>Ga0335081_10002425_pt1 | contig 29384 bp, 23 predicted proteins | sample Lox_Sample_35_FD_206713 | JGI IMG/M metagenome (GOLD analysis project Ga0335081, IMG submission 206713) | Soil microbial communities from Loxahatchee National Wildlife Refuge, Florida, United States - Lox_Sample_3.5 | ecosystem: Environmental > Terrestrial > Soil > Wetlands | place: USA...
CGCCGATGCAGATGAGCCCCGGCCGCCACCATTGCCGCAGACGGTCGACCTTCACGGTCAAAAGCTTGACGTCGTCGAAGCTTGCGATCTCGCCGATGCGATCGGCGAGGAACGGCGACATCGACAACACCCTTTGGCGAAAAGCGTCGATGCCTTCGGCCTTGACGCGCTCGATGCCGCCTTTCGGAATCACATAGGCGCACTGCCAGTAGTCGCCGCGGTCGAGCATGATCATCAGCTTGCCGGCCTCGATGTGGCCGAACACGTCGGCCGGGTCACCTGACTTGCGCGTGACGCGGAACCACAGCACGTCCATCGGCGCGCCGTAGTCGTCGCTTTGCAGGCCGGCGCGCTCGCGCACCGTCGAGTGCCGCCCGTCGCAGCCGACCACAAGCGCCGACCGTATCGTCAGCGTGCCGTCGGGTGCGCGGGCGCGCAGCCCGACGATGCGCCCGCCCTCCTCGATCAGATCGGCCGCCTCGGTCTGCATGTGCAGATCGAAGGTCTTGTAGCGCTTGCCCTGGCGGGCGAGGAAATTGAGGAAGTCCCACTGCGGCATCAGCGCGACGAATTTGCAGTGGGTCGGCAGATGGGTGAGGTCGGCGAGCTCGATATCGGCGTCGCCGAACTGCAGACTGATCTTCTCGATCTTCTGGTGCGGCACTTTAAGAAAGGCATCGAGCAGGCCGAGCTCGTAGATCAATTCGAGCGTCGAGGGATGCACGGTGTCGCCGCGGAAGTCGCGGAAGAAGTCGGCGTGCTTCTCCAGCACGACGACGGGAACGCCGGCCCGCGCCAGCAGAAAGCCGAGCATCACGCCGGCCGGCCCGCCGCCGGCAATGGCGCAAGTGGTGGTGATCGACGAATCGGGCATGGTGACTGCGTTCTCCCTGCAAGCTGCGCGCCATAGAGCAAAATTTATAAGGCCGCCACACGATCAGCGAGAGGATTGATCTTCAGCATCTTGCGACCGCGAGCAGGAAGGTTCAACCTTACGGACAAATCCCACCGCGCCGCGCCGGAGCCGACCAATGTTCGCCAAGATCAACCACGTCGCCATCGTCAGCGAGAACTACGCGAAATCGGCGCTGTTCTATCAGGCCGCGTTCGGCATGCGCACCTCGGACAAGACCCGCGCCGCCCGCGCGCAGACCGTAGGCGACGGCTATGTCGGGCTCAACATCAACCCGCGGCGCGCCGGCCGCGCCGCCGGCCTCGATCATTTCGGCATCGAAGTCGAGGACGCCGAGACCGCGTTCGACCGCATGCGCCGCAAATACCCGAGCGTCAAATGGCTGCAGCGGCCGTCGAACCGGCCGTTCGCCGGCATCTCGACCCACGATCCCGACGGCAACATGTTCGACATTTCGCAGAAGTCCATGGCGAACCGCACCTCGGTCTATCGCGAGCAGGAGGGCAACGGCGCCGTCAACCCGCGCCACATCGATCACGTCGCGCTGCGCACCATGCGGCCGGACGGCATGGCCGAGTTCTATCGCGACGTATTCGAGCTTCTCCCCGCCAACAAGGCCGCCGGCGACCGCAACCATTATTTGACCGACGGCCACATGACGCTCGTCATCATGCCGTGGGACATCACCGACTATGACGGCACCGGCATCATCACCGCCGGCATGGACCACATCGGCTTCAAGGTCGAGAGCGTCGACAAGTTCAAGGACGACGTCGCGCGCATCGCCGCCGACAATCCGCTGCTGGCGCCGGCCCCGGTCGGCACTGGGGCCGAAGGCGAAAAGCTGCTCGACCTGTTCCGCCGCTCCTGCCCGCTCGGCCAGCACCAGATGGCCGATTGCGACGGCGTCCTGATCGACGTCGCCGAATAGCGCCGATGCGCGGCTCGCTCGCGGCACTGGCGGCGGCGGCAACGCTCTACCTCACCGGTCCCGCCGGCGACCCGATCGCCGACTTCTACCGGGGCCGTTCGATCTCCTTGATCCTGAGCGCCGGCGCGGGCGGCGGCTATGCCAGCTACGCGCAAGCGTTCGCGCCCTATTTCAGCGCGCACATCCCCGGCCATCCAAACATCGTCATCCAGAACATGCCGGGTGGCGGCGGCATCCGCGCCATGCTGTACCTCGCCTCGGTCGCGGCCAAGGACGGCACGACGCTCGGGCTCGTTCATTCCAGCGTGCCGTTCGCGCCGCTCTACGGCATCAAGGCCGCCGCCTTCGACCCGCGCACCATGAACTTCATCGGCAGCATCGATGCCTCGACCGGCATCTGCGTCGCCTGGCACACCTCCGGCATCGCCACCTGGCAGGATCTTTTGTCGAAGCCGTTCGTGGTCGGCGGCACCGGCGCCGGCTCGCAGATGGAAACCATGCCGAACATGCTCAACCGGCTGTTCGGCACCAGGATTAAGGTCATCTCCGGCTACCGGGGCGGCAACGACATCTATCTCGCCATGGAGCGCGGCGAGATTGCCGGGCGCTGCGGCGGGCTGATCTCGTCGATCGCCGCGACGCGTCCCGACTGGTTTGCGGAGAAGAAAGTCAACGTGCCAATTCAGATCGCAGCCGCGCGCAATCCGCTGTTCCCCGACGCGCCGGCGATCATGGAGCTCGCCAAGGACCAGCGGACGACACGGATCCTGCAGCTCGTGCTGGCGCCGCTGCAGATGGACCGCCCGATCCTGGCGCCGCCCGGCACGCCGGCCGACCGCGTCGCCGCGCTGCGGGCGGCCTTCCACGACACCATGGTCGATCCGGCTTTCATCGCCGAAGCCGCCAAGGAGCATCTGGAGATCGGCGAAGTCTCAGGCGCTGCGGTGGCGAAGATCGTCGATGCCGCTTTCGCCATGCCGGCGGACATCACCAAGGCGGCCGCCGAGGCCATGAGCGCCGGCAACGGCGGCGACTAGGCCGCCGCCGCCATCGTCGCGGCGACACCGCCTCACATTTCTGCCGCAAGGCGGGTGCTACTAGGGCTGCGTCCCACGCAGCCCCCGATCATGCGCCTTGCCGTCATCCTGACCGTCCTGATTTCGCTCATGCCGTTCGACGCGGCCTTGGCGCAGGTCCCCGGCGCGCCTGTCCAACAGCAGTCCCAGGGCGCCGCTGCCCAACCGCAGCTCGCCGACACCGGCGATTTTCACATCGTCTGGGAGGTCAAGAACCGCTTCCGCCTGTTCCGCCGCGAGGCCGATTTCCTGCGCCAGGTCGCGTCGAGCCGCGGCGACGGCGTGCTCGCCGCCGAGCAGCGGCTCGAGCGCGACAGCCACGGGCTCGGCTGGGCCAAGGACGTGGTCGGCAATCTGTGCGTCGACAGCTCCGGCAACCTGATGCTGACCTGCGAGCGCGACGGCGCCAAGGAGAACTATGTGGCGCCGAGCGATCACCGCATCGGCGTCGAGCTGTCCGGCAATGTGCCGCAGGGCGCGACTTGCGCCTGGACCTTCGACGACGGCCAGGGCGCGCTGCGGCAGAACGAGGCGCCGTGCGAGGGTGAGGTGATCCTGCGGGTGGCCTCCGACCGCACCACCGTCGCCACCGTCGACATCCCGCTCGGCGACGGCACGGCGCAGCGCGTGGTCGCCGAGATCTATGTGCGCGACGTGCTGATCGCGGGCTTGGGCGATTCCATCGCCGCCGGCGAAGGCAATCCCGACAAGGCGGTCGAGCTCGAAGGCAGCTTCTGCTTCAAGCGCTTCCTGCGCGGCAATACCGGCGGCCAATATTTCCGTCCCGGCCGCGCCGGCTATAGCGAGGACCGCTCCTGCGAGAACGGACCGTCGAGCCCGGCGGCGGCGAGCGATTGGGCGCGCCACGGCGCGCGCTGGATGAGCCCGGGCTGCCACCGCTCGCTGTACAGCTATCAGGTGCGCACCGCGCTCGCGATCGCCATCGAGCAGCCGCATCTCGCCGTGACGTTCCTGCCGCTCGCCTGCACCGGCGCCACCATCGGCGCGGGCATGTTCGGCAGCCAGTCGATCGACGATTGCCCCTGGGTGGTCGGCATCGACAATTGCTCGGGCAGTTCGCCGGCGCAATTCGTCGAGCTGAAAGATCTGATGGCGGCGGCGCGCAAGCAAAATCCGAAGCGCAACCTCGACCTCGTGCTGCTCACGGTTGGCGCCAACGACATCAACTTCGCCGGTCTCGTCGCCAACGTCATCGTCGACGCCGCGACCGAGCGGCTGTTGCTGCGGCAGAGCGGATCCCTCGCCACCGCCCAGGATTCGCAGAAGCTGCTCGACGGCAACTTCCCCGACGCCTTTAATCAGATGCGCAGCGCGCTCAAGCCCTATGTCGGCGGCAACCTGGCGCGCGTCGTGTTCGTCGCTTACGGCAATCCGGCGCTGGCCGCGCCGAACACGCCGTGCCCCGGCGGCCGCGACGGCCTCGACGTGCACCCGGCGTTCGGCGCCGACGCCGAGCGGCTGCGCGCCGCGGCCGAATTCGTCGACGCAAAGTTCCTGCCGAAGCTCAAGGCGCTGGCGACCTGCGACGGCGCCAAGCTGTGCCGCGATCCGCTGACCGACCGCATGGCCTATATCGACGGCCATCAGGGCGCGTTCGCCAGCCACGGCATGTGCGCGCACGGCGCGAGCGATCCCGAATTCGACCGCACCTGCCTGTCGGCGAGCGGCGCGACCTTCGAGAGCAACCTCACCAAGGCCGCGGACAATCCGCTCGCCTGCGGCCGGCCGGCGAGCGATTACCTGCCCTACGCCTCGCGCGCGCGCTGGATCCGGACCGCCGACGACAGCTACTTCACCGCCATGACCTATCCCGAAGGGATGCCGGGAATGCTCAAGCCGAGCGACATCCACGATGCGATCTGGGGCGTGCTCAGCGCGGTCTATGGCGGCGCGGTGCACCCCACCGCCGAAGGCTACGCCGCCATGGCGGACGCGGCGCTGCCGACGGCGCGCGAGGTTTTGGGACTACCGCTGCCGCCCGCGGTGCGCAGCGAGCCGCTGCCGACCTTGACGCCGGCGCCGACCGATCCGGCGCCCGCGCCCGCCGCCGCGGCGGCGCCGCCGGCTGCTGCGCATTAGACCACGATCCGATCAAGCCGAATCGGATCACGGTCCAGTATCTTCGGTTGGCGCACGATCTCTTCGGAAAACCGGCAGCCAATTTTCCGGATCATGCTCCGATCACCGCGGCGTCGGCGCCACGCCGAGCTTCTTCTGCAGGCTGGTCGACGACGTGGTGTACTGAAACACCAGGCGCTTGTCCGGATAGATGTAGTGGTAGGCCTTCTGCGCCATCAGCGCGCCTTCGTGGAATCCGGACAGGATCAGTTTCAGCTTGCCGGGATACCAGTTGATGTCGCCGATGGCGAAAATGCCCGGCACGCTGGTCTCGAACGCCTCGGTGTCGACCGGGATGTATTCGTTGTTCTTCAGCTCGAAGCCCCAATCGGCGACCGGGCCGAGCTTCATGGTCAGGCCGAAGAACGGCAGCATGGCGTCGCACTCGATGTCGGCCATGGTGCCGTCGGTCTTCTTGACCACCGCCTTCTCGAGCTTGCCGTCGGCGCCAACGAGCGAGGTCACCTGGCCGACCACCAGCTCGACGTTGCCCTGCTCGACCAGCGCCATCATCTTGTTGACGGAAGCGGGCGCGGCGCGAAACTCGTTGCGCCGGTGACACAGCGTCAGCTTGCTGGCGACCGACTGCAGATTGAGCGTCCAGTCGAGCGCGCTGTCGCCGCCGCCGACGATGAGCACGCGCTTGCCGCGGAAGTTCTCCATCTTGCGCACCGCGTAGTGCACGGTCTTGCCCTCGTAGGGCTCGATGCCGGGGATGGGCGGCCGCTTCGGCTGGAACGAGCCGCCGCCGGCGGCGATGACCACGATCTTGCTCTCGAACACCTTGCCGACGTCGGTGGTGACGCGGAACAACGGCTCGCCGATCTTCTCCACTTTCTCGACCATCTCGCCGAGATGAAATTGCGCGTTGAAGTTTTTGATCTGCGCCAACAGCGAATCGACCAGGCCTTGCGCGCTGGTATAGGGGACGCCGGGAATGTCGTAGATCGGCTTCTCCGGATAGAGCTCGGCGCATTGGCCGCCGATCTTGTCGAGAATGTCGATGAGATGGCATTTCATGTCGAGCAGTCCGAGCTCGAACACGGCGAACAGGCCCACGGGGCCAGCGCCGATAATGACAACGTCGGTTTTGATGGGTTCACTCATGTCGAAAGCGTGCTCGTCTTGATGGCTTAAAGTTTGGGCTTCGAGTTTGTTGGATGCGGGCAGTGTCTAGCGTGCGGAACGCAGCAGGGGAAGAGACGGAAATGCTGTTCTTTGCCGGCGTTCGCCGGGTTTCGTTCTAGGAGAGCGCGGATTTGTGCCAGTGTTTAAGCCTGCCGCTCCGGCGTATGCACCGAAAGCCCGTCCAAATCCTCGCGCACCTTGATCTGACAGGACAGCCGCGAGCTCGACCGGACGTCGTAAGCGAAATCGAGCATGTCCGTTTCCATGGGCGAGGGCTCGCCGACCTTCTCGCGCCACGGCTCGTCGATATAGACGTGGCAGGTCGAGCAGGCGCAGGCCCCGCCGCACTCGGCCTCGATCCCCGGAATGCCGTTCCTGATCGCCGTCTCCATCACGGTTGAGCCGACTTCGCCCTCGACCGTGCGCGCGGTGCCGGCCGTATCGATGAACGTGATTTTGACCATGATGGGAGTTGCGGAGCGGCAGGCAGGATCAGGTGGCGGGCGGAAAGATCAGCAACAGCAGACCCTCGGGCCGCCCCTATCTATTGCTTTGCGCGGCGCAGCGCCAGTGTGCGCCCGGCATGCCGGCGCGGGGATTCTCCCTTAAATCGCACGGCAGACCGCAGCGCAGAGAGAATTTGAAGTCAACGCGCTATCGGGCGGCGGCCCCTCAAAGGGGCCGTCCTTGAGTTCAAATTCTCTCTGCGCTCCCATGCAACCGTGCGACTTAAGGGCAGGCGCCTGCAAGGCGGCAGTCTCACTCTGGCAAAAGTCAATGATCGCGCAACGCGCTGCCCAGGCGGGCGGCGATCGCAGCGCTCGCCTCGACGGTCGCGGCCTTGAGCGCGTCGACGGCGCGGTCGAGCTCTGCGGCGCTGGCCTTGGCGCGCGCGGCCTGTTCCAGCCGCTCGGCGGCGAGCGCGACCCGCGTGGCGCCGATGCCGCGGGCGGAGCCAACCAGGGTATGGGCGGCCGCCGCGGCCAGCGCCGGCTCGGCGCTGCCGATGCGTTGGAGCATGATGACGGTCTGCCGGGCGAAGATTTCAAGCACTTCGCGTTCCAGCGCCCGGTCGCCCAGCGTCATGCGGGCAAGGTGGTCCTCGTCGATGACGGCCGGATCGCCCTCGACCTGGGCGATGCCGGGCGCAGCCGACGGGCTGGTTGCGATCATGACGCGCTCCCCTGAAGAGCCGACCTTCGCGGTCTTTTGCGGCTGAATTTGCCGACAAGTGCCAAAAACCGGGTGAATCCGCACCACCCGGACGGTGCCGAAGCCGCCTGGTTTCGCGTTTTTGGTAAGCAATGTGTTGCGCCCGATGGCTCGCACCTGGCCGGGCGCCGCCGCGGCCGGCGAAATCCCCCGCTAAAGGCCCGTGCCGCCGCCATCGGCCCCAAGCCGGCCGCATTGTTGGCACCATCATGCCAATTCCGGCCGGCGCAGACCGCAAAATAAAACCATGGTGGAAAAAGCGTTAACGATGATTAAAGGGACGTTACCGCTCCCGGTTTTATTCGATGTGCCAGACCGATAGGATACCGGACGGCATTGCAACTTGAGGGCTGGGGAGCCCCAAGGTGCCCGATGAGGATCGATACGAACACGCGCTCGTGGTGCGGCGGTGAGTTTTCCCGCCGTCCTAGTCAAGCGTAACACGCGAGGCGACGCCGATGGCGAATTACCCGAGAAAGATGATGGATCCGACCGAAGCTGCGTTGTCGGCGATCCAGGAAGCGCTCAACGTCCGCGATGACGAGGACCGGCAACCGGCCCCGCCGGAAGCCGAAGCGAGCGCGGTTCCGCCACCGCCCCACGAGGAAGAAGCCGAGACCATCGCGCAGTCGGAGCCGGCGACGCCGGCCTTCGACGAGGCGAGCGAGTACGACCGGCTCGACGACATCGGCAGCCCCGCCGCCGCGCCGACCGCGTTCCGTGCCGCCAACGACGACCAGCAGTCGGTCGGCCGCATCCTGCAGGCGCTGCAAAACCGCCCGGCGCGGACGTCCTATTACGTCGCCGCGGTGTTTTCGGCGGTCTGGGTCGTCGGCTGCCTGGCGCTGTCTTACGCCTATCTCGCCGACTTCAATGCCGCGCTCGGCCCCGGCCACTCGCCCACCGCGGCGATGATCGGGCTCGGTTGCGCCGCGCTCCTCCCCATCATCTTCTTCTTCGGCATCGCGCACATGGCCTGGCGCGCCCAGGAATTGCGCCTGATCACCCAATCCATGGCGCAGGTCGCCATGCGGCTCGCCGAACCCGAGAGCGTGGCCCGCGATTCCATCGTCACCGTCGGCCAGGCGATCCGCCGCGAGGTCGCCGCCATGGGCGACGGCGTCGAGCGGGCGCTGGCGCGCGCCGGCGAGCTCGAGACCCTGGTGCAGAACGAGGTCGCCGCCCTGGAGCGCACCTACAGCGACAACGAGGTGCGCATCCGCGGCCTCCTGCAGGATCTCGCCCATCAGCGCGACACGCTGGTCGGCCAGGCCGAGCAGGTGCGCTCGGCGATCAACAACGTCCACATCGACCTGACGCAGGACCTTTCCACCATCAGCGATCTGGTCGGCCAGCAGGTCAACGAGGCCGCCCAGCGCATCACCCATTCGCTCGCCGAGAAGGGCGAGCAGATCACGCTGACGCTCGACCAGGTCGGCGAGAACATGCTGCAGCAGTTGAGCACGCGCGGCGGCGACATGATCGCGCGGCTGGAAAACGCCAGCGAGGAGACCTCGCGCGCCATCGCCACCGCCAGCGACCAGCTCACCTCGAACCTGAATTTCAAGACCGACCACGTCGGCGAGGATTTCGCCGAGATCGTCACCGGCCTCGAAGACATGATGACGGCGCGGCTCGACCAGGTCGCCGAAGGCTTTTCAGCGAAGTCGCTGGCGATCGTCGACACCATGATCGGCCGCTCCCAGGAGATCGCCGATCTGGTCGCCGGGCGCGCCCAGGAGCTGAGCGAGGCCATCGTCGACACGTCGAGCCAGCTCGCCGAGACCATCGCGACGCGCGCCGACGAGGCCAATGCGACGCTGAAGGCGTCCGGCGAATCGCTCATTCTCGATCTCAACCTGCGCGGCGGCGAGGTGGCGAAGAAGCTCGAGCAGACCGGCAGCCAGATCACCGACACCCTGGTCGCCCGCAGCAACTCCATCACCGAGACGCTGGTCGCCCACAGCAACAACATCACCGAGACGCTGATGGCGCGCAGCGGCGCGGTGACCGACCAGCTCAGCCAAAGCGTCGAGCGCTTCGTCGACACCGTCGCCACCCGCGGCGACGCCATGAAGGAGATGCTGTCGACGCGGCTCGCCGCCTTCGAGAACGTGTTCAACCATTCCGGCGCCGAGCTTGGCGAGAAGATCGCGCGCGATTCCGCGACGCTCGGCAATCTCATCACCCGCAACCTCGCCGAGTTCGACCGCACCGTGAAGACCTACGGCGCCGAGCTGGTCGAACGGCTGGGCGCGCGCACCCAGGACGTCTCCGAGGCGATGCGCGGCTACGTCGAAAGCTTCGACAACCGCGTCACCGCCAAGGCGACGGAGGTCGCCACCTCGCTCGACCAGCGGCTCGGGCGCTTCCAGGAGGCGCTCGACGGCCGCAGCCAGACGCTCACCGACGCGCTGTCCGGCCGCGTCATGGACATCGCCAAGACCCTGGCCGAAGGCGGCAAGGAGGTGGTCACGGCGCTCGACAAGCGCATCACCGACGTCACCACGCTGATCGACAGCCGCGCCGCGCATCTGACCGACTCGGTCGGCGCACGGATCGCCAATATCGACAAGACGCTGGGCACCCGCGCCGTCGAAGTCGCCAACACGCTGGACGGCCGGATCGGCCAGCTCGAGAACCTGCTGATCGGCCGCGCCGAGGCCGTCACCCAGCAGCTCGAAGTGCGCAGCCGCGCCGCCGGCGACCTGCTCGGCACCCGCGTCAAGGAGCTGTCGGAAGCGATCAAGATCAACACCGGCAACGCCGAGCGCGCGCTCATGCAGCTCGCCACCCAGACCACCGACGCGCTCGGCAAGAGCACGGCGGCCTCGACCGCCGCCGCCGAGGGCTTGAACCGCAGCGCCGCGACCTTCGCCGACACCGTCGGCCGCAGCGCGGCAGCCGCGACCGACGCGCTCGGCAAGAGCTCCGCGGCCGCGGCCGAAGCCCTGAGCAGAAGCTCGGCAGCCGCCACCGACGCGCTGGGCAAGAGCTCGACGTCGGCGAGCGAAACCATCAGCCGCACCTTGGCGGCGGCCGGCGAGATGCTCGGCCGCAGCGCCGCGGCTGCCAACGACTCCATCAGCAAGAGCACCTCGGCCGCCAACGAGGTGATCAATCGCAGCACGGCGACCGCCAACGACGCCATCGGGCGGACGGCGGCGAATATTAGGACCGTGATGGGCGAAGCCGCGGCCAATATCAACGACACGATCGGCCAATCGGCGACCAACGCCAGGATCGTGATCGGCGAAGCCGTGACCAATGTCAGCGACACGATCGGGCTGTCGGCGGCGAACGCCCGCAACGTCATCGGCGAAGCCGTGACCAGCCTCAGCGACACGATCGGCCAATCGGCGGCGAGCGCCCGGACCGTGATCGGCGAAGCCGCGGCCAATGCCGGCGATACGATCGGCCAGTCGGCGGCCAACGCCAGGGCCGTGATCTGCGACACCGCGACCAGCGCCAGCGACTTGATCGCCCGCAGCGCCGCCATCTCGACCGAGTCCATCGGCCGCAGCGCCGGCGACGCCGAGCGGCTGCTCATCGGCACCAGCACCGAGGTGTCGCGCAACGTCCTCGGCAGAGCCGAGGAGTTCAACACCGCGGCCGCCAGCCGGCTGGCCGAGATGACGCGCCTGCTCGACGAGAAGTCGAACGGGCTCCTCACCACGCTCACCGGCAAGGGCCAGGAGTTCGCCGGCGAGGTCAGCCGCGTCACCGACCATGCGGTGAAGTCGATCGAGGCCAAGAGCTTCGTCTTCACCCAGACCATGATGGACAACTCCGAGGAGATCGCCCGCCTCATCAACGAAGCGAGCCAGAACGCGACCGCGGCGATGACGCGCACGCTCGGCCAGCTGCAGGAGGGCGCCGAAGGCGTCACCGAAGGCGCCAAGGCGACCGTCGCCCGCACGCTCGCCGAGCTGCACGCCGCGACCCGCGCGGCGATCGAGGAGTCCAAGCAGACCGCGGCAGCGACCGTCGCCGACATGATGGAAACGCACGGCATGCTGCGCACCGACTCCACCGCGCTGTTCGAGCGGCTGCGCGAAGCCAACATCCTGCTGCAGGAAGTGTTGAGCGGCGCCCACGAGAACATGAACTCGATCGAGCACACCATGGCGTCGCGCGTCTCCGACTTCGTCGCCGCCATGAACGATCTGAACAGCAAGAGCGGGGTCACCACCGCCAAGGTCGAGCAGCATCTCGGCACCTTCAATGCCGTGACCGTGAAGGTGCTGCAGGATCTCGGCGAGCTGTCGGCGCAGTTCACCACGCACGGCCGCTCGCTCGCCGAAGCGGTGCAGCTCCTCGAAATCAGCAACCGCCGCACCGAGGAGCAGGTCACCGCGCGCAACGCCGACGTCGAGGCCCTGGTGGCGACGCTGGACGCGCGCTCCGACGACTTCGAGCAGCGGCTGCAGCGCTTCTCCGGCCTGCTCGAGGAATCGCTCGAAGCGGCGACGACCCGGACCCGCGAGATCGCGAGCCTGATCGCCGAAGCCAGCAACGACAGCGTGCGCTCGATCGAGCAGCAGTTCGACCTGGTGCGCACGCAGTCCGAGGAAGAGCGCAAGCGCACCAGCGCGACGCTGAATACGGTCTACGAAGAGGCCTCGGCTGAAGCGCAGGCAATGTTCGATCAGACCGCCGAGCGCTTCACCGCCATCATGCAGGGCATGAAGCAGATGGCGGCCGAGATGCAGCAGGAGCTCGAGACGACGCGCGCCGAACTGCGCCGCGGCGTGCTCGAACTGCCGCAGGAGACCGCCGAGAGCACGGCGCAGATGCGCCGCGTCATCGTCGACCAGATCGAGGCCTTGGCCGAGCTCAACCGCATCGTCGCCCGCCACGGCCGCGCGCTCGATGCCGCCGAGCCGGTGCGGCGCGAGGCCGAAGCCGCCTATGCCGCGGGCGGCGGCCGCGCCCAGGTGCGGCCGATCCGGCCCGACATCGCTCCGCCCCCGGCGCCGCCGCAGCCGCAGCAGCCGCCGGCCGGCATGCGCGACATCACCGGCGCCCCGGCGCGCCGGCCGTCGGCCGAACGCGCGGAGCGCGCCGAGCGGCCGGAACGCGGCGAGCCGCGGCCGCAAGGCCAGGCGCCGGCCGGCAACGGCCGCAACGGCGGCTGGCTGTCCGACCTGTTGACGCGGGCGTCGCGCGACGAATCCCCGCCGACGGTGCCCTCACGCGAGCCGGCGCGCGGCGAAGAGCGCGCGGCGCCGCGCGACGCCGTCGACTCGCTCGACACCCTCTCGGTCGACATCGCCCGCATGATCGACCAGGAAGCCGCCGCCGATCTGTGGGAACGCTATCGGCGCGGCGAGCGCGGCGTGTTCACGCGGCGCCTCTACACCGTCCAGGGGCAGAAGGCGTTCGACGAGATCCGCAGCAAGTACCGCAGCGATCCGGAATTCCGGCAGACCGTCGAGCACTATATCCACGAGTTCGAACGGCTGCTCGACGACGCCGCGCGCAGCAACCGCGGACCCGCCATGGTGCGCAGCTACCTGACGTCGGACACCGGCAAGGTCTATACCATGCTGGCCCACGCCGCAGGCCGCTTCGACCAGTAACCGGGCGTCGCCGACCAAGTGGAGCAAGGGCACGGACGCCCTTGCTCGCAACACAATCGTGGCGTTAGCGTTGGCGCCATGGACGCAAAAATCGTCTTGCCGACCGCAGCCGACGTCGATGACGCGGCGCGCCGCCTTGCCGGCGTGGCGCTGCACACGCCGCTTCTGACCTCGGCGGCGCTCGATGCCATGACCGGCGGCCGGGTGTTCCTGAAAGCCGAGACGCTGCAGCGCACCGGCTCCTTCAAGTTTCGCGGCGCCTACAACAAGCTCGCCGCCATTGCCGCCGAGCGGCGCTCAGGCGGCGTCGTTGCCTTCTCGTCCGGCAATCACGCCCAAGGCGTCGCCGCGGCGGCGCGGCTTCTTGGCATGCCGTGCGTCATCGTCATGCCGCACGACGCGCCGCGCGCCAAGCGCGAGCGCACCGCCGCGCTCGGCGCCGAGGTCGTGCTGTACGACCGCGCCCGCGACGATCGCGAGGCGATCGCCGCCGCGATCGCGGCGCGCCGCGGCGCCACCTTGGTGCCGCCCTACGACGACGCCGAGATCATCGCCGGCCAGGGCACCGCCGGCCGCGAGATCGTCGAGGATTTGGCGGCGCTGGGCTTAAGTCCCGATGTGGTGGTGGTCACCGCGTCCGGCGGCGGGCTGACCGCCGGCATCGCGCTCGCGGTCAAGGCGCGGGTGCCGGCAGCCGCGGTCTATACCGCCGAGCCGCAGGGCTTTGACGACCACGCCCGCTCGTTCCGCAGCGGCCGGCGCGAGGAGAACGCGGCGCTGACCGGCACCATCTGCGACGCGCTGATGGCGCGCACGCCGGGCAAGCTCACCTTCGCGATCAATCGCGCCCTCGTCGACGCCGGCGTCGCGGCGAGCGATCAGGAAGTCGCCGCGGCGGTGGCGTTCGCCTTTGCCGAACTCAAGCTCGTGGTCGAGCCGGGCGGCGCCGTGGCGCTCGCCGCGCTGATGACCGGCAAGATCGACGTGCGGGGCAAGGTTGCGGTCGCCGTTCTGTCCGGCGGCAATGTCGACCCGGAGCTGTTCTCGCGGCTGGTGGCGTAGCCGCTTGCCGCCGGCGGCTTTCAGACAAAATCGAAGCCTGAGCCGATCCTGCCTAAATCAGAATCGGACCCCTGCCCGCTGCGTAAGCAAACTTATGCGCCAGACCCGGGGATGAAGCAGCGGATCTGCGTTACGCCATTGAAGTCCTGATACGGCCAGACCACGGCGGGACCGAATTTGTTCGGCTCGGTCACGACCGCGGCGTCGGGCACCACGATCCAATGGCCGTCGAGCCGCACGCGATAGGCGCCGTCCTGGGTGTCCCAATCGACGTCATCGACGCGCTGGCCGTCGGCGAACGAGCAGCACAAGCCCTTGCCGCTGGCGAGCTTGTCGAACCAGGGTTTCAGCGGCGAGTCGGCGAATCTGCCGTCATCGCGCGCCGACAAGCTTTGGGGAACAAACACAATCGAGCACAACGCGACGACTGTCAGCACCCGAGCAGTGAGTGTGTGCATCGTGGCCTCCAAAGATCATGTTGAGCGGATCCCCAGCGAAAGGCCCCCGCCGACCTCGAGAAAGCAAAGCACACTAAGCGTCGTCGTTGATCCGCTTCACCTCTTGGCTCAAGCAACTTCCATGCCGATTGAACGAATCGTTCTATCAAGGACATAACTGGTAAACAAAAGGTTAACGATTTCGCCATCCGCCGCTGTCCGGCGCCACGCGCTCGCGCATCGTCCGGATTTCATTCCGTAAACCGGCGTTCGCGGCTCGGTCAGCTGAACAGCGCGATGCGCTCTTCGTCGCTCAAGTCGCGCACCGCGGCGAGCGGATCGCTCAGAGGCGGGCGGGGAATCGCCCGCAGCGGTGGCGGTGGCACAATGCGCTGCGGCGGCGGCGGTTCCGCCGGCTCTGCCGGCTCCGGCGGTGTTGCGGCCGGCGCCGGGGCATCGGCTGTTGCAGTCGCTTCGGTCGCAGTCGGGCCGGCGGCGGCCGGGGGCTCCGGATCTGGCGGCGGCGGCTCGAACAGTTCGCCGGGATCTTCCTCGGGGCCGGCGGTAAAATCGTGCGCGGGCAAGATCGCCTCGCTCGGCGCCGGCTCCGGCGGCTCGTCCGTACGTTCGATGTCGAGCGCCGGCATCGGCTCCGGAGCGGAAGACTCCTTGACGACAAAAAAGTCGTCGGCAAAGGCCTGGCTCAGAATGGCTTCGCTGCCGGAAGCCTTGAGCGCGACCGACGGCGCCGGTGCAGCAACGGGATTGCTGTCGGCTGCCGCCGTCGTCGTTTCGGAAGCGACGGCCGCCGCTTCCGCCGTCTCGATCGTCGGCGCGGCGCCCTGCCCGCTCGCGGGTTCGGCGACCGTCGGCTCCTCGCTCGCATCGGCTGGCGGCGCTTCTGCTGCGACGGCTTCGACCGGTGGAGCCGATAGCGGCACAGACTCTTCGGCGGTGGGCGCAGCCGCCGCTGCGGCGAGCGACGCCACCGCCTGCGCGAACCCATCGCCGTCATTTGCCGCCACCGCAAACAGATCGGCCGGCGGCGGTAATTCGTCGGCGCCTGCGGCAGGCGGCGCGGCGCCGCGTTCGCCGATCATTTCTGCAACGCGGCTTGCCAATGCGTGCAGAAGCTCGACCGCACCGCGGTCCGAAGCTGCAGCGGCCGCGGCAAGCTCGGCGACGGCGGCGTCCAGCGCATCAAGCAACGGCGCGTCGACGGCGCGCTCGTGCAGCGTGAAGGCCAGATCCTGCAGGCGTTCGCTTGCCGCGGCGAGCTTCGCCGCTTGCGTCGCACCTGCCGCCAGCGCGGTCCTGATCCGATCGATGGCCGCGGCGACTTCGACCAGCTCGCCGGCGCGCGCCGGTGGCGCTGGCGCGCCCTCGCCGCGAACCGCCGCCTCGACGCGGGCGATGGCGGCGACCACCATGGTGGTGTCGGCGTTGCGATTGCGCGCGGCGAACTCGGCGAGGAAGCGGCGGCCGGCCGCGGTCGCCGTCAACGCCGCGTGCACGGCGTCGAAGTCCGCCGCGTCGGGCAGGGCGGCCAGGATTTCCGGCAACGCCGATGGCTCATGGGGCATAGGGCGATCCACTACCGCCGACTCAACAGCACAAGCGTTGACGGCGCAATGCGGCCGTCAAAGTACCGGGCCGAGATACCCACAGGCAGGACAACGCCGTAAGCCTGCGGCGCCGCCCGCGAAAACTCAGTCGATGCGGGCGCCGGCAAGCTTGACGATCGCCGCCCATTTCGCCGACTGCTCGGCCAGAAACGCCTTGAAATCCTCCGGCGTGCCGACCTTGGCGATGGCCGAGAATTTGGCGAGATTGACCTGCGTGGCTTGCGATTTCAGCGCCTCGTTCACCGTGGCGTTGAGCTGATCGATGATCGGACGCGGCGTGCCGGCGGGCGCCACCAAGCCGGTCCAGGCGTCGATGACGAAGTCGGGATAGCCGCCTTCGACGAGCGTCGGCACCTCGGGCAGCGCCGGCCAGCGCTCGCCGCGGGCAATGGCGAGCGCGCGCAGCTTGCCGGCCTTGATCAACGGAAACAGCGTGACCAGGCCGTCGATGGTGAACTGGGTGCGGCCGCCAAGGAGGTCGTTCACCGACTGCGCCGAGCCGGTATAGGGCACATAGACCACGTCGATCTTGGCTTCGGTCTTGAACAGGGTCGACAGCAGATGCGGCGGCGTGCCCAGCCCGGCGCCGAAATTGATCTTGCCCGGATTGGCCTTGGCATAGGCGACGAACTCGGCGACGGTCTTCGCCGGCACGTCGTTGTTGACGACGAAGACGTGCGGCAGCAACGCCACCGTGGCGATCGGGTCGAACGCCTTGCGCGGATCGACGCCGAGGCTGGAATAAAGCGCCGGCGCCACCGCGAGCGAGCCCGACGAGCCGAACATCAGCGTGTAGCCGTCGGGCGCGGCGGCGGCGACGTCCTTGGTGCCGATGGTCGAGCCGCCGCCGGCACGGTTCTCGACCGCGAACTGCTGATTGAGCCGCGTGCTCAATTCCTGCGCCGTCATCCGCGCCATGGTGTCGATCGGCCCGCCGGGCGGAAACGGCACGATCATCCTGACCGGCCTGGCGGGATACTTGTCTTGCGCGGCAGCGCGGCCGACGGCCGAGAAACCGACAGTGGCGCCGGCAATGGTTTTGATGACGCTGCGTCGTGTCGCCATGACAAATCCTCCCAGGCGTTGCGGCTCTGCGGCGGCCTTGGCGCGAACTTATACCAAGGCGCGGCGGGACGCTCAGCCCCATAGCGCCGCAGGGGCGGGATAGACGAGGCTGCCGTCGTAGCGCAGCCCTTCGGCGCGGTCCTTGGCAAGCAGCAGCGGGCCGTCGAGATCGACGACGCGGGCGCGCTGCGCCACCAGCAAAGCCGGCGCCATGGCGAGCGAGGTCGCCACCATGCAGCCGACCATGATGGCAATGCCGCGCCGCTCGGCCTCGGCGGCGAGCGCCAGGGCCTCGGTGAGCCCGCCGGTCTTGTCGAGCTTGACGTTGACGGCGTCGTACTTGCCGGCGAGCGCATCCAACGAGGCGCGGTCGTGCACGCTCTCATCGGCGCAGACCGGAATGGCGCACTTGATCTGTTTGAGGACCGCGTCTTTGCCTTCGGGCAGCGGCTGCTCGATCAGAGTGACGCCGGCGTCGGCGCAAGCGGCGAGGTTTGGCGCAAGGTTGTCGCCGGTCCAGCCCTCGTTGGCATCCACGATCAGCTCGGCCCCAAGCGCCGAGCGGCGCACCGCGGCGATGCGCTCGCCGTCGCGGCCGTCGGCGCCGCCGAGCTTGACCTTGAGCAAAGGCCGCGCCGCTGCCCGTTCGGCCGCTTCCGCCATGGCCGCGGGCGCGGCAAGCGAGATGGTATAGGCCGTGATCCGTGGCTTTGGTGCCACAAGACCGGCCAATTCATGGACCGGGCGGCCGGCGGCCTTGGCGTTAACGTCCCAGTAAGCACAATCGAGTGCATTACGGGCAGCGCCGGCAGGCATCGCGCCCTGCAATTCCGCACGGCTGAGGCCCCGCCGTAGCGCCGGACGCATGGCTTCGATGGCCGCCACAATGCCGTCCGGAGTTTCGCCGTAGCGTGCGTAGGGGACGGATTCACCGCGGCCGCGGTGTGTCCCATTTTTGAGTTCAGCGACGACGACGACCGCCTCGGTCTTGCTGCCGCGGCTGATCGTGAAAGCGCCGGCCAATGGCCAGCGCTCGATTGTGACGGAGAGCTCCATGGCGGAGCCGACTATGACCGAAGCGCAACGCGGCGCTCAAGGGCGGCGCGGGAACGCGGCGCCGTGAACGCAAGTCTGACCGCGACCGTCGACGGCGAGCGGCTCGGGCTCGTCGCCAGCGGCGCCTGGACCGCCGAGCGCGCCGCCGAGCTGGAAAAGATCGTCGACGACACGGCGGACCGCTACGCCGCTGCGCGCGCAATCGACATCGATCTCGAAAAGCTCGAGCGGCTCGACACTTTCGGCGCCTGGCTGATCGAGCGGCTGAGCCGCAGCTTCACCACGCACGGCTCGACCACGCGTATCGTCGGGCTGTCGGAGGCCGACCGTGGCCTCATGGACGAGGTGCGGCTCACCAACCGCACCCCAGTGGCTGCGAGCGGCCGTCTCAGTCCGTTGCTCGCGATGCTCGATGGCATCGGCCGCGCCATGGCCGAGAGCGGCCGATCGCTGGTGCTGCTGGCGCATCTGTTCGGCGCGCTGACCAGGGCGACGCTCGGCACCGTCGCGCATCCGACGCGGCTGCGGCTGACTTCGATGGTGCATCATCTGGAACGGGTCGGCTGGCGCGCGGTGCCGATCGTGACGCTGAGCACGTTTCTGATCGGCGCCATCATCGCGCAACAGGGCATCTTCCATTTCCGCACCTTCGGCGCCGAGGTCTACGTCGTGGATATGGTGGGAATTCTGGTGCTGCGCGAAGTCGGCGTGCTGATCGTCTGCGTCATGGTCGCCGGCCGCTCCGGCAGCGCCTACACCGCCGAGCTCGGCTCCATGAAGATGCGCGAGGAGATCGACGCGCTGCGCACCATGGGCTTCGACCCGGTCGAGGTCTTGGTGCTGCCGCGCATCGTGGCGCTGATCGTCGCCGTGCCGCTGCTCACGTTTCTCGGCGCCATCGCGGCGCTCTACGGCGCCGGCCTCGTCTGCTGGCTCTACGGCGGCATGGAGCCCGACATCTTTCTGTCGCGGCTGCGCGAGGCGATCTCGGTCGACACCTTTTCGGTCGGCATGATCAAGGCGCCGTTCATGGCGCTCACCATCGGGCTCGTCGCCTGTGTCGAAGGTTTCGAAGTCGAGGGCAGCGCCGCTTCGCTCGGGCAAAAGACCACCGCGTCGGTGGTCAAATCGATCTTCCTGGTCATCGTGCTCGACGGCATTTTCGCCATGTTCTTCGCCGCGATCGGGATGTGACGATGACCGCAAACGCCACCGCCATCAGCGTGCGCGACCTCACCGTCGGCTTTGACGGCACGACCGTGCTCGACCACGCCAGCCTCGACGTGTTCGAAGGCGAGATCTTGGGCTTCGTCGGCGGCTCCGGCGCCGGCAAGTCGGTTCTGCTGCGCACCATCATCGGGCTGTTGCCGAAACGCTCCGGCACCATCGAGGTGTTCGGCACCGATCTCGGCGCGCTCGACGACGAGGGACGCCGCGCCATCGAGCGGCGCTGGGGCGTGCTGTTCCAGCAGGGCGCGCTGTTCTCCTCGCTCACGGCGCAGCAGAACGTCGAATTCCCGATCCGCGAAAACTTGAAAATCTCGCCGCAGCTCGTCGCCGAGATCGCGCTCGCCAAGCTGGAAATGGTCGGCCTCGATGCGAACGTGCGCGGCAAATATCCTTCGGAGCTTTCTGGCGGCATGGTCAAGCGCGTCGCGCTTGCCCGCGCGCTGGCGCTCGATCCCGCCATCGTCTTCCTCGACGAGCCGACCTCGGGCCTCGATCCGATCGGCGCCGCCGAGTTCGACGCGCTCATTCGCACCTTGCAGCGCACGCTGGGCTTGAGCGTGTTCATGGTCACCCACGATCTCGACAGCCTGCACACGGTGTGCGACCGCATCGCGGTGCTGGCCGAGCGGCGCATCATCGCCACCGGCTCGATCGAGGCGATGCTCGCCTCGGAGCATCCGTGGCTCAAATCCTATTTCCGGGGCGAGCGCGGGCGGCGCGTCCACCACTAGAGAGCGCAGAGGACGACCATGGAAACCAAGGCCAACTACATCGCGACCGGCGCGTTCACGCTCGCCGTCATCGTCGGCGCCTTCGGCTTCATCTTCTGGTTCCAGAACGCCGGCCGCGGCGGCCCGCACGAGACCTATCGCGTGGTGTTCGACGGCTCGGTGTCGGGGCTGCGCACCGGCGCCTCGGTGCTGTTCAACGGCATCCGCGTCGGAGAAGTCTCCAGGCTCGCGCTCGATGCGCGCGATCCGCGCCGGGTCGTCGCCACCATCGCGGTCGACCGCGGCGTGCCGGTGCGCGCCGACACCAAGGTCGGCCTGCAATTCCAGGGGCTGACCGGGCTTGCCGCGGTGTCGCTCGCCGGCGGCGCGCCGGACGCGGCGCTTCTGGTCGCCGACGGCGGCGCGCCGCCGACGCTGCACGCCGATCCGAACGCCAGCGCCGACGTGACGCAACAGGCGCGCGACGTGCTGGCCCGCATCGACGGCATGGTCGGCGACAACGAGGTGGCGCTGCGCACTTCGCTGCGCAACATCGAGACGGTGACCTCGACCTTGGCTGAGAACTCGCAGCGCCTCGACAAGGTGATGGCGGGCCTGCAAAACCTCACCGGCGGCCCCGACGGCAGCGGCCAGATCGGCCAGGCCGCCGAATCGATCCGGCGCCTTGCCGACGACCTCGACAAGAACACCAACGAGATTTCCGCAAACCTCGCGCAGTTCTCCAATTCGGGCTTGAAAGAGTTTCAGGCCTTCGCCGTCGACGGCCGCAAGACGCTCGGCGAGTTGAACAAGGCGATCAAGAACATCGACCAGCACCCGACCCGGCTGATTTTCGGGCATTAGCGGCACGCGTTTCCCGGATGCGGTGCAGCGCCATAGCGCGTCGAAGACGGGCGTAAACGCGCTGATGGCGGTGCACCGCTGATCCGGGATCGTAACAAACTCCGAGGGTGCGACGATCCCGGGTCTGCAGCGCACCACTTCGTGCTGCGCTGCGCCCGGGAAACAACGCCTCAGGCCGCGATCTCGGTGTCCTCGCCGAACGGCAATTCGTCCTGCTCGGGCAGCGGCCGCGCCGCGCCCTCGTGGTCCGCCCAGCGGACGATCTCGAAGCGGCCGTCGTGGTGCTCGACCAGCGCGGTGCAGCTTTCGACCCAGTCGCCGCAATTCATGTAGCGGATGCCGAAGTCGTCGTGCATCACGGCGTGATGGATGTGGCCGCAGATGACGCCGTCGACGGCGTGGCGGTGCGCCTCCGCGGCCAGCGTCTGCTCGAAGGCGCCGATGTAATTCACCGCGTTCTTGACCTTGTGCTTGGCCCACTGCGACAGCGACCAGTAGCGAAAGCCGAGCCGGCGGCGCACGGCGTTGAAATAGCGGTTGACCAGGATGGCGAGGTCGTAGGCGGTGTCGCCCAAGAGCGCCAGCCACTTGGCGTGCTTGACCACCATGTCGAACACGTCGCCATGCACCACCAGATAACGGCGGCCGTCGGCGGCCTCGTGGATCGCCGTCTCCATAACCTCGATGCCGCCGAAATGGGTACCGTAATAATCGCGCAAGAACTCGTCGTGATTGCCCGGCACGTAGATGACGCGGGCGCCCTTGCGCGCCTTGCGCAAAAGCTTCTGCACCACGTCGTTGTGAGGCTGCGGCCAGAACCAGCCGGATTTGAGCTGCCAGCCGTCGACGATGTCGCCGACCAGATAGATGGTGTCGGCGTCGTGATAGCGCAGGAAATCGAGCAGACGGTCGGCCTGGCAGCCGCGCGCGCCGAGATGGACGTCGGAAATAAACAGAGTACGGAAGCCGATTGCGCCGTGCTCAGACGTCACGAATCATCGTCTCGCATTGTTCAAGCCGCGCGAATCTATAAGTTTTCCCCATTGCAGGACGATGACACCCGACGATGCAAAAAGTTAACGCGCGTGCCGACGCCATCTGAAGACAGCGACCCGCAGCTTGGAGTCACGGCACTGTCATGGCGCGGAGCTAAAAGCGCCCGCGATGACAGCGCTCGATTTCGCCCTCGCGACTTTCTGCATCATCGCAACTGCCGGCCAAATCGCGAGCGTCTTGATTGCGGCGGTCCGCCTGCGGCGGAACGCGCCAGCCGAAGCGCCGTCCGAGCAACATTTCCCCCCGGTCAGCCTGGTGCGCCCGCTATGCGGACTAGACAACTATGCCGCCGATACGTTGCGTTCGACCTTCGCCCTCGAGTATCCGCACTACGAAATCCTGTTCTGCGTCGCGGCCGCCAACGATCCCGTGGTGCCGCTGGTCAGGAGCCTGATCGCCGAGCACAAAAGCGCGAACGCGACGCTGTTGATCGGCGACGATCGCGTCAGCGGTAATCCGAAGCTCAACAATGTGGTGAAGGGCTGGCGGGCGGCGCGCCATGACTGGATCGTGCTCGCCGACTCCAATGTGCTGATGCCGCCCGATTACTTGCGGCAATTGTTGCGGAGCTGGCGCGCCGACACCGGGCTTGTCGCCTCGCCGCCGGTCGGCGGCCGGCCGCGAGGATTTTGGGCCGAGCTCGAATGCGCGTTCCTCAACACCTACCAAGCGCGCTGGCAATACGTCATCGACACTCTCGGCCGCGGCTTTGCCCAGGGCAAGACCATGCTGTGGCGGCGCGCCGACCTGGAACGCGCTGGCGGCATCGCGGCATTGGGCAAGGAAGTTGCCGAGGACGCGGCTTCCACCAAAATCGTGCGCAATGCCGGCTTGAAGGTGCGCCTCGTCGACCGGCCGTTCGTGCAGCCGCTCGGCCGCCGCGGCGCCGCCGAAGTATGGCATCGCCAGGTGCGCTGGGCGCGGCTGCGGCGCGCGAGCTTTCTTCTTTATTTCCTGCCCGAAGCTTTGGCCGGCGCCGTGCTGCCGATGCTCGCTGCGGCGATCGTCGCCGACGCCAACGGATGGTCGCCCGTGCTCGCTACCGGCGCCGTCGGCGCTGTCTGGTACGGCGCCGAGATGGCGCTTGCCGCCGCCGCCGAATGGCATCTGCCGTTTCTCTATCCGCTGTACGGACTGACCCGCGATCTGCTGCTGCCGGTGCTGTTCGTCGCGGCGCTCGGCGGCAGCGACTTCGTCTGGCGCGGCAACGAAATGCAGGTCGAGCGCATCGCGCCGCGCCACATGATGGCGCTGATGCGGCCGCGGGTGAAAGAGCTCGCCCGCGGCGGCCGGCGGCGGTTGCGGGCGCCGCGCACGGACGTGACCAGTAATTAGCGCGAAAGCTTGTTGTCTTGCGCCGCCTTCTCGGCGATCGCCTCGATGGCGGCGGGATCGGCGGGAAAGTCTGCTTCGATCCAGGCTTGCTTCGCCGCGCGCATGGCGTTGCCGAGCGCGGGGCCGGCGGCAATGCCGCGCCGGGCGAAGTCGGCGGATTTCAGCGGAAAATCCGGCGCGCGCCAGCGCTGCGGCAGGCGCGCGAGTTTTTGCCACGCGCCGTTGGCGGCGCCCGCGTCCGAGCGCGACCAGGCGAGCAGCACGCGATCGGCGAACGACTGCGGCCCCAAATGGTAGAGTAGCGCCCGCGCCGCTTTGTCGCCGGCCGCGGGCGAGATGCGCCACCAGTATTCGAGCGCGGCGAGCCGCTCGGATTCGGCATTGGACAGCCGCAGCCGCTCGGTCAGCCGCTCGGCATCCTCGTGCACGGCGACGCCGAGCGCGCCGAGCCGCTGCACCGCATCGGGCTTGGCGCCGATCGCGGCCTCGACCTTGGCCATGTTCTCGAAGCTCGCCAGCAGCGGCACGCCGCCGAGCACGGTGCCGAGAATGCCGGTCTCCGCCATCACCGCGAGCGTCGGCGTCGCCCGCGGCGCCACCAGAAGCTTCAACAGCTCCATGCGCACGCGTTCGCGCGACAAGGTTTCGAGGCAGGCGCGCGCCACGATGCAGGCGTGCAAACCCGCGGCTTCGGGCGGGCCCTCGCCGTACCAGGCGTGGAAGCGAAAGAAGCGCAGGATGCGCAAATAGTCCTCGGCGATCCGCTGCGCCGGCTCGCCGATGAAGCGCACCTTGTGCGCGGCGATGTCGGCAAGGCCGCCGACGTAGTCGTGAATCCTGCCGTCGGCGGTGACCGACAGTGCGTTGATGGTGAAGTCGCGACGCGCGGCGTCCTGCGCCCAGTCGCGGCCGAACACGACCTTGGCCTTGCGGCCGTAGGTCTCGACGTCGACGCGCAAGGTGGTGACCTCGAACGGCGCGCCGTCGATGACGACGGTGACGGTGCCGTGCTCGATGCCGGTCGGGATCGCTTTCAGTCCGGCCGCCGTGACGCGGCGGATCACCTCCTCGGGCACCGCCGTGGTGGCGACGTCGATCTCGTCGAACGGCAGGCGCAACAGCGCATTGCGCACCGCGCCGCCGACCACGCGCGCCTCCTCGCCGTCGCGGTCGAGCAGCGCCAGCAGCCGCTTGAGCGGCTCGTCGTTGAGCCAGGTCGCATCGGGAAGCGACGCGTTCATTTCGTCGTTCCCGGCACGAGCTTGCCGTCCTGCAGATGCGCCGGCACGTAGGTCGAGCCGGGCGGCGCGCCGCCGAACTGCGCCAACAGCACGAAGCTGCCGACGACGAGGATCAGCGAGACGATGACGAGGCCGGCGAGACGCCGCAGCGACCACGCCTCCGGCTTCAACACCCCGGCGCGAGTGGCGATCAGGAACGCCGCATAGATCGCAAATGGCGTGAGGAACAGCGCGATCTCGGTGGCGACGGGCCTGATCATCGGCCGTAAACCCGGTCGTAGAGATTGCGCAAGATGCCCGCGGTGATGCCCCAAATGTAGCGCTCGCCGTAAGGCATGGCGTAGTAGTCCCGGGCGATGCCCTTCCAGTCGCGCGTCTTGCGCTGGTGATTCGCCGGCGACATCAGAAACGCAAGCGGCACTTCGAAGGCCTCGACCACCTCGGTCGGATTGAGCGTGAGCGAAAAATCCGGCTTGACGCGCGCCACCGTCGGCAGGATGCGAAAGCCGGAGAAGGTCAGATAAAGATCGAGATAGCCAATCGGCTCGATCAGCATCGGCGGCAGCCCGATCTCCTCCTTGGCTTCGCGCAGCGCGGCGCCGACCGGACTCTCGTCGCTCGGATCGATCCGACCGCCAGGAAAGGCGATTTGCCCGGCGTGGCTGGCAAGATCAGCGGTGCGCTGGGTCAACAGCACGGTCGGCTCGCTGCGCTCGACCACGGGAATGAGCACGGCGGCCGGCTTGGTGGCGGCGACGCCGGCGCGCTCCCATAACACCGGATCGAGATCGAGATCGCCGCGGCGCACGCCCTTGGCCGCCGGATCGGTCAAGGCCGGCGGCACGTCGAGATTGAGCCGCTCGCGGGCGCGCTCGAAGAAATTCACCGCCGTCGCAGTGGGCGGCGCTGCCGCTTGGTCGTTCACGCGAAATCCCTCACTTGGTCGGCCGGCGCCATGGGAAAGAACGTGCCCATCGACGCGACGCCGAACATCGCCCTGCCCTCGATCTCGCGCTCTTCGCCGATGTCGACAAGATCGAAAAACAGCGCCCGCGTCACCTTGGCCCACAGATCGCGGCGCACATGCAGATAGGGCTTGAGCCCGCCGGTAGCCACTTCCGGCTCGAAGCGCAGCGCATGGTGCGGCCCGCATGCGACCCAATCGTCGACATTGGTGCGGAAATGCAGCACGCGGCCGGCAGCGTCGTCCTCGATCTTGAGCTCGACGGCCAGGAACGGCGTATCGTCGACGGTGATGCGGCACTTCTCCACCGGCGTCACCAGATAGTAGTTGTCGCCCTCGCGCTTGAGCACCGAAGCGAACAGTTTGACCAAGGCCGGCCGGCCGATCGGCGTCTTGAGATAGAACCAGGTGCCGTCGCCGGCGATCCGCATGTCGAGATCGCCGCAGAACGGCGGGTTCCAGCGCTCGACCGGCGGCGGCCCCTTGCCGGCGGCCTGTGCTAGCGCGCCCGTGATCGCCTCAAGGCCGGATTGCCCTTCCTTCGCCATGGTTTGCCTTGAATTTAAACCTCGGACAGCGGTCCAGGGGCGAGATTATTCGAGGTTTTGCCATAGCCAAGCGGCATCCCGACGGGCCTTTCGAGTTGTGTTCCCTGTGGACCACGAATCACGCAAGCTCCGCGTAGGGCACGCTGGCGCATATATTGCATGATGAATGCCCAATAGCAGTGCAGCATTGGCCGCCGTTTGCTGCCCTCGATTCGTGCATATGGCGCAAATCTGGTCCGAAACAAGAATGCGTCGCAAGACAAGGAGTTGACTATGCCGGTTGCGCCTGGAAATGGTCCCGAGAAGCTCGAAGACATGATCGTTCGGACGGCCGAAGCGACGGCGGCCCATGTGCGCGCCGCCAAGGCCGCGATCGGCATGGTCATCTTCGGCCAGGACAAGGTGGTGGAGCAGGCGCTGATCACGATCCTGTCCGGCGGCCACGCGCTGCTGCTCGGCGTGCCGGGCCTCGCCAAGACCAAGCTGGTCGAGACCCTCGGCACAGTGCTCGGCCTCGATGCGCGCCGCATCCAGTTCACGCCCGACCTGATGCCGTCGGACATTCTCGGCACCGAAGTGCTGGAGGAGAGCCAGACCGGCAAGCGCAGCTTTCGCTTCATTCCCGGTCCGGTGTTCGGCCAACTGCTCATGGCCGACGAGATCAACCGCGCCAGCCCGCGCACCCAGTCGGCGCTGCTGCAGGCCATGCAGGAGCAGCATGTCACGGTCGCCGGCACGCGGCACGACCTGCCCAAACCGTTCCATGTGCTGGCGACGCAAAATCCGCTGGAGCAGGAAGGCACCTACCCGCTGCCCGAGGCGCAATTGGACCGCTTCCTGATGGAGATCGACGTCGGCTATCCGGACCGCGACGCCGAGCGGAAAATCCTGTTCGAGACGACCGGCTCGGAGGAGACCCGCGCCAAGCCGGCGATGACCGCCGACGAATTGACGGCGGCGCAGCGCCTGGTGCGCCGGCTGCCGGTCGGCGAATCCGTGGTCGAGGCCATTCTCGCCTTGGTGCGTTCGGCGCGGCCGGGGCCGGAAGGCGGCGACGGCGCCAAGCCGATCGCCTGGGGCCCGAGCCCGCGCGCGAGCCAGGCATTGATGCTCGCGGTGCGCGCCCGCGCGTTGCTCGACGGCCGCCTGGCGCCGTCGATCGACGACGTGCTGGAGCTCGCCGAGCCCGTGCTCAAGCACCGCATGGCGCTGACGTTCACGGCACGCGCCGAGGGTGAGACCATCGAAGCCGTTGTCGGCCGCCTCAAGGCGCGGATCGGATAGCGCATGGCGGTCGAGTCCAAGCGCACGTTCCAGGACAGCGCGGCGGTTGGACGAGCGGTCGGCGCCGGCCGGACGCTGGCTGCCGCCATGCCGCGGCTCATCCTGGAAGCGCGCCGCGTGGCGGCGACCGTCATCCACGGCCTGCACGGCCGCCGCCGCGCCGGACCGGGCGAGAATTTCTGGCAATACCGCCGCTTCGTCTCCGGCGAGCCGGCGGCCCGCGTCGACTGGCGGCGCTCGGCGCGCGACGACCACCTCTATGTGCGCGAGCAGGAATGGGAGGCGGCGCACACGGTGTGGATCTGGCCGGACCGCTCGCCGTCGATGAATTTCGCCTCGCCGCTGGTTCGCGACTCAAAACTGTTCCGGACGCTCGTGATCGCATTGGCGCTGGCCGAGGTTTTGGTCGAGGCCGGCGAGCGGGTCGGCATCCCGGGCCTGCTGCGCCCGACCGGCAGCCGCAATGTCGTCGAGCGGATGGCGCAGGCGATCGTGCACGACCAGGCCGAGCGGACCAGCCTGCCGCCGAACTTCGCGCCCTCGCCGCTCGCCGAAGTCGTGCTGCTGTCGGATCTGTGGAGCGACATCGCCGACGTCCGCCGCACCATCACCCAGCTCTCCGGCAGCGGCGCCCGCGGCCACGTCGTGCAAATCGTCGACCCGGCCGAGGAGACCTTTCCGTACTGGGGCCGCATCGAGTTCATCGAGCCGGAAGGGGGCGGCCGCATCACTGCCGGCCGCGCCGAGACCTGGCGCAACGACTACGCCGCCCGCGTGCAACGCCATCGCACCGAGATCCGCGCCGAGACCGACCGGCTCGGCTGGAGCTTCATCATCCACCGCACCGACCGGCCGGCGAGCGAGCTTCTGCTCGCGCTGCACGCCCGCATCGGCACCGGCACCAGTATCGATGACGCGGTTCGGCCGCACTTAACGCTGCAGCAAAGGGCGACCGCATGATCGGCGGATTGCCTATCGGCTTCGCCGAACCTTTGGTGCTGGTCGGCCTGTTGACGCTGCCGGTGCTGTGGTGGCTTCTCCGCCTGATCCCGCCGCGGCCGCGGCGCATCGATTTTCCGCCGACGCGGCTGCTTCTGGAAATCGCGCCGAAGGAAGAGACGCCGGCACGAACGCCGTGGTGGCTGACCTTGATGCGGCTTATGCTCGCCGCCCTCGTCATCGTCGCCGCCGCCGGGCCGCTGTGGCATCCGCCGCTCGCCACGTCGACGTCGCGCGCCCCGATCGCGCTCTTGATCGACGACGGCTGGGCCGCCGCCGCCACCTGGGAGGCGCGGCTGCGCACCGCCGACGACATCATTACCCGCGCCGAGGACGACCGCCGCGCGGTCGCGCTCATTCCGCTGTCCGAAGGCACCCGCGACATCTCGCTCGAGCCGGCAAACTCGGCGCGCGTGCGCCTGCACAAGATGGCGCCGAAGCCGCATTCGATCGACCGCACCGAGGCACTGCCGGCGATCACGCAGTTCCTCGCCAATGTCCACGACGTCGACCTGGTCTGGCTTTCCGACGGCACCGACGTCGGCCATGGCGGCGATTTCATCAAGGCGCTCGAGCAGGCCCTCGACAAGCGCCCGATCACCGTCGTCGATGGCGGCGTGCCCGGCGCCCGCGCGCTGGCCGCCGCCGACAACGCCGCCGGCGCGCTCAGCGTGAAAGTGCTGCGCACCGTGTCGGGCGCCGCGGAAAGCGGCACCGTGCGCGCGCTCGACCTCAAAGGGCTGACGCTTGGCGATGCGCCGTTTACCTTCAAGGCCGCGGACCGCGAGGCCGAGGCGCAAATCACCTTGCCGGTCGAGATCCGCAACGACATCGCCCGCATCGAAATCTTCGGCGAGCGCTCCGCCGGCGCCGTGCAACTGCTCGACAAGCGCTGGCGCCGCCGCACCGTCGGCATCGTCTCCGGCC
>Ga0335081_10002427_pt1 | contig 29373 bp, 22 predicted proteins | sample Lox_Sample_35_FD_206713 | JGI IMG/M metagenome (GOLD analysis project Ga0335081, IMG submission 206713) | Soil microbial communities from Loxahatchee National Wildlife Refuge, Florida, United States - Lox_Sample_3.5 | ecosystem: Environmental > Terrestrial > Soil > Wetlands | place: USA...
CGCGGTGCCGACACGGCCGGCCGGTCGGCTGCGGCGCGTCCGCGGGCGTCCGGGGCTCCCGGGCGCCCGCTTGCTATCGTGAGCGCTGCGCGGGGGCGCTAACGGGGGTGGGCGATGATGCGGCAGGATGCCCGGGTGCGGGCCGCGCCGGGCGCTGGGCGCCCGCCCGCCGACCTGCCCGCCGCAACTGCGCCGCCCATGATGCCCGGCCTCGCCGTGGTGCCCGACCTGCCCGCCATCGAGCAGGAGGTGCTGAGCCGCTGGTCGCAGCGGCAGGTGCTCGCCAGGTCAGCCGGGCAGACCGCCGACGGACCGCCGTGGAGCTGCCTGGTCGGACCGACCGCGGCGGCCGGCGTGCCTGGCGTGCACCACCTGCGCGCCAGCGCCGTCAGGGACCTGTACCAGAGGTTCAAGACGATGCAGGGCTTCCGGGTTCCCCGCGGCACCGGCTGGGATTGCCATGGCCTGGCCGTGGAGGTCGCAGTGGAGAAGGAGCTCGGCCTGGCCGGCCTGGCGGACATCGGGGCCTACGGGCCGGGTCGGTTTGCCGCGCGCTGCCGGGAGTGGGCGCTGCGGCATGCCGGGGCGCACGCCGCGCTGATCGCCAGGATCGGGCAGCAGTCCGAGCCTCGCGAGGGATGCCAGACCATGGACCCCGGCTACGTCGAGTCGGTCTGGGCCTGCGTCGATGCGCTCTTCGGCGCTGGCCTGCTGGTCAGGGACGAGCGGGTGGCGCCGTGCTGCCCGAGGTGCCAGACACCGCTGTCCGAAAGGGAGCTTGCTCATCCAGCGGGGACCCGCCGGGTCATCGATACCGAGGTGACCCTCAGGCTCCCGGTCACCGCCGTTCCGGACGGCGCAAGCTCCTGGCTGCGCGGCGCGGACCTGCTCGTCTCAACCACGGCTCCGTGGTCGCTGGTGGCCAGTGCCGCTGTCGCCGTGCACCCGCACCACGGCTACGTGGTCGCCCGCCGGCCCGGCCACGACGACAGGCTCGTGGTCGCCGAGGCAGCCCTGACCAGGGTGCTCGGCGAGGGCTGGCATGTCGTCGCCCGGCTGCCTGGGACCGACCTGGCCGGGACCAGCTGCCGGCCGCCGTTCGGCCAGCGCCCTGCGAGCCGATCAGGCGCGAGCGAGCTGCCGGTGATCCCTGGCTACTTCGTCGCGCCCGACAGGGGCACCGGCCTGGTCCCCGTCGCGCCTGCCTTCGGCGGCGCCGACCTTGCCGCCGCGCGCGAGCACGGGCTCGGTGTGGTCAGCCCGCTCACCGCCGACGGCCGCTTCGACCTGGACGTGCCACTGGTCGGCGGGATGTTCTTCAAGGACGCCGACCCGGTCCTGATCGAGGCGCTGTCGGATCTCGGCCAGCTGCTGAGCGCACGCCGCGAGGAGCGGGCCATGGCCCACTGCTGGCGGTGCGGCACACCGCTGCTCTGGCGCGCCACGCCTGCCTGGTATGTCAGGACCTCGATGGCCAGTAAGCGGCTGCTGACTGCGGCCGCCGAGATCACCTGGGTGCCTGCGCCGGCCGCTCACAGCAGCGACGGGGACTGGCTGCGCTCCGGGGCGGACTGGGTGGTGTCCCGCACCAGGTACTGGGGCACGCCGCTGCCGCTGTGGGAGTGCCAGGCCGGGCACCTGACCTGCGTCCCGTCACTCGCCAGCCTGTCTGAGCTGGCCGGGCGCGACCTGACCGGGATGGATCCGCACCGGCCGGGCATCGACGCGGTGACGATCGCCTGCCCGCAGTGCGGCGGCACCGGACGCCGGGTACCCGAGGTGTGCGACAGCGCTTTCGACGTCGGCGCCCTGCCCTTCGCCATGTCCGGTCAGATTCCTGGAGTACGGAGCGGGATCCCGGCGGGACTGGCCAGGTCGGCCTGGCGGGCCGACCTAGTGGCCGAGGACGCGGACGACGGCGCGAGCGTGTTCTACGCACTCGCTGCCGTCGGAACGCTGATCGCCGGCCGGCCCGCGTTCGGCACCGCGCTCTGCCTCGGTCCGGTGCTCGACGACAACGGCGTGCCGATGAGCGGCGGCACGGGCAACCTGACCGCTCCGCTGCCTCTGATCGAACGACACGGCGCCGACGCCGTCCGCTGGCTGCTTGCCGCGGCCACCCCGCCGTCGGCGGCCAGGCGGGTGTCGGACGCGGCGCTTGACGAGGTCGTGAGGAAGGTCCTGCTGCCCTACTGGAGCGCGGCCGAGTTCTACATCAGGTACGCGAACGCCGCCGCGGCCAGATCGGGCCGACGACCCGACGAGCAGGACGCTCCCCTGCCCGCCGCACGGCCCGTGCTCGACCGGTGGCTGCTCGGCGAGCTCGCCTCGCTGGCTGACGAGGTCACCGCCGCGCTCGACTGCTACCAGTCGGCGACGGCCGGACGGCGCATCGCGGCGTTCATCGAGGACTTGTCGGCGTGGTACCTGCGCGGTTCCAGGCGCCGGTTCAGGCAGGACCCCGGCACCGCGGACGGCGCCGCAGCGTTCGCCACGTTGCATACCTGCCTCGCGACGCTCAGCAGCCTGATGGCGCCGATCACGCCGTTCGTCACCGACTACGTGTGGGACGCGATCAGGTCCGGCGCCGAGCCGGACTCGGTGCACCTGAGCCGATGGCCTGGCCCCGCCGAGCAGAAAGCCGACGAGCGACTGGCCGACAAGCGGCTGGCCGAGCAGATGGCGCTGGTACGGAGGGTGGCCGGGCTCGGCCGTTCCGCGCGGTCGGCGGCGAGGATCAGGTGGCGTCAGCCGCTGGCCCGCGCGGTGGTCTCCGCGGACGGCTTCGCCGAGATCGGCGCCGAGCTCCGGGCGCTGCTCGCGCAGAAGCTGAACGTCAGGACGATTGAGTGCGGGCCGACCGACGGCGCTCGCCCCGACGGCAGGTTCCCCGACGGCGACCCGCTGCCCTGCGGGCCCACGACGACCGCGAAGCCGACGGCAACCGCGAGTACCTCGGCGGGCTGGGCCATCGCCGCCGATGGGGACGCGGCCCTGGCGCTTGACGCGGTGATCACCGCTGAGCTGCGCAGGGAAGGCCTGGCCCGCGAGGCCATCGGCGTCATCCTGGATGCGCGCAAGGCCGCCGGCCTTGGCGTGGCCGACCGGATCGCGCTGCACTGGTCGGCTAGTGACGCCGAGGTCGCGCTCGCGCTCTCCGAACACGGTCCGATGGTCGCCGCCGGTGCGTTGGCCGTCGAATACGGTGCCGTGCCAGCCGGCCGGCCGCTGGGAGCGGGCTTCCGCAAGCATCGGTGCGCGGAACTTGACCTGGCATTCTGGATCCGCCCGCTCGACCGCTAGCGCCACGGCCGGCTAGCGCCTGTCCCGTAGATCTCCGCCGGCACCGACGGCTCTACCGCGCGGCAGCACCGGCCACGGACAACCCAGAACAGCGCGGCTGGTCGGCTGGCCTCCGCGCCACGCGGCCGCAGCCGCCCAGCCGAGCACGACCGCCCGGCCGAGCACCCCCCGGACCCCCACATACCAGCCGAAACCGGAGTGTGATCACCTGGGCGTCGGTGGAATGGATGCCACATCCACTGCGTATTCTGGGACATCCGCCACATCCATCAAGATCATCTCCGGGGACGACCCGCGCCAGACCACAAGCCGAGCCGGCTCAGCCGGCCGCTGGCGCCTCGTCCGGCTTGCAGGCCTTGCACGGCACGCAGCCGCCTGCTTTCGCTGCATCCCTGGTCATCGCCTCAAGGTCGTCGTCGGCCAGGAACCTGATCAGGATGCAGTCGCTGCGGTGATACCGGGCGATCCCTGGCACCACGCGAACCGAGGCGGCAGAGTTCCCACTCCGAGCGGCGTCCGCCGCGCTTGACGCCGCCGACCCGGACGTGCCCGGCCCGGAGGTAGCTGGCCTGGGCGGTGCTGGCCTGGGCGGTTCCGGCTGGGCGGCCGGGGAAGGTCGTCCCGATGCGGAGGCCGCTGCGGCCGCGGGCGACTGCCCGGACGCCTGGGCGGGTCTGACCGGCTGGCCGGGCGCTGGCGGAGCGGGTGGCGCCGACGACGGCCGCGGGGGCGGCGAGGGTACAAACGGCGGGGCCGACGCTGGAGGCGTCGACGCCGAGCGAGCGGCCGACGCCTCAGGCGGCGCCGACGACGGCCGCGGGGCGGGCGAGGGCACAGACGGCGAAGCCGACGCACCAGGAACCGACGACGGCCGCGAGGCGGACGAGGGCACAGATGGCGAAGCCGACGCAGGAGGAACCGACGACGGCCGCGAGGCGGACGAGCCCGGCGAAACTGAGGAGCCCGGTGGGACCGAGGAACCCGGTGGGACCGAGGAACCCGGTGAGACTGAACCCGACGAGGCTGAAGGTCCTGGCCGCGCGGTGGAACCTGGTCGGGTGGAACCTGACGGCACCGTGGCGCCCGAGGAACCCGCCGGGACCGAAGGGGCAATGCCTGGCGTCGTCGCTGGCCTGGCCGCAGCCGCGGCCGTCCCGCCCGCTGAAGCTGCAGCCGGCGCAGGTGCCCCTTCGCGCCCCGGACCGGCCGTAGCGGCCGAAGCCGCCTGCCCCGCGCGGGCCGGGGTAACCGGTGCCTGAGCAGGCCTGGCTGCCGTCCCAGGCTGGCCTGGGACGGGCTGGCCTGTGCCGGGCTGGCCTGTGCCGGGCTGGCCGACCCCGCGCTGGCCGCTGCCCTGCTCGCCGCCGCCAGCCTCGCCCGCAGTGCTCGCGCCCGCACTGCTCGCGCTCGCACTGCCCGCGCCCGCACTGCCCGCGCTCGCTGCGGCGCTGGCCGCGGGGGCGCCCTGGGCCGTGCTCTCCCGGGTGGCGCGGGCAGCCCGGGCGGACTCGCGTTCGAGCCTGCTGGCATGAACCTCCGCCGCCTGGCCCCTCTCGCCGCGACGATCTGCGCCGAGCGGGTCAGTTCCGATCCCGCCGGGACGGCCGGTCGGCTCGAACCACGTTGTCCGGTCACTGTCCTGCCGCGACCCGCCATCGGAACGTGGTGATGGCCGGTACCGCTGCGCCTCACGGTCGGCAGCTACAGACTCCTTCGCCGCCGCCTGCGCCCGCGCCGACGCCGCGTCTATGAGCCTGACGGCGGGCGACACGCGCTCGTCGGGCTGAGCATCCGCCGGGGCCGTAGCGCGCGGGCCCTGCTGCGCCCCTTGCTGGGCTGCCGGATCCTGGGCCGCCTCCTGCGCCGCCAACGGCGCGGCTGCCGCGCCGGAATCTGCCGGGCCTCGCGCCTGGGGCTTGTCGCCGCTGGACCCGGCCGCTGCAGGCACGGCATCTGCAGGCACAGCACCTGCAGGCACAGCACCTGCGGGCCAAGCATCCGCGGGAGCGGCAGGGCCGGAGGCGGCGTGGCCCGCCGTGGTACCGGCGGGAATTCCCCCGCCAGGGGCTCCCGCACCGTGCAGAACGCCGGCCGGCTCGCCATCGGCGCGGCCCGCGGCCTCGCCCGGCCAGCCACCCCAGTCTGTGCCGCCCTTGCGGACCGCTGACTTGCTGGCCCTGGCGGCCTGCCGCTCCGCCTTCGCCGCTTGTTTCTGGGCCTTCGCGGCCTGCTTCTCGGCCCGCCTCGCCGATCGTGCCGTCGGCTCGAAGGACCAGGCATCTTGTGCTTCGGCTCCGGCGTCTAGCGCTGCGCTCCCGCCGCCCTGCTGCGCCGCAGGCTCGGCCGCAACCTGCTTGCCCGCCAGCTCGCCCGCCCCCCGCTCAGCTGCCGCACGCTCAGCTGCCGCACGCTCTGCCGCCGCACGCTCTGCCGCCGCACGCTCGGCCTGCGCCGCCTGCTCAGTCTCGGCTCGTCCGGCTGCCCGCGCTGCCTGTTCCGCCCTGCCCGCTCGCTCGGCTCTGGCGGCCTGCTCGGCACTGGCGGCCTGGTCAGCTCTGGCGGCCTGGTCAGCTTCCGCTGCCCTGGCAGCCCGCTCGGCTTGCTCTGCCCTGGCGGCGGCCTGTGCTGACTTCTCCGCTCGGGCCGCCTGCTCCTCGCGTTCGGCCAGGGCCGCCTCACTCGCGGCGCGGGCAGCCTCCGCCTTCTCCGCGCGCGCCACCTGCCTCGCGACCCGGCCGTCCAGTGGCTCAGCGGCCCTGCCGCCCGGCAAATCCGCGGACTTGCCGACCCCATTCGCCTCAGCGGCCCCAGCCCTCGCTGCCTCCAGGGCATGGCCGCCCTTCGAGGCGGCGGCCCTGCCGCCGCGCGCCTGCGCAGCCCCGGCGCCCTGCGTAGCGCCAGCCGCGCCAGAGAACCGCGCGATCCCCGCGGCTGCGAGCCTGGGCGCGGCCGGCGTCGCGGCGAACCCGGCGTCCTGAACGGCGGATTCGGCTGTGCCGAAGATCTCCCGGCGCCAGATCAGCACGACCGCAAGCAGCATCAGGAACGCAAGCGCCGCGACGCCAATCGATACCACGACAAGCATCAGGCTGCCGGCGACGACTCCCGCCGCCAGCAGCCCGAATGCCACGACCACTACAGAAAGAACTGCGCCGATCCGGATCACGCACCAACTCCGCTCGCGAAGCTAGACCGACGAGCGCACCGCCTCAGCGGCGGTCGTGCTGACCCGTGTCGGCGGGGTGGTATCCACCGCCGTTGTGCGCCATCGGCTCCATGCCAGTGAACGGGGTGCTGGTGGGCCCACTGCGCATGTGGCCAGCGCCAACCGGGACGGCAGGCTGCGGGCCCGTGGCGGCCACCGCAGGGAACACACCGCTGTCGGCGGCCCCGGCCTCAAGGTCGCGCAACTGGCCTTCCAGGTACGCCTTGAGCCTGCTGCGGTACTCGCGCTCAAAGGCACGCAGGTCGTCCACCCGGCGCTCAAGCTCCTCGCGCGACTGCACGAGCGAGCCCATCGCCTGGCGGTGCCGCTCCTGCGCGTCGCGCTCCAGGCTCTCGGCCCTCGCCCGAGCGTCGCTCATCACCTGCTCGGACTGCCGGCGCGCCTTAGTGAGCAGGTCGTCGGCCTCCCGGCGGGCACGGCTCAGCGTCTCGTCGGCCTCCCGGCGCGCATCAGCGATCGCCTGGTCGGCGGTCTGCTGTGCCAGGGCAAGCACCCGGGCCGCGGTGTCCATGTTGTCCTCTGCCGACGACTTCTTCATCATCGACATCGGCTCGGGCCGACGCTCCGGCTCGATCCGCTTCGGCTCTGGCTGCATCAGCTCAGGGCCGTCCATGTGCGGCGAGGTCAGCGGCTGGTTCATCTTGCCGCCACGAAGCACCTCGGCAAGCTTCGCCCTGAGCTCCTCGTTCTCCTGGATCAACCGATCGAGCTCAGCCTCGACCTCGTCCAGGAAGGCGTCCACTTCTTCCTCATCGTAGCCAGGCCTGAGCCTAGTCGTGCTGAACTGCTTGTTCCGCACATCCGCGGGCGTCAGTGGCATGTCCTTATCTCCTTGGCGCGGTGGGTATGCCTGGCAGGCTACCCGATCACAACCTGCTTACGACCGCTAGCAACACAATGATCACGAGAAACAACAGCGTGTAGCTGAGGTCTAGGGCAACACTACCGAGCCTGACGGGCCGAATGTAGCGCCTTAGCAATCTCAGTGGCGGGTCAGTCAGCGTGAAGAGCACCTCGGCGACCATCGCCAGGACGCCGGACGGGCTCCAGGACCGGCTGTACATCTGCAGCATGTCGATGATGAGCCGGCCGATGAGGATCAGTAGGTACAGCCAGAGGATGTAGTAGATCACGACCAGGAAGATGGTCACGGCAGCACCCCGGCGTCGGTCCGCGCGCTGCCGCCACGCGGCGTGCTCACCTTGCTTGGTCGCATGATCCTTACTCTTGCCGACGGCCTGCTCTGTGCCGAGGCAGGCTCTACCTCTGGCCGCAGAGCCTGCCTAGCTCTGGTTGAAGAAGTCCCGCTCCGCGATCCTGGCCTTGTCCTCGGCGGTAACCTCGATGTTGGCCGGGGAGAGCAGGAACACCTTGTTGGTGACCCGGTCGATCGAGCCGTGCAGCCCGAAGATCAGTCCTGCTGCGAAGTCTACGAGCCTGCGGGCATCGCTATCGACCATCTCGGTCAGGTTCATGATAACCGGTGTGCCCTCGCGGAAATGCTCACCGATTGTCCTGGCCTCGTTGTAGGTGCGCGGGTGCAGCGTCGTGATCCGCGTCAGGTCGGTGGTCCGCACCGGCTCGTCATCGACCCGGCGTTCCGTCCTGACCCTGGTGTCATGCCCGTTGTCCGCGACATAGCCGGCATGCGCGTCACGCAGGTCGGGGTGATCGGGGTATTCGGTGACGTACCCGCCGTAATCGTCTCCGTCGCCGAAGTCCTCGGCGTAAGGGTCGTCGTAACCGTGGTCGTCCTCTACCAGGCCGAGATAGACCGCCACCTTGCGCATCGCGCTGGCCATCGTCAGTCCTCCGTCGCGCCGCTGGGTAGCAAGCATCGGTGCAACACGGCTCGCGCTTGGTCGGCTGCTCCGTGTGCTACGCGTCGGACATTACCTGACGAAGGCGCGCCGGCCGCCGAGCAACGCCGTACCGACACGCACGTGTGTCGCACCTTCTGCGATGGCCTCCTCCAGGTCACCGGTCATGCCCGCGGAAATCATGATTGCGCCCGGATGAGCCGACCGTACCTCGGCGGCGACTCCGGCCAGCCGGCGAAACGCCGGGCGGGCGGGCAGGCCGAGCGGCGCGACCGCCATCACGCCGCCGAGCTCGAGGCCGCCCTCGGCGGCGATCGCGCCCGCCAGGCCGAGCACGTCGGCGGGCAGCGCACCGCCCCGGTGCGCCTCGCCGTCATCTGGCGCGCCCTGCACGGCGGGGTCCAGGTTGACCTGGACCAGGCAGGTTACCGTCCGCCCGGCCGCCCGCGCCCGCCTGCCGAGCGCGGCGACCAGCCGCGGCCGGTCCACCGAGTGCACCACGTCGGCATACCTGACCACGCTCGCGCACTTGTTCACCTGGAGCTGGCCAACGAAGTGCCACCGCAGCGGCAGGTCGGCGCACTGGGTGGCCTTCGGCGCAGCCTCCTGGTCGCGGTTCTCCCCCACCTCGGTGACGCCGAGCCCGGCGAGCAGCCGGATATCTGAGGCGGGAAAGGTCTTGGTGATGGCGATCAGCGTGACCGCGTCGGCCGCGCGGCCTGCTGCCTCGCACGCGGCGGCGATCCTGGTGCGCAGCGCCAGCAGGTTGTGGCTGAGCTCGGCGCGCCTGGCCGCCAGCTCGTTGGCCGCTGCGTCGGCGCCGCCCGTCATCGGCTCATCATGGCGCGAGCCAGATCAGCCCGGCGAACCGCCCGGTCTGCCCGTCGCGGCGGTAGGAGAACAGCTCGGCAGTCTCGGCCGTGCACCGCAGGTCGTCGCTCAGCCGGCTCACGCCAAGCGCGGCAAGCTGGCCGCGCAGGCCGGCCCTCAGGTCCAGGCCCGGCGTGCCCTTCCTGGTCTCGCAGGCCGACCCTGGCGCCGCCGCGGCGACCTCGTCCCGCATCGCAGCTGGCACCTCGTAGCACCGCCCGCAGATCGACGGCCCGATGATCGCGTGCATCCGCGCCGGGTCGGCGCCGGCCTCGGCCATGGCCGCCACCAGCGCGGGCACGACGCCGGCGGCCATGCCAGGACGCCCGGCATGCGCGGCGCCCACCAGCCCGGCAGCCGGATCGGCTACCAGCACCGGTGCGCAGTCCGCCGCCAGAACGCCGACAGCCACCTCGGGCGAGTCGGTGAAGGCGGCATCGGCCTCCGGCTGCCCGTCTGCATCTTCGCCCTCCTGGCCAGGTGCGCCGCCGACCGGCACGGCTGCAACGTAGGCCACGCCGGCGCCGTGCACCTGGCGCATCCAGGCCAGCCGCCGCGGCCCGGGGCCGATGGCGCGCAGCACGCGCCCGCGGTTATCCGCGACGGCCGCAGGGTCGTCGCCGACCCGGCCGCTGAGGTTCAGGGTGCCGAACGAGCCGCCGCTCACGCCTCCCGGCCGACCGGTGAACAGGACGCGCACCCCTGGGCACAGCTCGGCGGGACGCGACAGCGCGGCGGCCGTCCCCAGGCCGACGGGCCCGCCCGTCCCGCTCACTTCAGGAAATCGGGCACGTCGAGCTCGTCGTCCTCCTCGAACACGACCGACTTGCGTCTGGTGCCAGCACCGTCGCCGCGGCCAGCACCGACCGGGCCGTCCGCACCTCCGCCCGCCGCGACCTGCCCGTCCGCCGTCCTCGGCTGCGGGACGGCGTCCGGCAGGGCGCCCGCGGCGCCGTGCCCTGGCTGGTCGGCCAGGTCCGCGCCGTGGCCGTCGGGCACAGGTGAAGCCGCCGTGCCACCCCCCGCGCTGGCGGCCGGCTGGCTCGTCGCGGCATGACCGGAGTGGGAGGACTGGTCCCTGATCGCCGGCAGCGTCACCGGCCGCCACGGCGCGCCGAAGGTGTCCGAGCCCTGAGACGGCTGGTAGGCGGCGACCGGGCGGCTCGGCCGCGACCGGCCCTGGGCCTCGTCGAATCCGGCCGCGATCACCGTGACCCTGACCTCGTCGCCGAGCGCGTCGTCGATGACGGCGCCGAAGATGATGTTCGCGTCCGGGGCCGCGGAGTTGGCTACCAGCTGGGCGGCCTCGTTGATCTCGAACAGCCCGAGGTCGGACCCGCCCTGGATGGACAGGAGCACGCCGTGGGCGCCGTCGATGCTCGCCTCGAGCAGCGGGCTGGAGATCGCCATCTCGGCGGCCGCCACGGCCCGATCGTCGCCCCGCGACGAGCCGATCCCCATCAGCGCTGACCCGGCTCCCGACATCACCGACTTGACGTCGGCGAAGTCTAGGTTGATCAGGCCGGGCGTGGTGATCAGGTCGGTGATGCCCTGGACGCCGGAGAGCAGCACCTGGTCAGCCGCCTTGAACGCGTCGAGCACGCTGACGTGCCGGTCCGAGATCGATAGCAGCCGGTCGTTGGGGATGACGATCAGGGTGTCGACCTCGCTGCGCAGCCGCTCGATGCCCGCATCGGCCTGTGAGGCCCGGCGCTTTCCCTCGAAGCCGAACGGGCGGGTGACGACGCCGATCGTCAGCGCACCAAGCGACCTGGCCACCTGAGCCACGACCGGGGCTCCGCCTGTGCCGGTGCCGCCGCCCTCGCCCGCGGTGACGAACACCATGTCGGCGCCCTTGAGTACCTCCTCGATCTCCTCCCGGTGGTCCTCGGCCGCCTTGTTGCCCACGTCAGGGTTGGCGCCGGCGCCGAGCCCGCGGGTCAGCTCCCTTCCGACGTCCAGCTTGACGTCGGCGTCGCTCATCAGCAGCGCCTGGGCATCGGTGTTGATCGCGATGAACTCGACGCCTTTGAGTCCCTCTTCGATCATCCGGTTCACGGCGTTCACGCCGCCGCCGCCGATGCCGACGACCTTGATGACCGCGAGATAGTTCTGCGGTGCTGCCACGGAGGGGCCTTCCCGTTCGTTTGCCTATCGCGGAACGCGCCGAGCCGGCCGGCGAGCCGTCACCGGACCGGGGCCAGGCGGGCGGCGATGCCGTTCACCAAGAGACTCCCCCGGAAGGCACGGCAGGTTCCCGCGATCCGCATCTTCATCCCACTCTCAGTCTCGCTTCGGGTCTCACCCTCAGGTTGAGATTTAGAGTTATGTCAAGCTGCCGATTGATAGGGACAGTAGAGTTGCGCGGTAGCGCTGGTCAACTAGCCTCGCCGTGACCGAACCGGCGAATCGCCTGCGGCGCAAGCACCATCACCATCTGTGCCGTAATTCGCTCGCGTTTCCCGCGGTGCCAGTCACGGCCGTGGCCGGATCGCTGACGTCGTAGTAGCTCGCGCCGCTGCGGAGCAGGATGGCCATCTCGTGCGCCTTGTCCGCAGCCCGGCCGGTGCCGCCCCAGACGACCGTGACGCCGCCGCGCAGGAACAGGGTCACGCCCGCCGTGCCCGAGGCGCGCACCGCGGTGACCCGGTGCCGCAGCCAGGCCGGCAGGCCCTGCACCACGGTCCCTGCCGCCCGCACGGCCGGGTTGCCGCGCAGGTCGCCGGGCGGCCCGTCCGGCGACCGCAGCACCACCAGCCCGGCCGGCGGCCGGACGGCGCTGCCAAGCACGACGCCGAACGGGTCCATCAGGTCGAAGCCGGACCCGTCGGGCACGGCGAACACGGCGGTCCTGCGCTTGGTCCAGATGACCACGGCGTCCGGCCAGGACCTGGACACCCTCGCGACCTGGACCTCAGTGATCCGCTCCACCCGGCGCGCCACCGCGCCGGTGTCCACCCGGATCAGCGGCGTGCCCAGCACGATCCCGGCCGCCGCGAGTACCTGCGAGCGCGGGATGTCGCCTCCGCCGATCGTCTGTACCGAGCGGACCACGAAGAAACTCGAGCCGAGCAGGGCCCAGGCGACGCCCGCCACCAGGGCCACCGCCGCCAGGCCGAAGAAGGCCGCCTTCCAGCGGTCGCGCCAGTGCCGCCAGGCAGGCTTGGCAGTATTAGCAGTATTAGCAGTATTAGCAGGCACGGTTGGACCAGCAGGCTTGGCAGTACTAGCAGGCCCTGTCGGACCAGCGGGCCCGGTTGGTCCAGCAGGCCCGGTTGGTCCAGCAGGCCCGGCAGTACTAGCAGGCCCTGTCGGACTAGCAGGCGCGGTCGGGTGAGCAGGGCCGGTTGGCCCGGCGGACCCGGCGGTCTTTCCGGGTCTGGCCCGGCTCACGCGCCGCCGCCCGTCCGCTCCGCCAATGCCTGGAGGATCTGCGGGCCGAGAGTCGTCACGTCGCCGGCTCCCATGGTCAGCACCACGTCGCCGGGCTTGGCGAGGTCGACGACCACGCCGGGAACGACGCGGCGATCCTGGCAGAACACCGCGCTCGTGCCGGGCACGGCATCGGCCACCAGGGCGCCGGTGACGCCGGGCTCGGGATCCTCCCGCGCGGCGTAGACGTCGAGCACCAGCACCTCGTCCGCCGCCGCGAGCGCCGTCCCGAACTGCGCGGCGAAGATCCTGGTGCGGCTGAACAGATGGGGCTGGAAGATCGCGATCACCCGGCCGCCTGCCGCGATGTCCCGGGCGGCGCCGAGGTCGGCGGCAAGCTCGGTCGGATGGTGCGCGTAGCTGTCGAGCACCCGCACCCCGTCGGCCTCGCCCTTGAGCTCCATCCGCCGCCTGGCGCCCCGGTAGGCCGCAAGGCCAGCCGCCACCTGCTCCGGCGGGTAGCCCAGCTCGACGGCCGTGGCGTAGGCGGCGGCCGCGTTCAGCGCGTTGTGCCTGCCGGGCACCTGGACGGCCAGCCCGACCGGCCCGGCCGGGCGGGCCGTCCGCGGGCCGGCGGTCACCTCGAACTCGGTCGCCATCCCCGCCGGGGTCACGCCGGTCACCTGGTAGTCGGCGCCGGCCGACACGCCGTAGCTGACTACCCGCGCGGCATGAGTCGCCCCGGTCAGCGTCGCGGCCGCCCGCATCGCTCCCGCGTCGTCGGCACCGACCACCAGCAGCCCGCCAGGGGCGATCCTGGCGGCGAACGCGGCAAAGGCGGCGTCGATCTCGGCCATGCTGGCGTAGTTGTCCAGGTGGTCAGCCTCCACCGAGGTGATCACCGCGGCCTGCGGAGCGAACATCAGGAACGACCCGTCGCTCTCGTCGGCCTCGACCACGAACGCCTGGCCGGCACCGTCGGCGGCGCCGAGGCCGGTCGCGGCGAGGATGCCGCCGATGACGTAGGACGGATCGGCGCCGCAGGCCAGCAGCACGGTGGTGAGCATCGACGTGGTCGTCGTCTTGCCATGGGTCCCGGCCACCGCGATCCCCTGCCGACCGAGCATCAGACAGGCCAGCGCGGCCGCCCGGTGCAGCACCCGCATGCCCTGTCGGCGGGCCCGCGCGAGCTCGGGGTTAGCGTCCCGGATCGCGGTCGAGACGACCAGCGTGTCGGCGTCGGCCAGGTGATCGGGCGAGTGGCCGACGCATACCCGCACGCCGAGCGCGGCGAGCTCGTCGAGCTGGGCCGAGGCCGCTGAGTCACAGCCGGATACCGGCACTCCCCTGGCCAGCATGATCCGCGCGATCCCGGACATGCCCGCGCCGCCGATGGCGGCGAAGTGCACCCGCCCGAGCTCGGCGAGCGGCACTGGATCGACCGGCTTCACCAGGCCCATCCTCGCGGTCCTCCCGTCGCCTGCGTCTTCGTGATCGTCTCAGCGCTGCCGCGTCACCGGCTGCGGTGACTGCCGCGGCGCCGACCAGGCTGCCCCTGCGCTCCACCGTCCGCCGGGGCGTCGCCTGGCCCGCCCTGGCCCACCGGGCCTGCCGGGCCCAACGGACCGGGCTGGCCTGCCGGGCCGCTCACTGGCCATGGTCCCGCCAGCCGCCCGCGGGAGTCGGACACCTCAAGCACCCGCGCTGCCAGCGCAATGTCGGCGTCTCTGCTTCCGATGCTGGCCGCCGCCCTGGACATGGAGGCGACGAGCTCATGGTCGAGCAGCACGCCGAGCAGCACGGCCCTGATCCACTCCGGGCTGAGGCTCGCGTCGTCGACGATCAGGCCGCCGCCGACCCGTTCCACGGGCAACGCGTTCAGCCGCTGCTCGCCGTTGCCGTGCGGCAGCGGCACGTAGGCGGCGGGCAGCCCCACCGCGGTCAGCTCGGCGCAGGTCATCGCGCCGGCCCGGCAGAGGGCGAAGTCGGCAGCCGCGTACGCCAGGTCCATCCTGTCCAGATACTCGACGGCCACGTAAGGCACCGCGCCGGTCGGCACCGGCGCCCCCTGGCCGGTACGCGGGCCGATGATATGCAGCACCTGCACCCCGACCGCCAGGATGGACTCGGCCGCGCCGAGCACGGCGCTGTTCAGCGAGGCAGCGCCCTGCGAGCCGCCGGTGACCAGCAGCACGGGCAGGTCGGGTCGCAGGCCGAACTGCTCGCGTGCCTTGTCGGCGAGCGCCAGCCGGTCCAGGCCGGCGATCTCGCGCCGAATCGGGATCCCGAGGTAGCTCCCGTGCGCCAGCCTGGTGTCACGCTGGCCAGTGAAGACGTGCGTGGTCAGCTGGGACCCGAGTCGGTTGGCCAGGCCAGGCCGCGAGTTCGCCTCATGCACGACGATCGGCACCCGGCGCCGCCGCGCCGCGAGATAGCCAGGGGTCGCCACGTACCCGCCGAAGCCGGCAAGCACGGTCGCCTCGGCCCGGTCGAGTACCTCGACGGCGGCGTTTACCGCCCCGGCCATCCGGCCGGGGACCGACAGCAGCGCCGGGGTCAGCGAGCGCGGCAGCGGAACGGCAGGTATCAGGTCGAGCGCGTACCCGCGCGCCGGGATCAGCTTGGTCTCCAGGCCCCGCTCGGTGCCCAGGCAGGTGATCCTGACCTCGGGGTCCATCCTGCGCAGCGCGTCGGCCAGCGCCATCGCAGGCTCGATGTGGCCGCCGGTACCGCCGCCCGCTATCACCACGCTCCGCATAGTCGCACCTCGCTGTCGAACCGATCGCTGCCGTCGAACCGATCGCCTGCCGCTCACCGGGCCGCTGGTCCGGGCCTGCTAGCCCGGCCGTCCCTGCGGCCCCGGCCGCCGAGGCGGTCCCGGCGTGCCCTGGCCGCCAGGGGCAGTCCTGAGAGCCGCCCTCGGAACTGCGCGCGGCCCGGGCTCGCGCGCCATCGGTCCGCGGGCCGCGGCCTGGACGGGAACGGGGATCGGCCGGAGCCCTCGGCCAGGCGGCGCCGGCCTGCCGCCCGGATCAGCCAGCCTAGACGGCGCCTGCCGCCGGCCGCGGCCCGGCCTGGCCCGCTGTGCCGCTGTCCCCAGGCCTGGCACCGGGAGGGCACGGGGCGCGGGCCGCTGCCTGGCAGGCTCGCGCGGGTTCTCGGTGCGCGGCGTCGCGTGCCGCAGCGCCGCGGGCAGCCTCGGCCGCAGCCGCCGGTCCACAGCGGCGAGCGCCTCCCGCGCCCCAGGCTCGCATCGGGCAAACGCGAGCAGCATGCCGACCGCGGCCATCGTCGCGATCACCGAGGACAGCCCCTGCGAGATCAGCGGCAAGGGCACCCCGGTGATCGGCAGCAGCCCGATGACCGCGCAGATGTTGACCAGCGCCTGGCCCACGATCCAGGCGACGGCGCCCGCTGCGGCGAACCGCATGAACGGGTCGGCCACCCGGCGCGCCACCCGCAGGCCGGCGTAGGCGAGCCCGCCGTAGAGCAGGACCACGCAGGCGGTGCCGACCAGGCCGAGTTCCTCGCCGAGGATCGCGAAAATGAAGTCGGTGTTCGCGTACGGCACCCAGCCCCACTTCTCCAGGCTGTTGCCGAGCCCCACGCCGAACAGCCCGCCCGAGCCGAGCGCCCGCTGGCCCTGGATGCTCTGCATATTAGGTCCGGTCGGCCCGCCAGCCCCCGGATTGAGGAACCCGGAGATCCGGCCGCCGCCGTAGCTGCCGACCACGACGAGCACGAGCAGCGCGAAGACGATCAGGCCGAGGATGGCGAGGAACATCCTGGCCGGGACGCCGACCACCCACAGCAGCGCGAGCAGGATGACAAGCAGCAGGAACGTGGTGCCAAGGTCGTCACCGAGCATGACGAGCATGGCGATCACCGCCGCGCCGGGCAGCAGCGGGATCAGCAGGCTCCGCCAGTCGTTGAGCTGGCCGAGCTGCTCCTTGCGCGCCAGCAGGTCGGCGCCCCAGACCAGGAACGCGAACTTGGCGAACTCGGACGGCTGCACCTGCTGGTGCGCGATCACGATCCAGCGCTCGGCCCCGGCCACGCTCTTGCCGAAGGCGAGCACGATCAGCAGGCTGGCGATCGCGGCGAGCAGCATCGGATAGGCAGCGACACGGAACAGCCGCGCGGGCGCCCTGGAGAGCACCCACATGATCACCAGCCCGGCAAGCGCGCCGCCCATCTGCTTGACGAAGTCCGAGTACGGCGACTGGCCAGCGACAAGCTGGATCGCCGACGAGGTGGACAGCACCATCACCAGGCCGATCGCCAGCAGCAGGCCGGTGCATCCGAGCAGCAGGTAATAGGACGTCAGCGGCCGGTCGAGCGGCCCGAGAACGGCGGCCGCCCGCGGCTGGAGGCGGGCCCTGCTCACCGCGCCGCCAGGCGCCGGACCGCGGCCGCGAACGCGTCGCCGCGCGCCGGGTAGTCGCGGAACATGTCGAACGACTGGGCGGCCGGCGCAAGCAGCACGGTATCGCCAGGTTCGGCCAGCCCGGCAGCGGCCTTGACAACGTTGTCCATTGCACCAGTGTCGGTGCAGGTGACCTCGATGACCGGTACCTTCGGCGCGTGTCGCCCGAGAGCCGCGGCGATCTTGCCGCGGTCGGCGCCGAACAGGACCACGCCGCGCAGTCGCGGCGCCGCCGCGCCTACCAGGTCGTCAAGGTCGCCATCGGCCCCCTTCAGCAGGCCGCCGGCCGCCCAGACCACCGGGTCATAGGCGGCGAGCGAGGCGGCGGCCGCGTGCGGGTTCGTCGCCTTGGAGTCGTCCACGTAGTCCACCCCGGCAACGTTGCCGACCAGGCTGATCCGGTGCGGGTCAGGCCGGAAGCCGCGCAGCCCGGCGCCGATCGCCGCCGGCGGCGCGCCATAGGCCCTGGCCAGGGCGGCCGCGGCGAGAGCGTCGGCGACGATATGCGGGGCCGGCGCACGGCCCGCGCCATGGTCCAGGTCCGCGACCGGTGCCAGCCGGACGCCCGGCCCGCCCGACCCGCCGCAGAACGCCCGGTCCACCAGGAACCCGCCGGCCACGCCTAGCTCGCCGGGACCTGGCTCGCCGAGCCGGAACAGGGCCGTCGCCGGCGCCCCCTCCGACCCGGCCGCCCGCGCCGACCCGGCCGCCCTCGCCGACCTGACCGCCGACACCATGGCGGCCGACCGCTCGTCGTCGGCGTTGCCGATCGCGATCGTGCCTGCCGCGAAGATCTTCGACTTGGCTGCCGCGTAGGCCTCGAACGTGCCGTGCCAGTCCAGGTGGTGCGCGGCCACGTTGAGCACGGCGGCGGCCTGCGGCGCGATCGTCGAGCTCCAGTACAGCTGGAAGCTGGACAGCTCGACGGCCACGACCTGGTAGGGCTCGGGGTCGGTCACCACCTCGGCGAGCGAGGTGCCCACGTTGCCTGCCTCGAGCGCCCGGTACCCGGCCGCCTTGAGGATCAGCGCCAGCATCCGCACGGTGGTCGTCTTGCCGTTGGTCCCGGTCACCGCGAGCCACTGCTGGCGCAGGCCGGAGTCCAGCCAGGGTCGAAGGCGCCAGGCGAGCTCGACGTCGCCCATCACCTCGACCCCGGCGGCCGCGGCGGCCGCGAGCAGCGGCGAGCCCGGAGTCCAGCCCGGCGAGGTGATCACGAGGTCGGTGCCGGCCGGCGGCGCGGCCGCGGCGTCGCCGCCGAGCGCGACGGCGATCCCGTGCCTGGCAAGCTCGGCCGCGATCGCGCGCTGGTCATCGTCGTCGCGAGAGTCCACCGCGGTCACCCGAGCGCCGCGGGCGGCGAGCACCCTGGCCGCGGGCGGCCCGCTGACGCCGAGGCCGGCCACGCACACCCGCCGTCCGACCAGGCCGGCGGCGAAGTCGCCAGCATCGGCGGCGGTCATTACGTTGGCAGCCATTCGATGTAGAAGATGCCGAGCCCGAGCGCCACGAACAGCCCGGCGACCAGCCAGAACCTGATCACGATCGTGGTCTCGGCCCAGCCGATCAGCTCGAAGTGGTGCTGCAGCGGCGCCATCCTGAACACCCGCCTGCCGGTCAGCTTGAATGACCCGACCTGGATCATCACCGACAGCGCGATGATCACGAACAGCCCGCCGAGAATGGCAAGCAGCAGCTGGGTATGGGTGCAGACGGCAAGCCCGGCGAGCACGCCGCCCAGCGCGAGCGAGCCCGTGTCGCCCATGAAGATCTTCGCTGGCGGCGCGTTCCACCACAGGAACCCGAAGCACGCGCCCATCACGGCGGCGGCGACGACCGCGCAGTCGAGCGGGTCCTTCACCACGTAGCAGTTGGGCACGAGGGTGACGGTGCAGTCGTTGCGGTACTGCCAGTTCGCGATCAGCACATAGGCGGCGAGCACCAGGATCGCCGCCCCAGTCGCGAGGCCGTCAAGCCCGTCGGTGAGGTTTACGGCGTTCGACGCCCCGCCGATCATGATGACGATCCACAGCACGAACGGCAGCACGCCAATGGCCGGCCCGAAATCGCGCAGGAACGACAGCGATGGGTCGGCGGGCGTCAGCGCGTACCCGTCCGGATGCTTGAGCACCTCGACGGCGAAGATGGCCCCCACCACCGACTGACCGGCCAGCTTGGCGCCGGCCCGCAGGCCGAGGCTGGTCTGACGGTAGATCTTGATGAAATCGTCGATGAAACCAACCAGCCCGAGCCCGGTCATCAGCCCGAGGATCAGCAGGCCCGAGGTGGACATCGTGTCCTTGGTGACGACGTGGCCGGCCACGTAGCCGGCCAGCGTGGCGACCACGATGACCGTGCCGCCCATGGTCGGGGTGCCGCGCTTGGTCGCGTGCGCGGCCGGCCCCTCCTCGCGGATCAGCTGGCCGTAGCCGCGGCGGCTGAACAGCTTGATCGCCAGCGGCGTGCCGAACAGCGCGAGGATCATCGAGACCCCGGCCGAGACGATGATCGTCCTCATCGGGCGGCACCTTCCTGCCCGGCCAGCGCCAGCGCCACGGTCTCCAGGCCGACCGCATGCGAGGCCTTGACGAGCACGACATCGCCCGGCCGCAGCCGCTCGGTGATCGCCGCCATGGCCGCCTCGCCGTCGTCGACCGCGAGCAGCTCGCCGGCGAAGCCCGGCACGGACTTGGCTCCGGCCAGGATCGGGGCGGCCTCTGGCCCGACCGCGATGATCCCGGACAGCCCGGAACGCGCGGCAGTCACGCCAGCCTGCTCATGGAATTCCCGCGATCGCTCGCCAAGTTCGGCCATCCGGCCAAGCACAGCATAGGCACGCCTGCCCGCTGCGATAACGCCGGTCGCGGCCAGCGCGGCCGTGACCGCCTCCGGGCTGGCGTTGTAGGCATCGTTGACGATGATCACACCGTCCGGCCGCTCGGTGACCTCCATCCGCCACCTGCTCAGCGCGCTCGCCTCGGACAGCGCGGCGGCCACCGCGCCGACCTCCATTCCGAGCTGGCCCGCCAGCGCCGCGGCGCCCAGCGCGTTGGTCACGTTGTGCTCGCCGTGCAGCCGCAACCGGACCTGCGCCGATCCGTCCGGCATGGTCAGCGTGAACCGCGGCCTGCTCAGCTCGTCCACGCTCACCTCGCTGGCCCGCACGTCGGCGGCGGCCGACCGGCCGAACGTCACGACCCGCGCGGGCGTCACGCCGGCCATGGCGGCGACCAGCGGGTCGTCGGCGTTCAGCAGCGCGACGCCGTCCGGCGGCAGCGCCCGCGGCAGCTCGGACTTGGCCGCGGCGATCTGCTCGATGCTGCCGAACTCGCCGGCGTGCGCGTTGCCGACGCACAGCACGACTCCGAGCCGTGGCGGCGCGATCTGGCAGAGGGTGGCGATGTGCCCGGGGCCGCGGGCGGAAAGCTCCGCGATCAAGTACCGGGTCTGCGGGCCGACGCGCAGCACGGTGAGGGGATGCCCGATCTCGTTGTTGAACGAGTTCCGCGGCCAGACGGCCGGGCCGAGCGCGCTGACCAGCTGAGCCGCGAGGTCCTTGGTGGTGGTCTTGCCCGCCGACCCGGTGATCCCGGCGATGGTGAGGCCGGGCAGCCGGTCCACCACCGCGCGAGCCAGCGCGGCAAGCGCGGCAAGCACGTCGGCGACGATCAGCGTCGGCGCTCCCGTCGGCCGGGTGCCGAGCACGGCAACCGCCCCCGCGGCCACCGCGCTGGCCGCGAATTCGTGGCCGTCCGTGCGCTCGCCCGGCAGCGCGGCGAACAGCGCCCCGGGCTTGCACTCTCTCGAGTCGGTCACCACCGGGCCGGTGACGACGGCGGCCGGGTCGGCCACCTGGTCCATCGCGGCACCGGTGACCTGCGCGATCTGCGCGATCGTGAGCGGTATCACGCGGCCTCCTGCCGGCCGGCCGGCCGGCCGGCCGCTGCGCGGCAGTCCGGGGTCATTCGTCCTCCAGGCCGTCGGTGAGCGCGTCGCTGGCCAGTTCTGCCCTGGCCAGGGCGGCGCGGGCCCGCTCGGCCCGCGCCCGGTCGGCGACGGCGTGCGCCGCCACCTCGCGATCGTCGAACGGTATGACCTGGCCGGCCACGTACTGGCCGCGCTCGTGGCCCTTGCCGGCGATCAGCACCACATCTCCCTTGGCGGCACCGCCGATCGCGAGCCCGATCGCCGCCGCCCGGTCAGGCTCGACGACCACGTGCGCGCGATCGCCCTGCGGCACGGACAGCGCGCCGTCGAGCATCTGGGTCAAGATCCCCAGCGGGTCCTCCGAGCGCGGGTTGTCGCTGGTGAACACGGCCACGTCGGCGAGCCTGGCGGCGGCAGCGCCCATCAGCGGCCGCTTGGCGGTGTCACGGTCCCCGCCGCAGCCGAGCACGATCCGCAGACTCCCCTGGGTCACCGGCCGCAGCGCGCCGAGCACCGCCTCGACAGCGCCCGGCTTGTGCGAGTAGTCGACGAGCACCGTCAGATCATGCCCCGCCTCGACCCGTTCCAGCCGGCCGGGTACCCCTGGGCAGGCGGCCACCCCGGCCACCGCCGCGGCAAGGCCCACGCCAACCTCGACAAGCGCGACAATCGCGCCGAGCGCGTTGGCCACGTTGAACGGCCCGGGCATCGTGACGCAGGCGTCGGCCTGCACCCCGCCAGGGCCGACCACCTGGAAGGTCGACCCGTCCGCGCCGCACCGCACGTCGGCGGCCCGCCAGTCCGCCTCGGCACGGCCGGAGGCCGAGAACGTGGTGATCGGGATCGCGGCGGCTTGCGCGAGCTCGCGGCCGCGCTGGTCGTCGATGTTGACCACGCCCGACCGCGAGTATCGCGAGGTAAACAGCTCCGCCTTCGCGGCGAAGTAGGCGTCCATGTCGGGGTGGAAGTCCAGGTGGTCCTGCGACAGATTGGTGAACACGGCCACCTCGTAGCTGGTGCCGGCGACCCGGCCGAGCGCCAGCGCGTGGCTGGAGACCTCCATCACCGCCGCGCTCACCCGCTGCTCGGCCATCACGGCGAGGAACGCCTGCAGGTCGGTGGCCTCCGGGGTGGTGAGCTTGCTCGGCTCGACCACCGTGCCCACCCTGGTCTCCACACCGCCGATCAGCCCGGTGACGTGGCCGGCCATCCGCAGCCCCGACTCGATCAGGTAGGTCGTGCTCGTCTTGCCGCTCGTCCCGGTCACCCCGATCAGCAGCAGCCGGCCTGACGGGTCGCCGTAGACCCACGAGGCGACCTCGCCGAGCCGCGCCCTCGGGTCGCCGACCACGAACACCGGCAGCCCGCTGAGGATCGCCCGGTCTCGGCCCGCGTGGTCGGTGAGCACCGCGACGGCGCCGGCGGCAGCGGCCTGCCCGCAGAACGCCGCGCCGTGGTGCCTGCTGCCTGGCAGGGCGGCGTACAGGTCACCGGGCTGCACGGCGGTCGAGTCGTGGGTGATCCCAGTGACCCCGTGGAGTTCGTTATGAATAAAGGAGGAGTCACCGTCGGGCTGCCGGAGGCCAAGCAGCGCGGCAAGCCCGGTGAGCGAACGCACCGGGACATGTCTGGGACGCAGGGCCGCTGGCACGGGCTGAGGCTACCTTGCTTCACGGAACGGTGAGCGGGACATATGGGACGTGGCCTCCGTCGGGCGGAATCTTCATCGCGGCCAGCGCGAACTTCATCACCGCGTTGAAGACCGGGCCAGCTACGTCGATGCCGAAGTTGCTGCCCTTGCGCGGGTCCTGGAGGTTGACGGCTACCACGAGGCCGTTGCGCGACGCCGGCGCGATGCCGATCAGGCTCGACCCGTAGGTGTTCCCCGGCTCCTGCGCGGTGCCGGTCTTCGCGGCCACCGTGTAACCGTGGATGATTCCCCACGGCTCCCCCGCCTGGTCGTAGACGATCGGCACCTGCTCGAGGACCTTCATCAGCTCGGCGGCGGTCGATGCCTTGATCACCCGCCGGGCCGACGGCTTCGGCACCGGGATGTAGCGCCCGGTGCTCGTGGTATGCCCGGCCACCACCGACGGGGTGACCCGGACCCCGCCGTTGGCGATCGTGGCGTAGACGCTGGCCATCTGGATGGCCGTGACCCCGACGCTCTGGCCGAACGAGATCTGGTACCGCTCGTTCTGGTAGCCGTACGCGATGGTCCAGCGCGACGGCGGCGGCAGCAGGCCGGGGTTCTCGCCCGGCAGGTTCAGGCCCGACGGCGAGCCGATGCCGAAGGCGTGGAACATGGCGTACTGCTGCTGCGGGGTGACGTGGGCCGCCACCTGGATCATCCCGTCGTTGAGCGAGTGCGCGATGATTCCGGCGATCGTGTACCGCTGAGTCGGGTGCGGCTCGGCGTCGTGGTACCAGGCCCCGTGCCAGAAGATGTCGTCAGGCACCAGGTAGCTGGTCAGCGGCGTCTGGCCGGCGTCCTGGAACGCGGCGGCCGCGGTCATGACCTTGGCCGTGCTGCCCGGCGCGAACATGTTGGCGACCACGATGTCCGTCGTCGCTGCCAAGCTGGCGGGCGACGCCGGGTTGAAGGTGGGGTACTGGGCGAGCGCCAGTATCCGGCCCGTGCTCGGCTGCATCACGACGACGGTGCAGTTGCGCGCCTTGGTTGCGGCCACCTGGATGGCGCACTCGTGCTCGGCCTCCCACTGGATGTCGGCCTGGATGGTGAGGCGCAGGCTGCCCGCCGGGATGGCGGGCTTCACCACCGACACGGTGCCCGGGATGGGCAGCTCGGCCGAGTCCGCCTCGAAGACCTCGGTGCCTGGCTTCCCGGCCAGCAGCGCGTTGTACACCTGCTCAAGGCCGGCCTCGCCGGTCATCACCCCGGTCTTGGGACTGGTGTCCACGAAGCCGAGCAGCGGTGCGGCCAGGTCGCCGCCCGGATAGGCCGACACGTAGCTGGCATGCAGGCCGATGCCGGTCAGGTTCAGCCTGGCGATCTCGGCGGCGGTTGACGCGATGACCGAGTTCTTCAGCACCACGTACTGCGGTGAGCTCGGATGCCCGAGCAGCCACAGGATCCGCGCCTGGCTCATCCGCAGCGGGCCGGCCAGCTTGGCCGCGGTCACGGCCAGCGGGACGTGGGTCATCTCGTACGGGTCGGCGTAGACCGTGTCGGTGCGCACGGTCAGCGCGAGCACGGTGCCGTCGCTGCTCACGATCTCGCCCCGGACCGCGGGGATGGACTCGGCCCTCACCCGCTCCTTCTGACCCAGCTCGCGGTAGCGCGCCGCATCGGCGCCCTGCATCTGGACCAGCCGGCCGAGGATGATCATGATGGCGAGGGCGACCGACATCATGGTGGCGTTCAGGCGGCGGACTGAGCTGGTGCGGTGCAGCTTCCTGCGTGGCCAGGCGGCCGCGGGGCGAGCCGGACGCGGCCGGGCGGGCTGCGGCCGGGCGGAGTGCGGCCGTTCTGGATGCGAGCGGGCCTGGCCTGAATGGCCAGGGTGCGAGCGGCCTGGATACGGACGTTCAGGGTGCGAACGGGCAGGCTGCGGCCGTGCTTGGGCTGGCCCTCCAGGCTGCCGCGGGCCGTCGGGCGGCAGCCCGCGGCAGTCTCCGGGCACCGGACGCGGACCGACCTCCTCCTCGTCCGAGCTCACCGGCGCGCTCCGGCCGGGGCCCTGGGATGGCGGCCCGATCGCTGCCCGTTCCGGACCGAGCCGGTGCGCAGGTCGAGGAAGGTCAGGCTGGGGTCAGGGCGCAGGCCGAGCTTGAGCGCCTCCTTCTCGAGCACGGCGGCCGACTGGGCGGCGGTGACCTGCTGCTCAAGCTGCTGCACCTGCTGGCTGTGCGCCGCGTTCGCCTGCTGGAGGTTGGTGATCTCGATCGAGTTAGCCGCGAGCGTGGTGTTGACCACCAGCAGGCAGACCAGGCCGCCGCCCAGCAGGCCGAGCACGAGCAGCACGAACGAGGTGCGCCCGATGCGGCCTGCCTGCCTGGCGGCACGGCCGGCCGGGCTGGCGAGATGACCCGCGGCGCGGCTGGCGCCTGCTGACGGGGCGACGTCGGCGGGCAGCACCTGCCTGGCCGGCCCGCCGGTCCGCACGGTACGGCCGGGCCGTCCTGGCCCGGCGGGGCGGACGGGGCTGCTCGGCCGGACCGGGCTCGCCGGGAGAACGGGGCTGGCCGGCCGGTCCGGCCTCGGCCGCCTCGCCGGCCGCGTGGGACGACGGGCGTCCGGGTTCGGCCGGCCCGGCTGGGCGACCCGCTGCCCGTCAGCCTGGCCACGGCGCTGGCCGGATGACTGTCCGTCCGCCTGCCTGCGACTCGCCTGCCCGCGACTCGCCTGCCCGCGACCGGCCTGCCCGCGACGCTGTGCGGACGCCTGCCCCGCAGGCTCGCCACGCTGCGCGGGGCCGCGGGTCGCGGCCGGCGGTTCCTGGCCTTGCCTCGGCCGGGAACCCTGCGTGTCGCCGGCCGTGGCCGGTGTCATGAGGTCGGTGCTCATCGGCGCTCACCCATCCGCGTGTCGATCGTCCCGCCGCTGATCCGTCTGCTGGTCGCCGCGCTTGTCGCCCTGCCGTTCGGTGCGCTGCTCGCTGTGCACTTCCTTGGGCCGCTCACCGTGCGTCCCTTAGACCGTTCCCCGGGCCGTTCGCCGGGCCGGTCATGCCGCCCTCACCCGCTCGGCCGCCCTGAGCCGCGCCGACGCCGCGCGCGGGTTCACGTCAAGCTCAGGCTGGTCAGGCCGCTCCGCACCCGAAGTCAGCAGCCTGAACGCGGGCCTGGCGGCCTCGAGCGGCACCGGCAGCCCGGGCGGGGTCGTGTCCGTGGCCCGGGCGGCAAATGCCCGCTTGACGATCCGGTCCTCGAGCGAGTGATAGGAGAGCACGACGACCCGGCCGCCGACGGCGGTCACGTCGAGCGCGGCGGGGACGGCACGGCGCAGGGTGCCGAGTTCGTCGTTGACCTCGATCCGCAGCGCCTGGAACGTGCGCTTGGCCGGGTTACCGCCGGTGCGCCGCGCCGGGGCCGGGATCGAGTTCCTGATGATCTCGGCCAGCCGCAGGGTGGAGGTCAGCGGCTCGCGCTCGCGCTCGCGGACGATGGCGTCGGCGATGCGCCGGGCGAACCTTTCCTCCCCGTACTCGGTGAAGACCCTGGCAAGCCGCGCCGCCGGGTAGGTGTTGACCACCTCGGCGGCGGTGAGCTGGCCCGCCCGGTCCATCCGCATGTCCAGCGGGGCGTCCTGTGAGTAGGAGAAGCCGCGGCCGGGGTCATCAAGCTGCGGCGACGAGACGCCCAGGTCGAACAGGATGCCCTGCACGCTGGGGTGTCCGAGGTCGGCGAGTATCGCCGGGATCTGGTCGTAGACCGCCTGCACCAGGGTGACCCTGGCCAGGTCGGCGGCGAGCAGCTGCCGCGACTCGTCGATCGCGGCCTGGTCGGCGTCGATGCCGATGACCGTGAGGCCGGGATGGTCGCCGAGCAGGGCCCTGGTGTGGCCGGCCCGGCCCAGCGTCGCATCCACCAGGACGGCGCCGTCCGCGGCGAGCGCGGGGGCGAGGATGCCGCGGACCCGGTCGAGCATCACGGGCACGTGCCCGGCTGCCGCTGTGGTCATCGAGTCCCCTCCTCCCGCTCCCCTGTGATCTGGTGCCCTGTGATCTGCCGCCCTGCGATCTGCTGCCCTGCGATCTGCTGCCCTGCGATCTGCCGCCCTGCTTCCCCAGGGCTGCCGAAGCCGCTCGGGTGCCCGGCCAGGTCGCCATCCGCGCCGGTCCGACGGTTCCCGATCCGCCTGGCGCCGGGGAAGAGGCGTCAGCCTGAGGGCCGTCCAGCGCGGGTGGAGACCTCGCCGGGCACTGGGCTCCGCGGCGCGGAGCCCGCCTACAGAACTCCTGGCAGCACCTCCTCGGACGCGTCGGAGAAGGCGTCTTCCTGCCGCTCCAGGTAGGACTCCCAGGCAGCGGCATCCCAGATCTCCAGGCGGGTGTTGGCCCCGATCACGACGCAGTCACGCTGCAGTGCCGCGTACTCGCGCAGGGCAGGCGGGATGGTGACCCGTCCCTGCTTGTCGGGCACCTCGTCGGAGGCGCTGGCAAAGAAAACCCTGCTGTAGTCGCGGACGGCCTTGGCGGTGACCGGCGCCGTGCGCAGGGCCTCGGTGATCCGGCCGAACTCCGCCTGCGGAAACACGTACAGGCAGCGCTCCTGACCTTTGGTCAGCACAAGTCCCTCCGCCAGCTCGTCGCGGTACTTCGCCGGGAGGAATATCCGACCTTTGTCGTCCAGCCGAGGTGTGTGGGTGCCGAGAAACAACGGCTCCTCACCTCCACTGTCCCCCACGACGGCGCGCAGCAGGGCCACCATTCTCCCCACCGCGCACCACTGTACTCCACATTCCACCACCGTCAATGATCGGACGGCGGTCGGCGAACCACTTCCCCCACGGAACACGTGGTCAAGGTGGTGGAGCGGAGTGGAGCGGAGGCGGGAGTGATCGCCCCGAAGCCGGACGCTGGTCGCGGCACGTCAGCAGGGCTGATCCGCGGCGGGTCGGCACGGCTAGCCGCGCCGCGCCCTGGGAATGCTTGTTATGCAGTGATTCCCAATCCGTTGTCGCATCGAGGCGTCGCTGCACGTACTGTCGAGGCGCAACGGAATGGTCACGGCGGGCGGCGTCGCCGCAATGGACATACCCAGTCCGGTATAGGGCGGGACTTAAGGAGGACGAGTGTCTGCTGAAGCCGGGCAGGCGGAGCGCACGCTCAACGAGCTGATTCCGGTCGCCCACCGGATCAGCGATGCGGTCAATACCGTGGTTGTCGGGAAGCCAGAAGCTGTTCGCCTGGCTCTGACCGTGCTGCTCGCCGAGGGCCACGCGCTCATCGAAGACGTCCCGGGCGTGGGCAAGACGCTGCTGGCCAAGGCGCTGGCAAGGTCGATCGACTGCTCGGTGCGGCGGGTCCAGTTCACTCCCGACCTGCTGCCCAGTGACATCACCGGGGTCAGTGCGTTCAATCAGGAACTGCGCGAGTTCGAGTTCAAGCCCGGGCCGATTTTCGCCAACCTGGTGCTCGGCGACGAGATCAACCGAGCCTCGCCGAAGACCCAGTCGGCGCTGCTGGAAAGCATGGAGGAGCGCCAGGTCACCGTCGATGGCGTCACCTACCCGCTTGAGTCGCCGTTCATGGTGATCGCGACGCAGAATCCGATCGAGATGGAAGGCACCTATCCGCTGCCTGAGGCCCAGCGTGACCGGTTCACGGCCAGGATCTCGATCGGCTACCCCGACGTCGGCGCCGAACTCGCGATGCTCGACGCCCACGGGACTCACTCGCCGCTTGATGACCTCAAGCCGGCCGCGCACGCCAGTGACGTCAGGTCGCTGATCGCGGCGGTCCGCGAGGTGCACGTCGCCGACCAGGTCAGGCAGTACATCGTCGATGTGATCGGGGCCACCAGGTCCGCGTCGGCGCTTCGGCTCGGCGCCTCGCCGCGGGCGGCGCTTCAGCTGATGCGGGCGAGCCGCGCCTACGCCGCGCTCGAGGACCGGAACTTCGTGATCCCCGACGACGTCCAAGCACTGGCCGGACCGGTGCTCGCGCACCGGCTGCTGCCCACGGCCGAGGCGGTCGTCGGCCGTGAGCTGCCCGAGCAGGTGCTCGCCAGGATCATCCAGCGGGTGCCGCTGCCCGGCAGGTAACTGCCGCGCTGGGCTGACCAGGGCCAACGACATACAGTGGCAGGGCAGGTGGGAAGGAGGCGATAGTGCGATCCGTTCTTGCCTGGTTCACCATTCGCGGCATGTCCTTCCTCACCGCCGGGATCGTCGGCGTGCTGGCCGGCCTGACGCTGGGCAGCGAGGCGATGATCAGCGTCGGCGTCATGCTGATCGGCCTGCCGGTCTTCTCCGCGCTGACCGCACGCCGGGCCAGGTACCAGCTGCGCTGCGACCGCAGGATCGTTCCGCCACGGGTGGCGCCCGGCCAGCCGGCCACGGTCACCGTGCGCCTGGAGAACGTCAGCAGGCTGGCCACCGGCCTGCTGCTCGCCGAGGACAGCATCCCTTACTCGCTGGGAGCGCGGCCGAGGTACGTGCTGAACGGTATCGAGCGCGGCGGGTCGCGCGAGGTCAGCTACCAGCTCAGGTCCGACCTGCGGGGCAAGTTCGTGGTGGGACCGCTGCGGGTCAGGATCGCCGACGTATTCGGGCTCGTGGAGCTCACCGCGAACTTCGCCACCCAGAACACACTGACCGTGACGCCCAAGGTGGTGCGGCTGGTCAGCGGCTCGACAACCGGCAGCTGGTCGAGCGACGGCGACGGCCGGACCAGGATGACGGCGGCGGCCGGGGACGACGACGTCATCCCGCGCGCCTACCGGGACGGCGACGAGCTGCGGCG
>Ga0335081_10002428_pt1 | contig 29343 bp, 30 predicted proteins | sample Lox_Sample_35_FD_206713 | JGI IMG/M metagenome (GOLD analysis project Ga0335081, IMG submission 206713) | Soil microbial communities from Loxahatchee National Wildlife Refuge, Florida, United States - Lox_Sample_3.5 | ecosystem: Environmental > Terrestrial > Soil > Wetlands | place: USA...
TTACGGCTCCGGAATCTGACTTCCCACCATGCCTCGCGAAGATTTCGTTTGCACGCCGCAGTTGCGGGTGCGCTGGGCCGAAGTGGACATGCAGAAGATCGTGTTCAACGGCCACTACCTGACCTACATCGATACTGCGATCGCGGAATACTGGCGCGCGATCGGCCTTGCCTACCCCGACGGCTACGTCGAGAAGTACGCCAACGATGTCTACCTGCGCAAGGCGACGGTCGATTATCTCGGCTCCGCGCGTTACGACGACGTGCTCGCGGTGTGCTGCCGGGTGGGCCGGCTGGGTCGCAGCAGCTTGACCTTTCACTTCGAGATCTTTCGCGACGATCCGGATCCGGCGCAGGCGCCGCTCGTCACCGCGGAGCTGGTGTACGTCAACGCCGAGGCATCGAGCATGGTGCCCGCGCCGCTGCCGCAGGAACTGCGCGAGCGCATCGGTCGCTACGAGCGGGTCGCGCCGCAGACATGAGCTCGGGCACCCTGTATTGGGAGGACTTCAAGGTCGGCGAGGCCGTGGAGATGGGAAGCCACACGTTCGTCGAGGAGGAAATGATCGACTTCGCGCGCAAATTCGATCCCCAGCCGTTCCACATCGATCCGGTCGCCGCCAAAAGCTCGTACTTCGGCGGCCTGATCGCGAGCGGCTGGCATACCTGCGCGGTCGCGATGCGGCTGCTTTGCGACAACTACATCAACCGCAGCGCCAGCCTGGGCTCGCCCGGGATCGAGAACGTGCGCTGGCTCGAGCCGGTGCACGCGGGCGACACGATTTCTTATCGGCGCGTGGTGCTCGAAGCGCGCCCGTCGAGCAGCCGTCGCGATATGGGATTGGTCAAGTCTCGTACCGAGGCGGTAAACCAGCGGGGCGAGATGGTCATGACCTTCGAGGGTTGGGGCATGTTCGGTCGCCGCCCGGGCTGAAGCAACGCCCGCGCGGCGCTTGTCAGTGGTAGCGCTCCGGACGCGCGAAGCTTGTCAGCAGCCTGGAGATCCCGTACGCAATCCAGATGCGCGCGCGGCGCCACAAGGGTCGGTGCTTCCATTGCTGAGGCGGCACCGCGCGCGACCCCGTGCGCATCGCCTCGTCCAGACTGGAGCGCAGCTGTGCGGCGAAGTCCGGATCGTCTATGAACACGTTTGCCTCGCGCGCCAGCAGCAGGCTGAAAGGGTCGATGTTCGAGGAGCCCACGCTTGCGATGCGGCGGTCGAACACGGCCACCTTGGCGTGCAGGAAGCTGCGGGTGTACTCGCGAATCTGGATGCCGGAATCGAGCAGTGCCCCGTACAGCGCGCGCGACGCGTAGTGGAGCAGCGAATATTCCACCTTGCCTTGCAGCAGCAGCACGACGCGCACGCCGCGCGCGGCGGCATCCGTGAGCGCGCGCCGGAAGCGCCTGCCGGGAAGGAAGTACGCGTTCGCGATCACGATCTCCTCGCGCGCCTCGCCGATGAAGCGCAGGTATCCTTCTTCGATGTCCCTGCGGTGGCGCAGGCTGTCGCGCACCACCAGCGCGACGCGCTGTCCCCCGGGCATCGCCTGCGGCGCATCGCGCGCCGCGCGGCCGTTACCGTCCGCCCGCGCCGCGAACCCGGGCCAGCGTCGCCGGGACGTCGCCCACGACACCTGCGACCACAGGCGCGCTGAAGCCGCACGTACGTGCTCGGTCAGCGGCCCCTCGATCCGCACCGCGTAGTCGAAGCGCGGCGGAGCCTGCAGCGGGGTGTCGTAGTCGTCTATCACGTTGATACCGCCGACGAACGCGGTGCGCCCGTCGACGCACGCCAACTTGCGATGCATTCGCCGCAGGCGACCGCGGCGCAGCGTCCAGGGGCTGATCTGCGGCCGGAAGACCAGCACCTCAGCGCCGGATTGCCGCAGCACAGCGCGAAAGCGCGGCGCAAAATCGCGTGCGCCGAAGCCGTCGAGCAGGAGACGGACCGCCGCGCCGCGAGCGGCCGCGCGGGCGAGCGCGTCCGCCACCAGGCTGCCGGTCTCGTCGTCGGCGAAGATATAGGTTTCGAGAAAGACTTCCGCGGCCGCGGCGTCGATCGCGGCGACCAGCGCCGGGAAGTACTCCTCGCCGTTACGCAGCAGCTGCAGGCGGTTGCCCGGCACGAACCGCACGCTAGGCCCGCACTAGGTCCGCGCTTAGCGCGAGATGATCGGAGAGCAGGGCCCAGGGCGCGCCGCGATGCGCCTGCGCGGCGAGCACGTCGAAGCCGCGCACGTAGATCCTGTCCAGGCGCAGCAGCGGCAGGAAGCTGGGAAAAGTGCGCGCGGCGCGTCCGCCGCGGGCAATCGATACCTCGCGCATTCCCAGTCCGTGCTCGAGGATCGAGGTCGCGCGCTGGCGCCAGTCGTTGAAATCACCCGCGACGATTACCGGCATCCCGCGCGCCACGATCTCCTCCAGACGCGCGGCAATCGCATCGAGCTGCTTACGGCGTCCGCGCTCGTGCAACGAAAGGTGAACACAAAGGCAGTGCAGGTTGTGCGTCCACCCCGGCACGGCGACCTCGCAATGCAGCAGGCCGCGCTTTTCGAAACGATGATTGGACACGTCCTCGTTCAATACCGACAGGATGGGGAAGCGCGACAGGACCGCGTTGCCATGGTGTCCGTGGTCGTACACCGCGTTTCTCCCATAGGCGTGCTGCCAGCCCTCCTGGGCGAGAAACTCGTACTGCGGGGCCCGGGGCCAGGCCGCGAAGCGAAGCGCATGGCGCTCGTTCAGGCCCAACACTTCCTGCAGAAAGACAAGGTCCGGCGCGAGCGAGCGCAATCCCTCGCGCAGCTCGTGAATCACCATTCGCCGGTTGAATTGCGACAGACCCTTGTGGACGTTGAGGGTGATGATGCGCAGCTGCCCGATCATGGCTTCGTCCTCGGCGCAGTCCGGACCACAGGCGCGCTCAGCGCCGCGCGTGGCCCCGGGAGGTCGCCTTGGCGCGATTGAGAAACGGCAGGGCGAGCGCTCGGTACAGAGGCTCGTTGCAGACCAGCCGCGAGATGCCGGTTGCGATCAGCGCCGTAGCCATCAGCGGCAACAGCATGTCGTGGTTGTCGGTCATCTCCATGACGATGACGAACGCCGTGATCGGCGCCTGAACCACGCCGGCGAAGTACGCCACCATTCCGAGCAGGGCGACCGCTGCCGCCGGGGCATAGGGCACCACCAGCGCCAGGTTGGCGCCGAGTCCGGCGCCTACCGCAAGCGAAGGCGAGAACAGTCCGCCGGGAATCCCGCTTATGTACGACACCAGCGACGCGAGCAGCTTAAAGATGCCGTAGCTTGCGGGCAGCGCCTCGGTACTCTCGACGATCTTGCGCGCCTCGTGATAGCCGGTGCCATAGGTCGTGCCGCCCGAGGCGAGACCGATCGCGGCGAGCAGCAATCCGCAGGCTGCGCCGAACGCGACCGGGCGCTCGCGGGCGAAGCTGCCGAGCCTTCCCGGCAGTCCGCGCGAGGACAGCACCAGCAGCTGGCTGAAGATCCCCCCGGCAAGGCCCCCCGCGACGCCGCATACGCCGACCGCGATCCAGCCCTGGCCGAAGCCGAACGACGCCGAGGTATGCCCGAAATAGGTGTAGTCGCCGAGAACCGCCAGCGAAACCGCGCCCGCCACGATCACCGCGGTGAGGATCGTGCCGCTGGTGCGTTCCTCGAAGGAGCGGCTCATTTCCTCGATCGCGAACACGATCCCCGCCAGCGGCGTGTTGAAGGCCGCAGCGACGCCGGCCGCGCCGCCCGCGAGAATTAGCCCCTTCTCCATGTCGTGGCGCGAAAAGCGGATTAGCTTGCCCATCGCATGCATGATCGCTGCGCCGATCTGCACCGTAGGGCCCTCGCGTCCAACCGATGCCCCGGACGCAAGACCCACCAGCGTGAGCAGGATCTTGCCCGCCACGGTGCGCAAGCCAAGCAGCCGGCCACGCTCGGCGTGGTCGGCGATCGAAAGCGCAGCGATCGTCTGTGGGATGCCGGAACCCTCGCTGCCGGGGAACTGGCGCGTCGCGGCGACAACGAGCGCGATGCCGAGCGGGGTTATCAAGAGTTGAAGATAGGGCGACCAGGCAAGTCCGAAGTGCAGAACGTTGTTGGCGTGCTCGGCGCCGATCGCGAACAGGATTGCGACGCCTGCCACCGCGATCGCGCCACCCCAGAACACCAGCCGCTGCAGCCAGCGGCGCGGCGAGAGCAAGTTGTGCAGGCGGTGCGGTCGGCGCAGCCCCCGCCTTGCGCCGCGACCTTCGGCCGACTCGTCGTCTTCGGGATCCGGCTGCCAGGGTGCCGCCAACTCCACCGGGGGCGGCGCCGGCTCGGGCGCGGCCCCTGTTTTCTCTGACATAGGCACGGAATTCTACGCCAATGCGATCCGCCGGCGCGCCGGGAGCATCTCGATCGCCTCGCGGTTCGACCACGAAAAGCACTTTCGCGCCGCGTCGCGCCAGGGCAGCCAGAGAAACGCAAGATGCTCCTGCGCCGCAAGGGCCACGGGCACGCGTCCCTCGACCTCGAGACTGAAGACGTGCTCGGTGTTGTGCGTCGTTCCGGGAACAAATCGATGGCTCCATTCCCCCCAGATTCGAAACGTGTTGATCACGTTCCAGCGCAGCAGATCCGCCGGCCGCGCCGAGATGCCCGTTTCCTCGCGCACCTCGCGCACCGCCGCGTGCTCGAGCGGCTCATCGAGCCGCTCGACAGAGCCCGTGACCGACTGCCAGTACCCGGGTCCGAGAGCGCGTTCCAGCAGCAGTACGTCGAGCGCGGGCGTGTGGATCACGACCAAGACCGAAAGCGGAATCTTCAGGTTCATGCGCTGCGCACGCGAAACAGATCCGGCAAGGCGAGACTGCGCGTGTGATCCACGAACGCGACGAAGAACGGTTTGCCGCGCTCGCGCCAGTACTGCGCGCTCGAGGCGAGAATGTCGAGCAGCACCCCGAAGTCGTCCGGCCGGCTGGCGCGCAATTCATCGAACCCCCCGATGAGCAGCACATGCCCGTCTCCGCCGCGCCAGGCGAGGTCGCTCAGGCAGTCCTCGAGCGCGTCCCAGTTGCGGCCGAACCAGTGCGGGAACGCGAGCGACGAGGCGAATTGCGCGAGCAACTGCTCCTTGTCGGATGTCGCGCTGAGGTCGATTCGCGCGACGTCGAGTTCCGAGCCTCGCACCGCGTCGAGCACCTCGTCGGCCTGCGGCACCCGGTAGACCCCCGAACGCCTGGCATCACGCAACCTGGACAGCAGCTTGCTCACGCTCATTGCCTTATGCGCAGGAAGCTGCGGTAGTGATCGCGGCTGTAGTAAAGCTCCCCGTCGCGGCCGGCGACTATGCGCTGCGCGCCGCGCGAGTGCGCACCCGGCGGCGCGACCGTGTATTCGCGGTAGTAACCACGGTAGCGAGCCGGCAGGCGTCGCTCGCGATTTGCGAACACGCTGCCATCCCTGGCGAAAGCGAAAGGTCCGCCGCGCTGGATCAGCTTCACCGTTCGGACCGCGTCGGCAGGCAGCGCATCGACGCCGATCTCGTCCAGCGGCGACAATCCCGCGGCAGTCGAGGCGACGACGAGCGCGACGATCGCCGCGAGCAGGCGAATCACGGCTTAGGCATGTCTCGCAGGCGCAGGCCCAGTTCGCGCAGCTGCTTTTCGTCCACCGGGCTTGGAGCGTGCGTCAGCAGGCACTGCGCGCGCTGCGTCTTGGGGAACGCGATCACGTCGCGTATCGACTCGGCGCCCGTCATCATGGCGACGATTCGATCCAGGCCGAAGGCGATCCCGCCGTGCGGCGGCGCGCCGTATTGCAGGTTATCGAGCAGGAAACCGAACTTGAGCTCGGCTTCGGTCTCCGAAATGCCGAGCGCGCGGAAAACCTTTGACTGCACTTCGGCGCGGTGGATGCGAATCGATCCGCCGCCGATCTCGGAGCCGTTCAGCACCATGTCGTAAGCCTTCGACAGCGCCTTGCCGGGCTCGGTCGCGAGCAGGTCCTCGTGCCCGTCCTTGGGCGAGGTGAAGGGATGGTGCATCGCCGCCCAGCGCTTGGCCTCGTCGTCCCATTCGAACATCGGGAAGTCCACCACCCAAAGCGGCCGCCAGCCGCCTTCGGCGTAGCCCTTCTCATGCCCGAGCTTGGCGCGCAGCGCGCCCAGCGCGTCGTTCACGATCTTCGCCTTGTCCGCGCCGAAGAACAGCAGGTCGCCATCCTGGGCGCCGGTGCGCTCCAGGATCTTGGCCAGCACCGCGGCGGGAAGAAACTTCACTATCGGCGACTGCAGTCCGTCGGGAAGCCTTGCGCGATCGTTGACGCGAATGTACGCCAGCCCCTTGGCGCCGTAGATGGCGACAAACGCGGTGTAGTCGTCGATCTCCTTGCGTGTCAGGTCGGCTTTGGGCACGCGCAACGCCGCGACCCGCCCTCCTGGGATGTCCGCGGCGCCGCGGAATACCTTGAATTCGACCGTCTTCATCAGGTCGGTGAGCTCCGTGAGCTCGAGCGCGACGCGCAGATCGGGCTTGTCCGAGCCGTAGCGCGACATCGCTTCGGCGTAGGTCATGCGCGCAAACGGGCTCGCAAGCTCGACCTCCAGGACCTCCTTGAACACGGACCGGATCATCGCCTCGTTTATGGCCTGGATAGCGGACTCGTCGACGAACGAAGCCTCGAGGTCGATCTGGGTAAACTCCGGTTGACGGTCGGCCCGCAGATCCTCGTCACGAAAGCACTTTACGATTTGATAGTAGCGATCGAAGCCCGCGACCATCAGCAGCTGCTTGAAAAGCTGCGGGGACTGCGGCAAGGCGAAGAACTCGCCGGGGTGCACGCGCGAGGGCACCAGGTAGTCCCGCGCGCCCTCCGGGGTCGAGCGGGTGAGCATCGGCGTCTCGACGTCGATGAAGCCCTGCGCATCGAGATAGCGGCGCACGGCCATCGCAACGCGATAGCGCAGCCGCAGGTTGCGCTGCATCGGCTCGCGCCGCAGGTCGATCACGCGGTAGGTGAGGCGCGTGGTCTCCGACAGATTGTCGTCGTCGAGCTGGAACGGCGGCGGCACGGCGGCATTGAGCACCTCGACCTCCTGCGCCAGCACCTCGATCTCGCCCGAGCGCAGGTTGGGATTGACGGTGCCTTCGGGACGGCGGCGCACCGTGCCGGTGACCTTGAGCACGTACTCGTTGCGCGAGCGGTCGGCGGTGGCGAACGCTTCCGCGCGGTCCGGGTCGAACACCACCTGCGCAAGCCCCTCGCGGTCGCGCAGGTCGATGAAGATCACGCCGCCGTGGTCACGCCTGCGGTGCGCCCATCCGCACAGCGTCACGCTGTGGCCGATGAAGGCGGCGGACAGATCGCCGCAGTAGTGCGTTCGCATCAGCGGAATTCCGTTACGAACTTCCGCCGTGCGCGGCGCGTCGGTCGGGCCTGCCGACGGGGGACACCACGCCCATGGAGATGATGTACTTGAGCGCGTCGTCGACGCTCATGTCGAGCTCGATCACCTCGGCGCGCGACAGCATGACGAAGTAGCCGCCGGTCGGGTTTGGCGTAGTGGGAACGTAGACGCTGACATAGTCGCCCTTCAGGTGATTGGTCACGTCGCCGCCCGGAACGCCGGTCTGGAACGCGATCGTCCACATGCCCTCGCGCGGCCACTGCACCAGCAGCGCCTTGCGGAACGCCTGGCCCGAGGAAGAAAAGAGCGTATCCGAGACCTGCTTGACGCTCGAGTAGATGGACGACACGAAGGGGATCCGGTGCAGCAGCTCGTCCCACAGCCGCACCAGCCGCTCGCCGATGAAGTTCGCCGCCAGCACGCCCGTGACGAATACGATCACTACGGTCAATACCACGCCCTGTCCCGGCACATGCACGCCAAGCCAGTACTCGGTCCGCCAGTGCTGCGGCAGCAGCAGGATGCTCTGGTCGAGGGTGTCGACCACGAGCTTCAGGACCCAGATCGTAATGACCAACGGGATCCAGATCAGAACACCGGTGAGCAGGTACTTTTTCAAGGTCGGAAAGGCCGGCCACGCCGCGGGCCGGCGCGGCGCGTGCACCGCGTTGCGTGAAAGCTGCGGATTATATCGTTCAGGCCGAGCTTCCGCCCCCGCCTGAGGCAGGCGCCTCGGATTTTGTCTTCGTCTTCGATTCCGGCTTTGCCTCCGCCTTCGCCTCCGGCTTGGGCTGGGGCTTCGCTTCGCCGGCGGCGTCGGGCTTGGAATCGCCCGTTTTGGCCGCTTTGGTGCCGCTGTTGCGGAAGTCCGTGGCGTACCATCCGCTGCCCTTGAGCTGGAAGCCCGCGGCGCTGAGCAGCTTCTGGAACTTCGCCTTGCCACATGACGGGCACACGCTCAGCGGCGGCTCGGAGACCTTCTGCAGGTACTCGCTTTGGAAGCCGCACTCGCTGCAACGGTATTCGTAGATCGGCATCGCGACGTCCCTAACGTGTTGATTTCAACTGCGAACGGCGGCGCATTATAGGTCAGAACGGGATGTCGTCCTCCATGTCGTCGAACTTTCCCGCCGGTTTCTTGGCCGCCGCCTTGGGTTCGGCCACCGCGGACCCCGCAGCGCTCTCGCGCGGCGGCTCGCTCTTGGGTTCGCCCGCGCCGCTGCGCGAGCCGAGCATTTTCATCGTGTCGGCGACGATCTCGGTCGTGTACCGGTCCTGGCCTTCCTTGTCCTGCCACTTGCGCGTGCGCAGCCGCCCCTCGACGTAGATCTGGGACCCCTTCTTGAGGTACTCGCCGGCGATCTCCGCCAGGCGGGCACGGAACACCACCCTGTGCCACTCGGTTTCTTCCTTCTTCTCGCCGCTGGCCTTGTCGGTCCACTGGTAGGACGTCGCAACCGACACGTTGGTGAGCGCCGCTCCGTCCGGCATATAGCGCGTTTCCGGATCACGTCCCAGGTTGCCGACCAAGATCACCTTGTTCACTGAAGCCATTTGAACCTCCCCCGTCGCGAGTTGACGATCATCTAGCGTCCCTTGCGGGCTCAAGCTCCCCGTGAGTGGGAAACGTCGGACTCGGTCATTTCGTTGACACGTTTCGGCACCGGCGGGCGCATTCCCGCCGCCGCCAGCAGCCATACTGCGGCCAGCCCGGCGCAGGTGCCGAACACGGCCTGGGGCCCGTGGTGCTTGGCCAGCCAGCCGCCGATCATGCCGCCCGCGAACAGGCCCAGGGTCTGGGTCGTGTTGTAGACCGCGATCGCGGTACCGCGCGCGTGCGCCGGCGCGATGCGCGACACCAGCGACGGCAGGAGCGCCTCGAGCACGTTGAACGCAACGAAGAAAGCGAGCATCAAACCGGCGAGCGGCACGATGCGATCGGGCGCGGCGGTGAGCCCCAGCTCGACCGCCGCGAGCAGCAGCACCGTTCCGAGCAGCACCGGCTTGTGGTGGTTGCGCCGGTCGGCGTAGAACACCGCCGGCACCATCAGCACGAACGATACAAGCACCACCGGCAGATAGAACTTCCAGTGCGAGGGTAACGCGAGGCCCGCCTCCACCAGCATCGGCGGCACAACCACGAACATCGCCATTTGGGACACGTGCAGCACGAAAATCCCGAGGTTGAGCCTCATCAGCTCGGGCTGCGCGAGCAGCACCGGCAAATCGCGTGCGCGCGCGGGCTGCTCGGCATGTCCCGCCTGCGCCGCATTCGGCACCACGGCGAAAAGCAACCAGATCGCGATGAACGACATCAGGCCCGTAACGTAGAACACCCCGCTCAGTCCGATCCAGCGATACAGCACTGGGGCGACGACCAGCGACAGCGCGAACGCGAAGCCGATCGTGCTGCCGATCATCGCCATTGCCTTGGTCCGGTGCCGCTCGCTGGTGAGATCGGCCGCAAGCGCCACGACCACGGACGAAACCGCCCCCGCGCCCTGAACCGCGCGGCCGGCGATCACCAGGTAGATGCTGTCCGCCGCGCCGGCGATGAAGCTGCCCGCGGCGAACAGCAGCAGGCCGACCACGATCACCGGCTTGCGCCCCCAGCGGTCGGATGCCATGCCGAACGGAATCTGCAGGAACGCCTGCGTCAGGCCGTAGGCGCCCAGCGCGATACCTACCAGCGTCATGTTGTCGCCGCCCGCGAGCTTGTGCGCGTCTACCGCGAGCAGGGGCAGGATCAGGAACAGCCCGAGCATTCTCAGGCCGAACAGCGAAGCGAGAGAAGCGCCGGCACGCCGCTCTTGTGGGCTCATACGCTCGGTAACCATGGCGCGAACTGAGTGTCCGGAAAGAGGAACTACGAAGGACTGGAACGACTTGCCTGGAACTCGTTATAGTAGCAGGTTTAGTTTTCCGGCCGCCCGCCGGCGGCGCCTCATGCAGACGATTCGCATACGCGGTGCGCGCACGCACAATCTCAAGAACCTGAATCTCGAGCTGCCGCGCAACAAGCTGGTGGTGGTCACCGGGCTCTCCGGTTCGGGCAAGAGCTCGCTCGCCTTCGATACGTTGTACGCCGAAGGCCAGCGCCGTTACGTCGAGTCGCTGTCGGCCTACGCGCGCCAGTTCCTGCAGCTGATGGAGAAGCCTGACGTGGACCTGATCGAAGGCCTTTCGCCGGCGATCGCGATTGAGCAAAAGGCCGCGAGTCACAATCCGCGCTCCACCGTAGGCACGGTGACCGAGATCCACGACTATCTGCGCCTGCTTTTCGCCCGCGTCGGCACGCCGTATTGCCCGGACCATGGCCTGCCGCTGGAGGCCCAGTCGGTGTCGCAGATGGTGGACCACGTGCTCGCGCTGCCCGAGGACAGCAAGCTGATGGTGCTCGCCCCGGTGGTCGCCGGGCGCAAGGGCGAGCAGGTCGACCTGCTCGACGAGCTGCGCGCCCAGGGCTTCACCCGCGTGCGCGTCGACGGCAAGGTGTTCGATCTCGACCTCGCGCCGCGGCTGGCGAAAAACATCAAGCACACCGTCGAGGTGGTGGTCGACCGCCTCAAAGTCAGGGCCGACATGCAGCAGCGTCTCGCCGAGTCGTTCGAAACCGCGCTGCGCCACGCCGCCGGACGCGCGATCGCGGTCGAATCCGACAGCGGCAGGGAACACCTGTTCTCGTCCAAGTTCGCCTGCCCGGTATGCGGATACGCGCTGGCCGAGCTCGAGCCGCGCCTGTTCTCGTTCAACAATCCGATGGGCGCCTGTCCCGCCTGCGACGGGTTGGGGACGGTGGAGTTCTTCGATCCCAAGCGCCTCGTGGCGCACCCGAATCTGAGCCTGGCAAGCGGTGCGATCCGGGGCTGGGACCGGCGCAACCATTTTTACTACTCGATGCTGCAGTCCCTGGCGAAGCATTACGCCTTCGACGTCGAGCAGCCGTGGGAAGCGCTCGACGAAAAAGTGCAGCAACTGATCCTGTACGGGTCGGGCAAGGAAAAGATCGCCTTCTCCTATCCGGGCGAACGCGGCCGCAGCGCGGTCAAGGAGCACCCGTTCGAGGGCATCGTGCCCAATCTGCAGCGCCGCTACCGCGAGACCGACTCGATGGTGGTACGCGAGGAACTAGCGAAGTACCTCAATCACAAGGCTTGCCCCGATTGCGACGGTGCGCGCCTGCGGCGCGAGGCGCGCCACGTCCTGCTCGATGGCAAGTCGATCTACGAAATTTCGCAGCTCCCGATGCGGCAGACGCTGGAGTTGTTCCGCACATTGCAGCTGGACGGCACCCGCGCCCAGGTCGCCGAGCGCATCGTGCGCGAAGTCGCCGACCGACTCGAGTTCCTGGTAAACGTAGGCCTGGACTATCTGTCGCTGGACCGCTCGGCGGAGACGCTCTCGGGCGGCGAGGCGCAGCGAATCCGGCTCGCGAGCCAGATCGGCTCCGGCCTGACCGGCGTCATGTACGTGCTGGACGAGCCGTCGATCGGCCTGCACCAGCGCGACAACGCGCGCCTGATCGAGACGCTCAAGCGCCTGCGCGACCTCGGCAACTCGGTCATCGTCGTGGAGCACGACGAAGAGGCGATCCTCGCCGCCGACCACGTGATCGACATGGGCCCCGGGGCGGGCGAAGCCGGAGGGCAGGTGGTCGCTCAAGGCACGCCGGCGGCGGTCATCGCCGAGCCCGCTTCGCTCACCGGCAGGTATCTCGCCGGCGCGCTCAGGATCGAGCTGCCCCAGCGCCGCAGCCGCGCCGGGCGCAAGCGGCTTGCAATTCGCGGCGCGCGCGGCAACAACCTGAAGAACCTGGATTTCGAGCTGCCGCTCGGGCTGTTCGTGTGCGTGACCGGGGTTTCGGGTTCCGGCAAGTCGACCCTGATCAACGACACCATGTATGCCGCCGTTGCGCGCCAGCTGTACGGCAGCGCGGTGGAGCCGGCGCCTTTCGATTCGATCACCGGAATCGAACAATTCGACAAAGTGATCAGCGTCGACCAGAGCCCCATCGGACGCACGCCCCGCTCGAACCCCGCGACCTATACCGGGCTGTTCACGCCGATTCGCGACCTTCTCTGCGGCGTGCCCGAGGCGCGCGCGCGCGGCTACGGCCCGGGGCGGTTCTCCTTCAACGTCAAGGGCGGGCGCTGTGAAGCCTGCCAGGGCGACGGCCTGATCAAGGTCGAGATGCACTTTCTGCCGGACGTCTACGTGCCGTGCGACGTCTGCCACGGCCAGCGCTACAACCGGGAGACGCTCGAAATTCGCTACCGCGGCAGGAATATCCACGACGTGCTCGAGATGACGGTCACCGAGGCGGCGGAATTCTTCTCCGCGGTGCCGGCGATCGCGAAGAAGCTGCGCACCCTGCTCGAGGTCGGCCTGGGCTACGTGCGCCTGGGGCAGTCAGCGACCACGCTCTCGGGCGGCGAAGCGCAGCGTGTCAAGCTCTCGCTCGAATTGTCCAAGCGCGATACCGGGCGCACGCTCTATATCCTCGACGAGCCGACCACAGGGCTGCATTTTCGCGACGTCGAACTGCTGCTCGGCGTGCTGCACCGGCTGCGCGACGCGGGCAATACCGTGGTCGTGATCGAGCACAACCTCGACGTGATCAAGACTGCCGACTGGATCGTCGACCTCGGCCCGGAGGGCGGCGACGGCGGCGGGCGGATCGTGGCCGAAGGCACCCCGGAACGGGTGGCCGCGAACAAGGCCAGCTACACCGGACGCTACCTGAAGCACGCATTGGGCGAGCCGCGCCGCCGCGCGGCGGCGTGACCGACCGCAATCCCGACCCGGAACCTCAAATGAACGCACCACGCAGCCTCACCATAACCTGGCAGGACCCGATCGCCGCCTTTGAGGCGGGCAAGGCGCTGCCCGTTCTGGAATGGATGCGCGGCATGATCGAAGGCCGGCTGCCGCCGCCCCCGATCGCCCAGCTGCTCGGCTTCAGGCTGGTCGAAGCGGCGCCTGGACTTGCCGTATTCGAGATCACGCCCGGGGAGCAGCACTACAACCCGATCGGCGTGGTGCATGGCGGCGTCGCCCTGACCCTGCTCGATTCGGCCATGGGCGTGTGCGTGCATACCATGCTCGCGCCCGGCGCCGGCTACACCACGCTCGAGTCGAAAGTGAACATGGTGCGCCCGATCACCGTACAGAGCGGCACGCTGCGTGCGATCGGCAAAGTGGTGCACATGGGCAGCCGCACTGCGACCGCGGAAGGCCGCTTCGAGGACGCCGCGGGCAAGCTCTACGCCCACGGCACCTCGACCTGCATGCTTTTCCCTCCGAAGGCCTAGGCCGGCGCCAGATGCGGCGCGCCGTCCGCCGCCGGCTGCCAGGCGAGCCGGCGCTCGTGGAACCCGGCGAGGCTGGCGCGGTGGCCGATCGAAACGAGCGTGGTTCCCGGCAGACGTTCGCCGAGCAAGCGGTAAAGCGCGGCCTGGTCCTCGTCGGGCAAGGCCGAAGTCGCCTCGTCCAGGAACAGCCAGTCCGGGTGCATGAGCAGCGCGCGCGCGAAAGCGAGCCGCTGCTGCTCGCCGCCCGAGAGCACCTGCGCCCAGTTGTCGCGCCGCTCGAGCTCGGCTGCGAAGCGCCCGAGCCCCACCGCGCGCAGCGCCGCGCGCACCTCCTCGTCGCCGATCACGTTGTGGTCGCCCGGATAGCACACCGCATGCTTGAGTGTACCGATTGGGAGGTAGGGCTTTTGCGGCAGGAAAAGCAGCCGTCCGCCGCGCGGCAAGGCGATCCTGCCCTTCCAATACGGCCAGATGCCGGCCAGCGCGCGGAACAGGGTCGACTTGCCCGCGCCCGACGGCCCGCTCACCAGCACATGCTCGCCGCGCTTCAGCTCGAGCGAGCTCGGCGCGAGCAGCGGCTGGCCCTGCGGCAGCGCGAGCGCCAGGCCGTCGAGCGCGAGGGTCGAGGCCGCGCCCTCGACGCGTTCGCCGTCCAGACGCTCGGCTTCCGCGCGCACGCGTGCGAGCGAGGCGCTGAAGCCGGTCAGCCGGTCGACGGTCGCCTTCCAGGCGGCAAACTGCGTGTACGCCCCGATGAACCAGGACAGTGCGCCCTGCACCTGGCCGAAGGCGGAGGCGATCTGCATTAGACCGCCGAGCGCGATCGCGCCCGAAAAGAAACGCGGCGCGGCCACCACGAACGGGAACACCACCGCGAGCTGCGCGTAGGACGAGGTGAAGAAGCCGAGCTGCTTCTGCTTGCGCATGATGCCCCACCAGTTGCCGATCACGTTGCCGAAGCGCGAGCGGAAGTTCTCCACCTCCTCGGCTTCGCCTCGGTACAAGGCCACGCCCTCGCTGTTCTCGCGCAGCCGCACCAGCGAGAAACGGTAGTCCGCCTCGAAGCGCTGCTGATCGAAGTTCAGCCCGATCAGCGGCCGGCCGATGAGGTGCGTGAGCCAGGAGCCCGCGATCGCGTACAGCAGCGCGAACCAGACCATGTAGCCCGCGATCGAGAAGTGCGTACCGGCAAAGGTGAAGCTCAGCACCCCCGATAGCTCCCACAGGATCAGCACGAAGGACACCAGAGTGACCACCGCCGACAGCAGCCCCAGGCCGAGCGATAGCGTGCTGTCGACGAAGATGCGCAGGTCCTCCGCGATCCTCTGGTCCGGGTTGTCGGTCCCGCGGTCCAGCAGCTGCAGCCGGTAGTAGGCGCGGTCCCTGAGCCAGTCGGCGAGAAGCCGGTCGTTGAGCCAGGTGCGCCACTCGATCTGCAGCATCTGCTGCAGATAGACCTGGTACACGCCGATGATGATGTAGCCGAACGCTAGCAGCGTGAACTTGAGCAACTGGTGATAGAAGTCGGCCTGGTTCTTGGTCTGGAAGGTGTTGTAGAAGTCGTTGTACCAGTGGTTGAACTGGACGTTGAGCCACACCAGCGCGAGCGACATGACCACCACGGCGGCGAGCAGAACGACCCCGGTGCGCCGTTCCTTCGACACCCAGTAGGGTCGGGCCAGCGCCCAGAATGCCGACATGAATTGCTTGCTGGTCATGGTGTTCCTCTCGCTTTCGAAGAATCCGACTTAAGGTGGGCGGCTGGGAGTTTACAGAATGCGCGCGATGGGGCGACAATCCCTCGCATGTCCTCCGGCAGGGTCTATCGCTTCGGCACCGCGCCGGAGCGCGAAGCCAACCGCCTGTTCGTGTTCCTGCACGGCTGCGGCGCCACTGCACAGTCGATGATTCCGATTGCGTTCAAGTTCCAGGCCCGCTTTCCGAGCGCTGCGCTGGTGCTGCCGAGCGGATTCGCGCCGGGCGCGCGCGGCGGGGAAGCCCAGGACTGGTTTCCGACTCGCGGCCTGAACGTGGACAACCGCTCCGAGCGGGTCGACGCGGTGCTGCCCGACGTGGAGGACCTGATACGCCGCGAACAGACCAACTTCGGCGTGCCCGCGCATCGCACCGTTCTGATCGGCTTCTCCCAGGGCGGCACGGTGGCGCTCGAGGCGGTGAAGAAGCTGCGCGGCCTGACCGGCGCGGTGGTCGCGTTCTCGGCCCAGTTCGCGCGGCTGCCGCAGGTCGGCACGCGCATCGATGCCCGCATTCACCTCGTGCACGGAGAATTCGACTCTGTCGTATCGCGCGTGCATGCGGAGCGCGCCGCGCGGGTTCTCGCGGGCTTGCACGTTCCCGTGACGCTGGACATCGTCGAAGACCTCGGCCACGCCCTCACGCACCGCGCCATCAGCCTGGGCTCGCTGCGCCTGCTGCAGGGTATATACGAGCGCCGCCGCGCGACGCTGCACTAGCCCTCAGGCCTGGAGCTGCGGCAGGTCGCGGAACAGCTCGAGCGCTTCCGGGTTCGCCAGCGCGTCGGTGTTGCCCACCGGCATGCCGTGCACGACGGCGCGCACCGCGATCTCGACCACCTTGTTGTTCTTGGTGCGCGGGATATCGGCGACCTGGATGATTTTGGCCGGAACATGGCGCGGCGTGGCGTTGTCGCGGATGCCCTTGCGGATCCGCTCCTCGAGCGCGACGTCCAGCGTGCGCCCGTCGCGCAGCTTGACGAACAGCACCACGCGCGTGTCCGAGGGCTTGTCCGGCGGCCAGAGCTGACCGATCGCCACCGCCTCCTCGACCTCCTCGATCTTCTCCACCTGCCGGTAGAGCTCCGCGGTGCCGATGCGCACGCCTCCGGGGTTGAGCGTAGCGTCCGAGCGCCCGTACACGATCATGGTGCCGCGCTCGGTCAGCTCGACCCAGTCGCCGTGGCACCAGACGTTCGGAAACTTGTCGAAGTAGGCCGCGTGGTACTTCTCGTGGTGGCGGTCGTTCCAGAATCCGAGCGGCATCGACGGGAAGGGCTTGGTGCAAACCAGCTCGCCCTTCTTTCCGACTACCGAATTTCCATTCTCGTCGTACACCTCGACCGCGAAGCCGAGCGAGCGGCACTGCAGCTCGCCGCGGTACACCGGCAGGATCGGATTCGCGTCGGCGAACGCGGCCATGATGTCGGTGCCGCCCGAGATCGACGACAGGCAGACGTCCTGCTTGACCTGGGAGTACACGTAATCGTAGCTCTCCGGCACCAGCGGCGAGCCGGTCGAGATGATCATGCGCACGGACGACAGATCGTGCGTCTCGCGCGGCGCCAGGCCGCGCTTGGCGATCGCGTCGATGAACTTGGCCGAGGTGCCGAACTGCGTGAAGCGTTCCTCGGCGGCGAAGTCGAACAGCATGCGCCCGCCACGCACGAAGGGCGAGCCGTCATACAGCATCAGGCTCGCCTCGGCCGACAGTCCCGCGAACAGCAGGTTCCACATCACCCAGTTGCAGGTGGTGTAGTAGAAGAAGCGGTCGCCCGGGCGCACGTCGAACTGCAGCTTGTACATTTTCAGGCCCGACAGCAGCGAGCCGCCCGCGCCGTGCACGATGCACTTGGGCTTGCCGGTGGTGCCGGAGGTGAACAGGATGTACAGCGGGTGGTCGAACGGCATCTGCGCGTAGTCGATGTCGCCCGGGGTGAAGCGCCGCAGCCACTCCTCCAGCAGCACCGCGTTGGGTATGTCGGACACGTCGGGCCGCGGCTCGAGGTGCGGCACGACGACGACCTTGCGCACGCTCGGCAGCTGGGCCGCGATCTCGCGCATGCGCGCGAGCGAGTCGTGCCGCTGGCCGTTGTAGAGGTAGCCGTCGGCGCAGAACAGCACCTTGGGCTCGATCTGGCCGAAGCGATCGAGCACGCCGTCGGTGCCGAAGTCCGGCGAGCAGGAGGACCAGACGATGCCCTGCGAGATCGCCGCCAGCGCGAACACCACCGTCTCCGGCATGTTGGGGATGAACGCGGCGGCGCGGTCGCCGGCGCGCAGCCCGAGCGCCTTGAGCGCCTGCGCCGCGCGCGACACGTCGCTGTACAGGTCGGCGTAGGACACGCGGCGCCGGAACCCCGTTTCGTCCCAGAACACCAGCGCGTCGCCGCGGTCTCCGCGCCGCAGCAGGTTCTCGGCGAAATTCAAGCGCGCCTCCGGAAACCACTTCGCGCCCGGCATCTTGTCCCCGTCGACCAGCACGCTGGTGCCCTTGCGCGAAGCGATCACGCCACACCACTCCCAAATGGAGCTCCAGAACTCCTCGGGATTGTCGACGCTCCAGCGATAGAAATCGGGGTAGTTGTTCAGATCGAGCTTGAGCCGGCGCACGATCCAGCGCGCAAACTCCGTGATCTGCGCCCGCTCGATCGCCTGCTGCGACGGCTCCCAGAGCTTTTGCGCATCGGTCACGGGTCCTCCTGCGGCGCGAACGGCGACTGGCGCCGATTATATCCAAGGATGCTTGACACCCCCCGCCGCCCTGCCGAGAATGGCCCGGCAAAAAGGCGCGCCCGCAGCGCGACTTTGTCCATCCGGGAGACCCCTATGAACAACCTCAAGCGCACCACTTTGGTCGTTGCCCTGCTTGCCGGCGCCGCGCTCGCCTCGCCCGCCTCGGCGCTCGAAGGAACGCTCAAGAAGATCAAGGAGAGCGGGTCGATCACGATCGGCCACCGCGACAGCTCGATTCCCTTTTCTTACTACGACGACAAGCAGCACCCGGTCGGCTATGCGCTGGATATCTGCTACAGGGTGGTGGACGCGATCAAGGCAAAGCTCGGCATGCCTGACCTCAAGATCAATCTGCTGCCGGAGACGCCGTCGACCCGGATTCCGCTGATGGCGAACGGGACGATCGACCTCGAATGCGGCTCGACCACCAACAACGCGGAGCGCAAGAAGCAGGTCGATTTCGGAATGACCTACTATGTCGTCAAGTACCGGTACGTGTCCAAGAAATCGGCGCACATGGACAGGATCGACGACTTGAAGGGCAAGACGGTGGTGTCGACCGCGGGCACGACCGACATCGCGGCGCTCAACCGGCTCAATACCGAGCGCAATTTCGGCATGAACATCCTCGCCGCCAAGGATCACGCGGAGTCGTTTCTGATGGTGGAGACTGGGCGCGCGTCCGCGTTCCTGATGGACGACATCCTGCTCGCGGGGCTGGTCGCCAACTCGAAGAATCCGTCCGAATTCCACATTTCGTCCGAAAGCTTGGGGCTCGAGCCGTACAGCCTGATGCTGCGCAAGGATGACCCGGAATTCAAGAAAGTGGTCGACGACGCGATGACGAAGCTCTACACCAGCGGCGAGATCATGAAGATCTACGACAAGTGGTTCATGAGCCCGATCCCTCCGAAGGGCATCAACCTGAACATTCCGGTGAGCGACGCCTTGAAGCGCGTTTTCGAGCACCCGACCGACTCCCCCGATCCCGACGTCTACAAATAGCGGGCTGACCGGAATTCCGGCGCGACGGGGGCGGCAGCCCCCGTCGCGTTTGGGAGTCCGCGATTCGCGTGCATTACCACTGGAACTGGCACATCTTCTGGCAGCAGTCGCCGGACGGCGCGGGCACCTATCTGCACACCCTGTTCGTCGGCCTGGGCTGGACGCTGGCGCTTTCCTTGCTCGGCTGGATCGTCGCATTGCTGCTCGGCGTCATCGTCGGCGTTCTGCGTACCACGCCCGTTAGATGGCTCGAGCGCGCGGGCAGCGCCTACGTGGAGCTGTTCCGCAACATCCCGCTGCTGGTGCAGCTGTTTCTGTGGTACTTCGTGCTCCCGGAGCTGCTGCCCCAGGGCCTCGGAGACTGGATCAAGCAGATGCCGCCGCCCTGGGGCGCGTTCGTGCCCGCGGTGCTGTGCCTGGGGACGTTCACCTCCGCCCGCGTCGCCGAACAGGTACGCGCGGGGATCAATTCCCTGCCGCGCGGCCAGCGCCTGGCCGGAACGGCCCTGGGCCTCACGCTGGCGCAAACCTACCGCTACGTGCTTCTGCCGATGGCGCTGCGCATCGTCGTGCCGCCCCTCGGCTCCGAGTTCCTGAACATCATCAAGAACTCGGCGGTCGCGCTGACGATCAACGTGGTCGAGCTCACGGCTCGCGCGCGCGCCATGCAGGAGTACAGCTTCCAGGTCTTCGAGGCGTTCACCGCCGCCACGACCCTCTATCTGCTGGTCAACATCGTGGTGGTGCTCGGAATGCGTCTGCTGGAGCGCAGGATCGCGGTACCCGGATACATCGGCACTGGCGGCGGCCAGGCCGCGGCGAGACGCTGACCGGGCGCACCCGTGTTCGGCGGCTACGATTTCGACGTCATCGCGCGGTCCTGGCGCTACCTTTTCTTCGACGGCATGGCGTTCACCTTGCGCCTGACCGTGTTCGCGATGGCGGGGGGCGTCGTGTTCGGCACGCTTCTGGCGATGATGCGCCTCTCGAGCATCAGGCCGCTGTCCTGGATGGCCGGCACGTACGTCAACGTCCTGCGCTCGATCCCGCTCGTGCTGGTGATCTTCTGGTTCTACTTTCTCGTCCCCTACATCGGCGCCTGGCTGGTGCGCTCGGATACGCCGATCCAGGTCGGTGCCTTCGCGTCGTCGCTGCTGACTTTCGTCATGTTCGAGGCCTGCTATTACTGCGAGATCATGCGCGCCGGAATCCAGTCCATCCCCCGCGGCCAGGTCTGGGCGGGCTACGCGATCGGACTCGACTACTGGCAGACGATGGGCCGCATCGTGCTGCCGCAGGCGTTTCGCCACATGCTGCCGGTGCTTCTTACGCAGACGATCGTTCTGTACCAGGACGTGTCGCTGGTCTACGTTCTCTCGATTACGGACTTCGTCGGCGCGGCGAGCAAGGTCGCCGAACGCGACGGAAGGCTGGTGGAGATGTACACCTTCGTCGCGCTGGTCTATTTCGTCTCGTGCTTCGCCCTTTCGCATCTGGTGCGAAGGCTGCAGGCGCGTATCGCCATCGTCCACTGACCCAGCGGGAAGCCCTCGCGCCATGATCGCCATCAAAGAAGTGAGCAAGTGGTATGGAAGCTTCCAGGCCCTCGCCGAGTGCTCGACGCACGTCGACAAGGGAGAGGTCGTCGTCGTCTGCGGGCCCTCCGGAAGCGGCAAGTCCACGCTCATCAAATGCGTCAACGGGCTAGAGCCGTTTCAGAAAGGGGAAATCCGGGTGGACGGGGTCTCGGTCGGCGATCCGAAAACGAACTTGCCGAAGCTGCGCGCGCGCATCGGCATGGTGTTCCAGAACTTCGAGCTCTTTCCGCACATGACGGTTAGCCAGAACCTGACCCTCGCGCAGGTCAAGGTGCTCGGGCGGACCCGAGAGGCCGCGCTCGCGAAGGGCATGGCGCTGCTGGATCGTGTCGGCCTCAAATCGCAGGCGGACAAGCATCCGGGCAATCTTTCCGGAGGCCAGCAGCAGCGGGTCGCGATCGCCCGCGCCCTGTGCATGGACCCGGTCGCGATGCTGTTCGACGAGCCGACTTCCGCGCTCGACCCGGAAATGATCAGCGAGGTGCTCGAGGTCATGGTGCAGCTCGCGCAAGACGGCATGACCATGATGGTCGTGACCCACGAGATGGGATTTGCGCGCCGCGTCGCGGATCGCGTCATCTTCATGGACGAAAGCAGGATCGTCGAGGACGCGAGCAAGGACGCGTTCTTCGGCACGCCGCGCTCGGAGCGGGCCCAGCAGTTTCTTTCCAAGATTCTCTCGCACTAGGAGGTGACATGACAGAGGTTGCATTCATCGGGCTGGGCGCAATGGGATCGCGCATGGCCGCGAACCTGCAGCAGGCCGGATTCAGGCTGCGCGTGTACAACCGCGACCGCGTCAAGACCAAGTCGCTCGCCGACATGGGCGCCGAGGTTGCCGACTCGCCTGCCGCGGCGCTCAAGGGCGCGTCCTTCGCGGTCTCGATCGTGTCCGACGACGAGGCGACGCGCGCGGTGATGCTCGGCGCGCAGGGGGTGCTCGCCGGAGCGGCCAAGGGCTGCATCGTCATCGACTCGAGCACCAATACCCCGGCGATGGCGCGCGAGGTCGCGCGCGCGGCGGCCGAGCGCGGCTGCGTCTACCTCGACGCGCCGGTCTCGGGCAGCCTGAAGCAGGCGCAGGGGCGCGAGCTGGTGTTCATGGTCGGCGGACCGCGGGAGGCGTTCGACAAGGCGCAGCCGCTGTTCGCGGCCATGGGCCGCATGGCCAAGCACGCGGGCGGCTCGGGCGCCGGGGCCACGATCAAGCTCATCAACAACATGCTCTCCGGCACCATGACGGCCGCGGTCGCAGAAGCGGTTCAGGTCGCCGAGGCGGCAGGCATCGCCAAGGAGGCGGCGCTGGAGATCCTGGGCGAGGGCGCGGCCGCATCCCGATTGCTAAAGAGCAAGATGCCGATGATGTTCCAGCGCGATTTCAAGCCTCAGTTCCAGCTCGCGCTGATGGAAAAGGACCTGCGCTACTTCCTCGGCATGGCGCAAGAGCTCGACCGGCCGACGCCGATCGCCGCATTGGTGCGCAGCCAGTACCAGGCCGCGCGCCGCGGCTCGCTCGGCGGCCTCGACGCCTGCGCCGTGTTTCTTCAGGTCGCGGGCGAGAAACCTCCGGCCTAGCGCCCAACTCGCGTAGAATGCGCGGCTTGTCTTCATGATCCCGCGTAAATGAAGAACGGCAAGAACGGCGCCGCGTTCCCGATTCCGGTGAAGAACGCGCTGCGCCACAGCGGCAATCCCCGCCGCAGCTACAACTGCGCCAAGTGCCCGGGCTATTGCTGCAGCTATCCGCTGATCGAGGTCGGCAAGCGCGACATCTCCCGGCTGGCGAGTCACTTCGGCCTCACGTTCGAGCAGGCGCAGCAGCGCTTCACCAAGTACGACGCCGACGAGAAGGCGCCCGTGCTGCGTCACCGCAAGGACAAGGTATACGACAGCGTGTGTCAGTTTCTCGACCAGGACACGCGCCGCTGCACCGTCTACGAATCACGCCCCCAGGTGTGCCGCGACTACCCCGACAGCGCGCGCTGCGGCTATTACGATTTCCTGAAATTCGAGCGCGACCAGCAGGACGACCCGGAGTTCATCGCCCTGACTTGAGCGCCTGCGCGCGGATCTTCGACAGGGTGGTGCTGGTCGTGATCGCCTCGGGGTCGATGCGCAGCTCGATGATCGCCGGCTTGCCGGAGGCTTTCGCACGCTCGAAGGCGGGCGCGAACTGCGCGGTCTCATCGACCAGCTCGCCGTGCCCGCCGAACGCTCGCGCGTAAGCGGCGAAGTCCGGGTTCTTCAGCTCGGTCCCGCTCACGCGCTCGGGGTACTCGCGCTCCTGGTGCATGCGGATGGTGCCGTACATGCCGTTGTTCACCACCAGCGCGATGACCGCGGCGCCGTACTGCGCCGCGGTCGCGAATTCCTGTCCGTTCATCAGGAAGTCGCCATCGCCGCATACCGCGACCACGGTGCGCTGCGGCGCGGCGAGCTTGGCCGCCACCGCCGCCGGCAGGCCGTAGCCCATCGAGCCGTTGGTCGGCCCGAGCTGGGTGCGAAATCCCTTATAGCGGAAATAGCGATGCACCCAGCCCGAGAAGTTGCCCGCCCCGCCGCTGACGATCGCGTCCTCGGGCAGCGCCGCGTCCAGCCACTTCACCACTTCCGCATATTGCAGCCGGCCCGGAATCGGCTGCGGCTGCGTCCAGGTCTCGAACTCGGCGCGTGCGGCGCGCGTGCGCTCGCGCCAGCCGGCGCTGTCGAGGTCTACCGCGGCGAGAGCCTCGACGAACTGCGCATAGCCCGAATTGATCGGCAGCGCCGCCTGATAGACACGCCCGAGTTCCTCGGCACCGGCGTGCACGTGAATCAGTTTCTGGCGCGGAACCGGAACCTCGAGCAGCGAGTAGCCACCGGTGGTCATCTCGCCCAGGCGCGCGCCGATCACCAGCAGCACGTCGGCCTCCTTGACGCGCTGCGCGAGCCTGGGGTTGATCCCGATGCCGACGTCGCCGGCGTAGCTCGGGCTGCGGTTGTCGATCAGGTCCTGGCAGCGGAACGAAGTTCCCGCGGGCAGCGCGCTCGCCTCGACCCACGCGCGCAGTCCGTCGCAGGCCGGACGCGACCAGCCGCCGCCGCCGACCAGAACGAAGGGCCGCTCGGCGCCCTGCAACAAGCACCGCATGGCCTGCATGTCGCGCGCGCTTGGCGCCGCGCTCACCCGCTTGTAGCGCGGCGCATCGGCCACCGCGGCCTCGGCGAACAGCATGTCCTCGGGCAGCGCGAGCACCACCGGTCCCGGACGCCCGGCGGTGGCGGTGTGGAACGCGTGGCTGACGTACTCCGGTATGCGCTCGACGCGATCGATCTGCGCCACCCACTTTGACATCTGGCCGTGCATGCGGCGGTAGTCGATTTCCTGGAACGCCTCGCGCTCGGCGAAGTCGTTGCCGACCTGGCCGATGAAAACAATCATCGGGGTGGAGTCCTGGAATGCGGTGTGTACGCCGACCGCGCCGTTGGTCGCGCCCGGCCCGCGCGTCACGAGCAGGATCCCCGGCTCGCCGGTGAGCTTGCCCCAGGCGTCGGCCATGTAGGAGGCGCCGCCTTCCTGGCGGCAGACGATGAACTTGAGCCGGTCGCGCACCTCGTAGAAGCCGTCCAGCACCGGGAGGTAGCTCTCGCCGGGCACCCCGAACGCCATTCTCGCGCCGTGCCCGACCAGCGCGTCGGCGAGGATCTTGCCGCCGTGGCGCAGCTTCAAGTCCTGTTGCTGCATCATTTCGCTCCGTCGAATGCGGCGCGCAGCGCCTTGGCGCATTCACCGACCGCCGCGTTGGCCGTGTCGAGCACGCCGCCCAGCAGCAGGAAGCCGTGCACCATGTCCGGATACTCCCGATAGACTGTCGCCACGCCCTCCGCGGCGAGCCGCTCGGCGTAGGCGCGGCCTTCGTCGAGCAGCGGATCGAAGCCGGCGGTGATCACGAGCGCCGGCGGCAGCCCGGCCAGGCTGCGCGCGAGCAAAGGCGAAGCGCGCCAGTCCTCCCAGTCCTGCCGGCGCGGCAGGTAGTGGCCGCGGAAATATTCCATCGACTGCTTGGTGAGCAGGTAGCCCTCGCCGTTGCGCTCGACCGACGGGTGGCCTGCGCGCTGATCGGTGGCGGGGTAGATCAGCAGCTGGAACGCGAGCGCGGGCGCGCCTGCGTCGCGCGCCGCGAGCGCCACCACGGTGGCGAGGTTGCCGCCGGCGCTGTCGCCGCCGACCGCGATCCGCTGCGGATCGAGCCGCAGCTTGGCCGCTTCGGCGGCGACCCATTGCGTGGCGGCGATGCAGTCCTCGACCGCGGCCGGAAACGGGCTCTCCGGCCCCATCCGGTAATCGACCGAGATCACTGCGCAGCGCGCGCCGTTGGCGAGCTGGCGGCAGACCACGTCGTGCGTGTCGAGGTCTCCGATCACCCAGCCGCCGCCGTGAAAGTACATCAGTACCGCCAGCGTTTGCTCGCTCGAGCTGCCTGCGGGGCGGTAGGCGCGCAGCGGAATCGGGCCGCCGGGGCCGGGCGCCAGCAGCAGCTTCGCCTCGGCCACCGCCGGCGGCGCGGGCGAGAGCGCGCCGCGCGTATCGCGGTAGATGCGGCGTGCGACGAACGGCGGTACCGTCGCGTATGCCGGCAGGGGCGAACGCGCGACGCGCTCCAGCAGGACCGCGACCTGAGGATGAACCTGTGCGCTCACTTTGCGGCCGCCAGCATCTTCTTCAGCCGTTCGACGAAGAACGGGGCGCACTTCAGGATGCGCGTGTCCTGGCTCACGATCAGTGACCGGACCTTGGGCAGGTAGGCCTGCCAGGCCGGGTCGGCCTGCATCGCGGCGCGGCATTTCTCGCGCTGGTTGAGGTCGTCGTAGGCCCACAGGTGGATCACCAGGTTCTGCGGCCCGACCTCGGTCACGTAGTAGCCGACCATGTGCGGCAGGTGCTTGAGCTGCACCGCCATGCCCTCGGCCTCGTAGTTCCTGAAATATTCCGGCGCCTTGCCGGGCTGCAGCAGGTACATGCGCTCTTCGACGTACATCTCCCCTCCCTCGGTCGCGGACCGGCCGATTATAGGCGCAGCCCGCTGCGGGTTATATTTGCGCCATGGACGACATCCAGACGCTGCACCGGATCCTGCGCGAGAACCAGGTCGTAGCGATGGTCGGCCTGTCGGCCGACTGGTTCCGGCCGAGCTATTTCGCCGCCAAGTACCTGCAAGAGCACGGCTACCGGGTGATCCCGGTGAATCCGCGCTACGCGGGCAAGCGGGTGCTGGGCGAAACCTGCTACGGGAGCCTGCGCGAAATCCCCGACAAGGTCGACGTGGTGGACGTCTTCCGCCGCACCGAGGACGTGGGCCCGATCGCGGAACAGGCGATCGCGATCGGCGCGAAGGTGCTCTGGCAACAGATCGGGGTCAAGAACGCAACGGCCGCTGAAAAGGCGCAAGCCGCCGGGCTGGACGCGGTCATGGACCGGTGCATGAAGATCGAGCACGGGCGCCTGTTCGGGGGCCTGCACTGGATGGGGGTGAACACGAGGGTCATTTCGGCCAAACGCCCCCGCCGGCCGGCGTATTGAGGCGGCACCGCCGAACCACTAGCGCGAACCGCGGCGGGAACGTATGCTGTCATTGCCATGAACCGGCCGATCCGAGTCTTCGACGGACGTTTCGGACGCCTGATCCTGCTCGAGGTCAGCGCGCCGGGGGCGCCGCATGCGCATCCCGAGCCTACGATCCTGCTCAAGCACGATGGGGCAAACACCGAATATCTGATCGGCGACGAAACCGTTCCGCTTACGCGCGGCGACATCGCATTCCTGAACGCGAACGAAGTGCACGCCGATCAGCGTGCGCCCGGCTCCGCGCCGACCCGCCTGCTCGTGCTGCACGCCTCCGGCGAGTGGCTGCGCGAAAGTTTCCCGGCGGTATTCGGGGCGGGCGGCGAGCAGGCTTTCCCGCGCCGGCGCGAAGAGATCACGCCGCGCATCCGCCAGCTGGCCGACACTCTCGCGGTCGAGATCGTTAACGACCAGTTCCTGTCGCCCGAGCGGCTCGAGTTCATGCTGCAGGAGCTGGTGCTTTCGATCGTCGACACCTACGTTGCGCGCCGGCGCGCGTCGTCGCCGCTGTGGCGCGGCTCGCGCTTCGAGGACTCGCGCATCCGGCGCGCCATCGCGCTGCTGCGCGCGCGGCCGAACAAGGACATGAACATGGACGAGGTTGCGAGCCAGGTCGGCCTGTCGCGCTCGCGCTTCTACGACCTGTTCCAGCTCTGCACCGGGCGCTCGCCGCGCGCCTATCTGGACATGCTGTGCGTCGAAACGGCGATTTCGAGGCTGGCCTCTGGCCAGGCCAAGATCGCCGACGTATCGGCCGAGCTGGGCTTCTCGGCCCAGAGCAATTTCACCCGTTTCTTCCTTCACCAGGTCGGAATTCCCCCATCGGAGTATCGTCGCGCGGCCGCCAGGCTTGAGCCTTCGCCTGACGACGACGAGTCCGCCGGCAAGCCCTGAGCGGCCTGCCACTGCGTGGGCGCGCGTCGGCGCGCTAGAATTCGTCGATGGCTGACCGCAAATTCGGCATCGAGACGCTCTGCCTGCACGCCGGGCAGATCCCCGACGCCGCGACCGGGGCGCGTGCCGCGCCGATCTACCAGACCACCTCCTTCGTGTTCGACTCGGCCGACCATGCCGCGAGCCTGTTCAACCTGCAGACCTTCGGCAATGTCTACTCGCGCATCTCGAACCCGACCGTGGCGGTGTTCGAGGAGCGCATGGCGGCGCTCGAGAACGGGCGCGCCGCGCTCGGCTGCGCGACCGGACAGGCCGCCGAGGCAGTGGCGATCCTGACGCTGTGCAAGGGCGGAGATCACGTCGTCTCGGCCTCGACCCTGTACGGCGGCACGCACACCCTGCTCGGGGTGAACCTGGCAAAACTCGGCGTCGAGACCACCTTCGTCGCGCCGGACGACCCGGAGAATTTCCGCCGCGCGATCCTGCCGGGCAGGACGAAGCTGCTGTACGCCGAGACGCTCGGCAATCCGCTGATAAACGTCGTCGACATCGAGGCGCTCGCCGGCATCGCGCACGAGGCCGGCGTTCCGCTCGTGCTCGACAACACCGTGCCCTCGCCCTACCTGTGCCGCCCCTGCGACTGGGGCGCTGACATCGTGGTGCACTCGGCGACCAAGTACCTCGGCGGGCATGGCACGACCATGGGCGGCGTGATCGTCGAGTCGGGCAGGTTCAAGTGGGACAACGGCAACTTCCCGGAGATGACCGAGCCTTCGTCCGGCTATCACGGGGTGCGCTTCTACGAGACCTTCGGCGACTTCGGCTATACCATGAAGGCGCGCATGGAGATCATGCGCACGTTCGGTCCGGCACTATCGCCGATCAACGCCTGGCTGCTGCTGCAGGGAATCGAATCGCTGCATGTGCGCATGGAGCGCCACTGCGCCAACGCCATGGCGGTGGCGCAATACCTCGAAGGCCACAAGCAGGTGGCGTGGGTGAACTACCCCGGGCTGCCGGGCAGCAGGTACCACGCGCTCGCGCGCAAGTACCTGCCCAAGGGCGCCTCCGGCCTGCTCAACTTCGGCGTCAAGGGCGGGGCGAAAGCGGGCGAGAAGTTCATCGAGGCGGCGCAGTTCATGAGCCACCTGGCGAACATCGGCGACGCCAAGACGCTCGTCATCCATCCGGCATCGACCACGCACCGCCAGATGAGCGACGAGGAGCAGGCCAAGGCCGGCGTCACGCCAGACATGGTGCGAATGTCGGTCGGCATCGAGTCGCTGGACGACATTCTGTGGGACATCGACCAGGCGCTGACCGCGGCGTCCAAGGCATAGGAGAAGGCAATGTTCAGCTGGCAGGTCGTCGAGCACGGCAAACCGCTGCAAAGAGTGCTGCAGGAAACGCCCAAGCCCGCCGGCACCGAGGTGCTGCTGCGCGTCACGCGCGCGGGCGTGTGCCACAGCGACCTTCACATCTGGGACGGCTACTTCGACTGGGGCGGCGGCAAGCGCTTCTACGTCAAGGAGCGCGGCTGCGTGCCGCCGTTCACGCTCGGGCACGAGCCCTTCGGCGTGGTTCAGGCGATGGGCCCGGCGGCCGCGAAGGCCGCCAAGGGCCTGAGAATCGGCCAGAAGCGCCTGGTCTATCCGTGGATCGGCTGCGGCAAGTGCGCGGTGTGCAAGGCCGGCAAGGACAACTACTGCGTCTCGGGCTCGCGCTTCCTCGGCGTCAACCGCGCCGGCGCCTACGCCACGCACCTGCTCGTGCCGCACCCGAAGTACCTGCTCGAGGCGAGCGGCATCGAGGAGGGCTTCGCCTCGACGCTCGCCTGCTCGGCGCTCACGGCCTACAGCGGAATCAACAAGCTGCCCGTGCCCGGGCCCAGGGATTGGGTCGCGGTGCTGGGTTGCGGCGGCCTGGGCCTGATCGCGGTCTCGATCTTCAAGGCCAAGGGCGTCAAGAACGTCATTGCCTGCGACATCGACGAGTCCAAGCTCGCCGCGGCCAGAAAGCTCGGCGCGAGGCTGGTGCTC
>Ga0335081_10002431_pt1 | contig 29329 bp, 31 predicted proteins | sample Lox_Sample_35_FD_206713 | JGI IMG/M metagenome (GOLD analysis project Ga0335081, IMG submission 206713) | Soil microbial communities from Loxahatchee National Wildlife Refuge, Florida, United States - Lox_Sample_3.5 | ecosystem: Environmental > Terrestrial > Soil > Wetlands | place: USA...
CTCAAGCATTTCCGCGCCGTCGCCACCCGATACGACAAACGCGACGACAACTACCTCGCCGCCATCAAACTCGCCTCAGCCCGAATTTGGATGCGCTTTAATGAGTCCGTGACCTAGTGCGCAAGTATTTTAGAAGTAATTTGCGCTCTAGCATTTTTAGTGGCGCAGGATCTTTTCGGAAAACCGGTTTCCACTTTTCCGCATCATGCTCTAGTATCGCCCCACAACAGTGGAGGGAGCGATGCCGGTAGAGAATATCCGCGGCGTGAACATCGTTTATGAGGTCGTGGGCGACCGTGGCCCGTGGGTGGTGCTGATCACCGGCGGCCGCCGGGCGCACGACGAATTCGTGCCACTGGCGAAGAAGATCGCGGCGAACGGCTTCCGCGTGATGCTGCACGACCGGCGCAATACCGGGGCGTCGGACATCCGCATCGAAGGCAACGAGGCCGAAGAAGAAATCTGGACCGACGACCTGCACGAGTTGCTGGCGCGCCACGGCGCGCTGCCGGCCTTCGTCGGCGGCTCGTCGTCGGGAGCCCGCACCTCGATTCTGTTCGCGCTGCGTCATCCGCAAGCGGTGCGCGGCTTGCTGCTATTCCGCGTCACCGGCGGCGCCTTCGCCGCCGGACGTTTGCCCGAGCAATACTACGCGCAATATATCCGCGCCGCGCGTGAAGGCGGCATGGCTGCGGTCTGCGCCACCGAGCAATATCGCGAGCGCATCGCCGCCAATCCGAAGAACCGCGATTACCTGATGGCGCTCGATCCCAAGCGCTACATCGCGGTGATGGAGCACTGGCTGAAGCTTTTCGAGGCCGGCGCCAACTTCACCATCATGGGAGTCACCGACGAGCAACTGCGCTCGATCAAGGCGCCGACCATCGTCATCCCCGGCAACGACAACACGCATAATTCGGCAAGCGGGCGCAACGCGCAAAAACTCATTCCCGGCAGCAAGCTTCATCAGCTGCCGATCGAGGACAAGGACGTGCCGCTCATCGGCTTCGACGAGTGGGCGCCCTACGAGCCGGAGATCGCAAAAACTTTCGTCGACTTCATGCGCGGTGTCGTGGGCTGCATGGCGGCCTGAAAGCGAGGGCGCCGATGCTGTTCGTGGTCCACGCGCTCGACAAGGCAAACATCCTGCCGACGCGGGCCAAGCACTACCGCGCCCATCGCATCCATCTCGACAAGGCCGGCGACTACGCGGTCGACGTGGTGACGGCCGGCACGCTGGTTGCCGACGACGGCGAGACGCCGGTCGGCAGCATCTTCGTCATCGACGCTGCGGACCGTGCCGCAGTGGACGAATTCGCGAAAAGCGATCCCTATCACGTCAATGGCGTGTGGGAGCGCCTATCGATTCATCGCTACAACAAGAAGCGCGGCACGCCGATCGCGAGCCGGCGGTAGTCTTTTCATTGCGCGCGCCAGCGCCCGAACCGAACTTCAGGGGGATGACACCATGCTGATCGCCGCCAAAATACTGCTGACGCTGACGACGCTGGGCTACGCTTTGGTCACGATCAAGGCCGACTTCAACCGGACCCACGCCACGAATCCAAAATGGACGCCGCATGCTCGCTTTCATGTGGTCTGGCAAATCTTGTCGTATTCCGGTGTGGGCCTGATCGCGCTTTACCTGATCTGGATCGACGGCCCGCGGCCGCTGGAGCGGCTTCTTCTCGCCGCCGCGCTGAGCGCAGCGATTTATGGCGGCTTCTTCCTCAGCGTGTTGAGCCGCCCGATGTTCGGCGGCGCGCTCTATGACGACAACGGCTACCTGCCGTTCAAGCCGCCTATTGGGCCGCAAAGCTGGCGCTGGGATGTCAATGTCACCGCCTTTACGATTCTCTCGTCGATCATGCTGGCCGCGGTCGCGGCCATGCTGGCGGCCTAACGACGGACTCAGGCAATCGCGCGTGGCTTCTCCCGAATGCCCATCCTCTCCAGCCGCCCGATCACCTCGTCGCAGAAATACGGCAGCTCGTCGATGTAGTTGACGAGCGAGATGCCGATGCCGGTGAGCCCGGCCTTGGAGAGATCGGCGAGTTGGTTGGCGACGTAATCGGGATCGCCGACGATCGGCAGGCCGCCCATGCCTTGGGCGTATTGGCTCCGCTTGGTCAGATATTCCTGCATCGGCACGGTCTGCGGCGAGATGTTCTTCAGCGCCAGGATGCCGTCGACCGCGGACCAGTCGGCGTGCTCGACGATGCAGTGATGGAAGTACTCCTCGGCTTCCTTCTTGGTCGGCCGGCAGGTGACGACACCGACCGAGTAGCAGCCGATCTCGCGGTTTTGGGCGCGCGCCGCGTCCTGGGCGATGCGCACCTTGCCTTGCGTTTCCGCCAACGATGTGCGCGAGGCCTGCAGAAAGAAGGCGTCGCAGTTCTTGATGGCGAAGGCCTGGCCGGTCGGCGAGGCGCCGGCATTCATGATTAAGGGCCGCGTATTGCCGTAGGGCTTCGGCTTGCCGCGCACGCCCTTCATGTCGAGAAACTTGCCCTTGAAGGCGAAATTCTCCTTGTCGGACCAGATCATCTTGATGACGTCGATCCATTCCTGGGCGAAATCGTAGCGGTCGCCATGCTCGCCGACTTCGACGCCGAACATGTCGAACTCGCCCTCGTTCCAGCCGACCACGATGTTGAGGCCGAAGCGGCCCTCGCCGATGTGATCGGCGGTGACCATCTCCTTCGCCGCCACCACCGGATTGAAGATCAACGCGTGCACGGTGCCGAACACGGTGATGCGCTTGGTGCTGGATAGAAGCCCGGTGGCCCAGGTGATGGTCTCGAGCGTCGTGCCCTGGTAATCGGTGTCGCCGCCATAGCCCTTCCAGCGCCCGATCGGCAGCATGAAGTCGATGCCGGCGTCGTCGGCCATCTGCGCCAGCCGCTTGTTGTCGGGCCAGCTACCGGACCAGCGTTCCGGCACCATGGTCACGGCGCGGCCCGACGAGCAATTCGGGCCGAACAAGCCGATCTGCAGCTTGTTGTTGGAATACATGGCGCGGCGCGCTTGCAGGGAAGCAGCTTGTGGAGCGAGCACGGGCATACCCTTTTCTTGTCCCCTCCCCCTTGTGGGGAGGGGTTAGGGGGTGAGGGTCGGGAGGTTATGCGAAAGCGTAGATGATTTGCAGCCGTCCTCGCCGACCACCACCTCACGATCCCCACCCTACCCTCCCCACAGGGGGAGGGTGAAGATTTTCACGGCGGATTGAGTGTGGCGCGCACCCGCGCCACCACGTCCGCCGGCGTGTCGGCGAGCGCGGCGACCGCGGCCTGCACCTGCTCGCCGGTCAAGGGATCGACGGCAAAACCGATCTTTTCCGCCTCGGCGGCGAACGCCTCATCCTTCATGGTGGCGTCGAAGGCGCGGCGCAATGCCTGCACCCGGTCAGCCGGCACACCGGGCGGCAGGAAATACGGCCGGCCGTATTCGGTGCGGCCGAACAGCAGCATCAGCGCCTGGCGGTCGGCCGGCGTCTTGGCGAGATCGAGCATCAGCGGCACGTCGGGCAAGATCTTGCTGCGGCTTGCGCCGAACTGGGCGACGATCTTGACCCGGCCGTCCTTCACCCATTGCGGCGCCTGCGCGTTGAGCGCAAACCAGCCGAAGCCGACGATGCCCTCGACCTCGCCCCGCTCCAGCGCTTCGTTCATCTGCGGGGTCGAGGCGTAGCCCGGCACGATCTTGAACTTGGTGCCAAGCACCGCATTCGTCAGCACCGGAAAGTCGTTCATGGTGGTGCCTGGCGTGGTAGCGCCGACGACGAGCTGTTTGGCGGTGAGCTCGCCGAGGCTTTGTGCCGGCGCGGTGTGCCACACATAGGCGACGTAGGGCTCGCTGTGAGTCGAGCCGATCCAGATCAGCTTGGCGGACTCAAAACGCGCCGCGGCAGGCTGCAACAGCGGCGCGGCCGGAATGCCATTGAGCGGCACGCCAACCGCGGTGCCGTCGTTCGGCCCGAGCGCGTAGAGCTGGTTGACCATGAGGAGACCACCGGCGGTCGGCTGGTTCTGCACGATGACGGTCGGGTTGCCCGGAATGTGCGCGCCGATGTGCCGCGCCACGATGCGGGCGAGCAAGTCATAGGTGCCGCCCGCCGCCGAACCGACGATGAAACGGATCTGCTTGCCGCGGTAAAAGCTCGCCACGTCGTCGGCGGCCCGCGCCGGTGCGATGGCGGCAAGCGACAAAGCCGCCACGACAAGCCAACGCTTCATTGCCACAGCTTCTTGGTGGCGATGTCGGCGCCCTGGCGCAGCGCCTTGAACTTCTCCCACACCACGGTCGGATGCACTTCGGTGCGATAGAGCGCCTGCGAGGAGAAGCCGCAGTCGGCGGCGGCGATGACGTTCTCGCGGCCGACCAGCTTGGCGAAACGCACGATGCGCTCGGCGATCAGCTCGGGATGCTCGACGATATTGCTGGCATGCGTGATCATGCCCGGGCACAGCACCTTGCCGTCGGCAATCTTTACCGTCTCGAACAGATGGTACTCGTGCTCGTGGCGCGGATTGGCGGCTTCGAAGCTGTACGAGCCGGCGTCGATCTTGAGCACGTATTCGATGATGTCGGCGAGCGCGGCTTCGTAGAGCCGCGGGCCTTCATTGATGCCGTAGCAGGTGTGGAAGCGCACGCGCTCGGCCGGGATGCCCTTGAGCGCGAGGTTGGTCGCCTCGACATAGATTTCGGCGCGGCGGCGCATTTGCTGCCGTGTCAGATCGGGCTCGAAGAAGATATCCGGCAGGAACGGATCGTCGATTTGCACCAGAATGCCAGCGTCGACAATGGCGCGGTATTCCTTGCCGAGCTCGGCGGCGAGCGCGTGGAAATAGTCCTCGTCGGACTTGTAGTATTCGTTGATGCCGACGCCGGACGCCGCCGTCGCCGGCAGGAATACGTGATGGCCGGGCACGCCGCATGCGGCCGCGGCGCGTTTGATGTTTGCGATGTCTCGCGCCACGAATTTCTCGCCACGATATTTCACCGGACCGATGCAGACCACCGGCGCCAGCCCGACAATTGCGCCACCCATCATCGCCTGCTTGAAATACTCGGCGTAATATTCCGGAAACGCCGCGACCTCCTGCTGAAACAGCTTCATCTTCTGATTGGGTCGCGTCTCGAAACCCTCCAGGCGCTCCTGGATATAGGTGAAGAAGCCGGGCTTTGAGAATTCGCCGTCGGTGACGATGTCGATGCCGCATTCGACTTGCTTGCGCACCGTCTCGGCGACGCAGTCGGCGAGCAGCTTCTCGAATTTGTCCTGATCGAACGACTGGCCGCCGTGTTTCGCCTTGAGCAGATCCAGGAGCGCGTGCGGACGCGGCAGGCTGCCGATGTGGGTGGTCTGGATGCGGTCGGTGTTCTGCTGCAGGGTCATGGCTTACTCATGCGGGAATGCGGTGCGCGGCTTCGGCTTGGCGCAAGCGATCGAACACGCGGCCGAAGCAATTGCGGCGGTCGGCGATGCCCAGCAGTGACAACGCGTCGAAGATCACCGCCTGGTTGCTGGTCACGACGGGCCGCGCGAGCCGCTGCTCGATCTCCTCGATGACCGGGAAGGTCGAGATGTTGGCGCAGCTCAGGAAATACACGTCGGCATCGGGCCGCACCGCTTCGAGCGCGCGGTCGCGCCAGAATTGCGCGGGGGTCGTGCAATATTCGTCGCTGCCGGCAAGCGCAAAGCCCTTGGCGGAGAGCACCTCGTAGCCGGCCTCGTGCAGGAACTCGGCCTCCTCGTCGGTGGTCTGCTGGCTGTAGGGCGTGAGCAGCACGATGCGGCGGGTACCGAGCGCGTCGAAGGCATGGCGCAGCGCGCTCGCGGTCGTGGTGACATGGGCGGCGCCCGAGGCGCGCAGCGCGTCGCGAAGCTTCTCGTCGCCGGCCACGCCTTCGGCGGTGGAATTGCTGGTGCAGTGGAAGGCGACGAGGTCGCAGCGTGCGTCGGTCAGCGTCGCCGCCGCCTCGGTCACACGCGGCGCCAGCGCTTCGAGTGGGCCGCGGTGGGCACCGGTCATGCGCAGCCGTGCTACGTGCGCGGTGACGCCGGGTGGCACATGCCGCACCATCTCCTGCTCCACCATCCGGTTCGATGACGGAATGATCAGCCCGATGCGCGGCACGGCGCGTCCTCCCGGAAGTCTTTGCGCCTAGCCTAGCCCGGATCGCGCGGCGGCGAAATCCTCCGACTTCGCGGCGCCCACACCGTGGCCTGTGCGCGCGGCGCTCCGCGCTCTATGATCGGCCGAATTGCCACGTGCCGGGAGAGCGTCATGGCTTCGTTTCGCTTCGCTGTCGTTGGATGGCTATTGGCGCTTTGCGCTACGTCCGCCGCGGCACAAGAGTACCCGACGCGGCCGATCCGCATCATCGTGCCATTCCCGGCCGGCGGGCCGTCGGACGTGCTGGCGCGGCTCATCGGCGACAAGATGAGCGCCGACTTCGTTCAGGCCGTGGTGGTGGAGAACCGGCCCGGCGCCAACACGGTGATCGGCGCCGAGGCGGCCGCCAAGGCGGCGCCGGACGGTTACACCTTGCTGATGGCGATCGATTCGACGCTGGTGATGAACCAATATCTCTACAAGTCGCTGCCTTACGACCCGCTCGCCGACTTCCTGCCGATTTCGCTTGTGGCGCGGACCATCGGCCTCCTGGTGGTCAACGCGCAGAGCGAGATGAAGTCGGTGAAGGACTTGATTGCCAAGGCGAAGGCCGCGCCGGGCAAGCTCAACTACGGCGCCGGCACCATCTCGACCAAGCTGCAAGGCTACCTGTTCAACGACGCGGCCGGCGTCGACACTATGCTGGTGTCGTACAACGGCAGCGCCGAAGTGGCGCACGGCATTTTGACCAAGAGCGTCGATTTCGTATTCGACGGCCCGTCGGCTGAGCTGCCGCTCATTCAGTCCGGCGACCTGCGCGCGCTCGCCAAGCTCGACGGCCGGCCGTTCCCGGCGCTACCCAATCTGCCGACGCTTGACGCCGCCGGCGGCTTGCAACTCGGCGACATGACGGTCTGGCTCGGGCTCGTCGCGCCGCGCGGCACGCCGGCGCCGATCATCGACAAGCTGCAAGGCGAGACGGCCAAGATCCTCAACGATCCCGGCGTCAAGGCGCGCGCCGACGCGGTCGGGCTCTATCCGGCGCCGAGCACGCCCGCGGAATTTTCCGCCTTCATCCGCAGCGAAGCGGCGCGCTGGCAGCCAGTGGTGAAGAAGAGCGGGCTGCATTTCGATTAGGGCGCGCGATTGGCGAAAGGTCAGAGACATGCGTGCACGCCTCACCATGATCGCCGCCGCCGCGACCGTCTGCCTGATCTCAGCAGCGTTAGCGCAAGACGACCCCTACCCTGCCCATTCCGTACGGCTGGTCGTCTCCTCGCTGCCAGGCGGCAATCCCGACGTGTTGGGGCGGTTGCTCGCCGACCGCATGACCGGCGATTTCGGCAAGGCGATCATCGTCGAAAACGTCACCGGCGCGGGCGGCGCGATGTCCGCGGCCACGGTGGCCAAAGCGCCGCCCGACGGCTACACGCTGCTGTTCGGCGATACCGGCATCATGGGAATCGGCCCGCTGATAAAGCCGGACATCGGCTTCGATCCGATCAAGGATTTCACGCCGGTCACGGCGCTGGTCGCGCTGCCGACCATTCTGGTCGCCGATCCGAAAGTGCCGGCGTCCACGCTGTCGGAGTTCATCGCGCTCGCCAAGCGCGAGCCGGGAAAGATCAATTACGGCTCGGCGGGCGTCGGCTCGATCCATCACATGACCATGGCGATCTTTGCCGATCAGGTCGGCATCGACGTCGTGCACGTGCCGTATCGCGCCGGCACGGCGATGGTGAACGGCCTCCTCACCGGCGAGATCCAGGCGGCCTGGTCCGGCATCCCCAACGTTCAGACGCTGATTGAGGACGGCCGGCTGCGCGGCTACTGCATCAGCGTGCTGACGCGCTCGCCCTCGACGCCGACGATTCCGACCTGCGACGAACTCGGCATCAAGGGCTTCGACGTCGCCACCGTGATGGGCCTCTACGTGCCGGCCGGAACTTCGCCGAAGATCGTCGCCCGCCTGCAGGCCGAAGTCGCGAAGGTCATGCGCGAGCCGGCCATGGCGGCCCGCATGGAGCAGCTCGGCATGATCATGGAGGAGGATGGCACCGCGAGCTATGCCGCGTTCATCAAGCGCGACATCGAGCGCTACAGCGCCATCGTGCACAAGCTGAACTTGCAGACCAAATAACCCCAGGGGCGTATGATGCCGGCTACAGATTCATCGCAAGACTTGAAGCAGCTTCGCGTCGATCAGGTGGGCGGGCTCGCCGCGCCGCCGGAGCTGCGTCATGTCCTTGACGATTACAAGACCGGCAAGGCCGGCGAAGCCGCGCTTGAGCACGCCAAGGACGAAGCCGTCCGTCATGTCATCGCCCGCCAGGAGGCGATCGGATTTCCGATCCTCACCGACGGCGAGCTGCGGCGGCGCAATTTTCAGGAAAGCTTCAGCGAGTCGGTCTCGGGCTTCGACGTACCGGCCGAAGACAAATCGATGGAGGGCGTCAGCCTGCAGCCGTTCGCGCGCGCCGAGCAGAATTTCAGTGCGCCGGGCCCCGCGATTCGGACGAGGCGACGCGTCGTCGAGCGCCTGCGGCTCATTCGCAATGTGCCGCTGTCGGAATATCAATTCTCGAGCAAGCTCGCGACCAAGCCGGTCAAGGTGACGGTGCTGAGCCCCGACCGGATTTCGCAACGCTTCGACTGGCAGCAGTCGAAGGCCGTCTATCCGGATATGGACGCGTTCCTCGCCGACGTCGTCGCGATCACGCGGCAGATCATTCGCGAACTGATCGCGGCGGGCTGCCGTTACATCCAGATCGATGCGCCGGGCTACACCGCTTACGTCGACAAGGTCTCGCTCGAGCGCATGCGGGCACGGGGCGAAGACCCGGACGAGAACATGCAGCGCTCGATCGCCGCCGATAACGCCGTTATCGCCGACTTCGACAACGTCACCTTCGGCATTCATCTGTGCAAAGGCAATCCGCGGACGATCGATCCGGCGACCGGCAAAGTGATGCCGCAATGGCATCGTGAAGGTCACTATGATGGGCTTGCCGAGCGCCTGTTCGCGCAGCTCAAGCACCATCGGCTACTGCTTGAATACGACGACGAACGCTCCGGCAGATTCGCGCCGCTGCGCTATGTGCCCAAAGACAAGGTCGTGGTGCTGGGACTCGTGACCACCAAGCGCGCCGACCTCGAGAGCCTCGATCTGTTGCGGCGCCGGATCGACGAGGCAACGCAATACCTCCCTGCCGAGCAACTGGCGCTGAGCCCGCAATGCGGCTTCGGCGGCCTCGACAGCATCTCGATCGACCAAGAGGATCAATGGCGCAAGTTCGAGCGCATCCTCGAAACCGCGCGGCTGGTGTGGGGGCGAGGCGGGCGGTGAGCGACGTGGATCTTTTCTCGCCCTTCCGCCTGGGCCACCTCGCCCTGCCGAACCGCGTGGTGATGGCACCGATGACGCGCAATCGGGCCGGCGCGGGCAATGCGCCGACGGCGCTGAATGCGACCTATTACGCACAGCGCGCGGGCGCCGGGTTGATCGTGGCTGAGGCGAGCCAGGTGTCGCCCCAGGGGCTCGGCTATCCGGGCACGCCGGGCATTCACAGCGCCGCGCAGGTCGCCGGCTGGAAGCTTGTGACGGAGGCAGTACATGGGGCGGGCGGGCGGATTTTTCTGCAGCTTTGGCACGTGGGGCGGATTTCGCATCCCGCGCTGCAGCCCAACGGAGCGCTGCCGGTGGCGCCGTCGGCGATCGCGCCAGCGGGCCAGGCTTGGACCCTCGACGGCATGAAGCCCTACGTGACGCCGCGGGCGCTCGAGATCGCCGAGCTTCCCGAGATCGTCGCGCAGTACCGCACCGGCGCCGCCAATGCCAAGGCCGCGGGCTTCGATGGCATCGAAGTCCACGCCGCCCACGGCTTTCTGCTCGATCAGTTCCTGCGCGACAGCACCAACAAGCGCAGCGACGCTTACGGCGGCAGCGTCGAAAATCGCGTTCGCCTGCTGATCGAGGTAATGGAGGCGGTCGCGGGCGAATGGGGCGGCGAGCGCGTCGGCGTGCATCTGTCGCCGACCAATCTCGCCTTCAACGACATTTCCGACAGCGATCCAGCGAAAACATTCTCCACTGTAGTGCGCGCGCTGGACCGGCTCGGTCTGGCCTATCTGCATCTGGTCGAACCCGGGCCGGCGGAGCCGGTCGGGCCGGGGCCGCGATTGGATGCAGCGTTCTTCCGGCCGCTGTGGCGCGCGGCCCTCATTGCCAACAAGGCCTATGATCTGCCCCGAGCGAACGCGGTGCTGGGCGGAGGCTTTGCTGATCTCGTCTCGTTCGCCACGGCCTATATCGCCAATCCGGATTTGCCGGAGCGGCTGCGCCGCGGCGCCCCGCTCGCCGCGGCCGAGCGCAAGACGTTCTATGGCGGCGCGGCCAAGGGTTACACGGATTATCCTGAACTTTCGTAATATATAAGCCGATTCAATAGGTTATCAGAAAAGCGCCGGCCTGTGACCGCGGTCACTTCTTCGTCGAGCATCTGGCGATACGGATATGGTTAACGTGGATAGGGGAAGTAATGACAATGACCGCGATCCTGAATTTCGTCAGGCAAGTCGCCGAAGACATTTTCGAGCGCCATATGCTGCGCGCGGCGGTTCGCATCAATGCCCGGCAGGGCCGCTGCGTGCTTCGTGGGTAATTGCGCTCAAGCGCCGAGCTGATCGGCCAAGTCCTCCAAACTCTGGGCGGCGATATCGACCTTGGCGCCCGGCGCCGCTTCGCCCTTGCCCGCGCCCTTCTCGTTCGGCCGCGCGACGTGCCCGGTGCGCAAGCCTTGCGCGGCAGCCGCCATCAAGTCGTTGGTATGGGCCGCCACCATCATGCACTCGTGCGGCGCCAGATCGAGCGCGTCGGCGGCGGCGAGATAGACCCGCGGCTTCGGCTTGTAATCGCCGGCGATCTCGGCGCCGAGGATGGCGTCCCAGGGCAGGTCGTTCTTTCGCGCCAGATCGACCATTAGCGAAATATTGCCGTTCGACACCGGCGCCAGCACGAATTTGCGCTTGAGCCGCCTCATCCCCGACGGCACGTCAGGCCAAGCGTCAAGCTTGTGCCAGGCGAGATTGAGCTCGCGCTTCTGCACCTCGGTCAACGTGCCGATTTTGAAACGCGGCAGGATCAGCTCGAGATTGCGTCGATGCAGTACGTCGAGCTTGCAGAACGGGATGCGGCCGGTGCGCACCTCGTCCATGGCGCCCTGGTATTCGCCGCGCCAAGCGTCGGCGAAGGCGGGCCAATCGAGCGCAAAGCCGAGCGGCTTGAGCATGGCCTCGGCCTCGCGCGCGACCGAGGTACGCCAGTCGACAAGCGTACCGAACACGTCGAAGAACAAAGCCTTCACGGTAACGGTCATCGCATGCTCCCTGGCGCAAGCGGCCGCATGATGCCAAAAAGGCGGCCGAGAATATATCCGCAACTGCATCGCAGTGCGGCTACAAGTCTGCATCCCCACCAAGCGGAGCCTGCCAATGCCGGACCAGAAAATAGCCGACGTGCTGCACGAATTGATCGTGGCGACGCGTATCCTCACCAATGAGAGCGTGCTCGATGCGTTCGGTCATGTCAGCGTGCGCCATCCGGACGATCCGAACCGCTATTTCATCCCGCGCCACCGCGCGCCGGAGCTTGCCGAAGTGTCCGACATCGTCGAGCTCACGCTCGATTCCGAGCCGGTCAAGCCGACCGAATTCCGCCTCTACAGCGAACGGGTGATCCACGGCGAGATCTACAAGGCGCGGCCCGAGGTCAACGCGGTATGTCACCACCACGCCCACGCGGTGCTGCCCTACGCCATATCGGGCCGCGAGCTCGTGCCGGTGTTCCATCTCGGCGCGGTGATCGGCCCGGTACCGTTCTGGGATCAGCGGGACGAATTTGGCGACACCAACATGCTGGTGATCAAGCCGGAGGAAGGCGCGTCGCTGGCGCGGGCGCTCGGCCCGCATTGGATGGTGCTGATGCGCCGCCACGGCGCGACGGTCGCCGGTACGAGCCTGCGCGAGCTGACGTTTCGCACCGTATTCGGCTGCGACAACGCCAAGCTTTTGAGCCAGGCCATCGCCCACGGCCACGTCGATACGCTCTCGCCCGGCGAGGCGAAGCTCACTTCCGCGCACCAATTGCGGCCGCCGTCCCAAGGCCGCGCCTGGGACTATTGGGTGCGCCGCGTCGAGAAAGCAAGCCTGATGCCGAAGCCGACGAAGGCCACGGCGGCGGCTCGGCCCCGGCCGAAGACCGCGAAGGCGAGCAAGGCCAAAGCCAAGAAGCGCCGGTAGCGCGACGACCGCGCCTCGTTCATTATGTCCACCCGCCGATGGGCCGGCTCGAGCCGGCATAAAGAACGACCACCAACCCGCACGAGGAAACCATGCCCGACCTGCAATCCCCGCGCCTGGAAAAGCTCGACGAGAACACCCTGACCGCGGAGCAGCGCGCGCTGGCCCAATCGATCGCGTCTGGTCCTCGCGGCCAATTCAAGATGTCGGGCCCATTCGCCATCTATCTGCATGCGCCGACCTTCGGCGAGCTCGCGCAAAAGCTCGGCGGCCATCTGCGGTTCAAGACCAGCGTCTCGCCGCGGCTGTCGGAATTCGCGATCCTGTGCACCGCGCAGCACTGGAAGGCGCAGTACGAATGGGCGATGCACGCGCCTATGGCCGAGAAGGCCGGCGTCAAGCCCGCGACCATCCGTGACATCCAGGCCGGCCGCGCGCCGAAATCGGCGCCGAGCGACGAGAAGGCGCTCTACGCCTTCGTCAAGGAGCTCTATGCGAAGCGGCGCGTCTCTACGCCGACCTACAATCGGGCGAAGAAGGTGCTCGGCGAGACCGGCGTGGTCGAGCTGGTCGGCATCCTCGGCTATTACGCCATGGTGTCGATGACGCTGAACACCTTCAAGGCGCCGCTGCCGGACGGCATCAAGACGCCGTTCAAGGAGCCGAAATAGCGCAAGGCGACGCGCGGCGGATCACGGCTTGTTCATCTGCATGCCGCCGTGGTCCATGTTCATGCCGCCGCCTCCGCCGCCTTGCATCATGCCGGGGCCGGGCTTCACGACGCCGCGGCCTTCCATCATCATGGTCCCGCCGCCAGCGGGAGCGCCGGGCGCGGCGGCGCCGATGGCTGCGATCGGATAGGTCACGTCGACCGAGCCGGCAGCCTCGAATTTCAACGTCGCCGTTACCGACTTGCCCGGCTCCAGCGGATGCTTGAGGTTGACCAGCATCATGTGAAGGCCGCCGGGCGCCAGCGTGACGGTCTCGCCCGGCTTGATTTCGAGGCCGCCCTCGACCGGGCGCATCTTCATCACGCCGTTGTCCATGGCCATGGTGTGAATTTGGCATTCGGCGCTGGCGTCGCTCGAGACGCAGCTCACTTTGTCGGGCGTCTTGCCGGTGTTGGTGATGGTCATGTAGGCAGCGCCCGCGGCCGCGCCCTTAGGCGTCGCCCGCGCCCAGGGCTGCGCAATGTGGATCGGGCCGACGTCGTAGTCGGCGGCCTGTGCGGCCGCGGCCGCCGCGCACTGCGCGATCGCGAGCGCGAACATCGCCGCCGCGCCGCGCGAGATGGTCCTTACATCAAGGTTCATAGCATTGCTCCAAAGCCAAATATTGCCCGAAGGCAGAAGGAATTTTTCGTTGGTCGTTGCCGTTCGAGAAATTTAAGCGCGCGGCGGCGCACGCGAACGATGGGCGCCGGTGACGGGCGGCCGTAATGACGAAACGCGCGCCATTGTGGCCACGCGCATGGGCGTGGCTTGCGGCGCCACGACAAGTGCGGCGCGAGGCGGCGGCAAGACAGTCGCTCCGCCACAGCTGCCGGCGAGGCACGCGGTGAGGCAGTCGCGGGCGTAGTCGGCCGGCACCGAACCGGTTCCCAAACCGGCGCTCGCCGCGCAGATCGGCTGCGCCGCGAAGGCCGCCGGCCCGGCCACGGGCATCCCGAGCGCCAGCAGGATCGTCTGCAGCGCCAACGCGTAGGCCGCGATCAGGGCGATGGCGGCGCGGGCATGTCGCGAGTTGCTCATCGGCATTTGATTTTAGGACAGTTCCTATCGACTTGAAATGCTTGCCGACGGGCGCGGCTGGAACTGCCGCTTAGAAATCGCCATGAAGACGCGCTATTCTGTTCGTGATCCGCAGGGTGGTTCCGTGGTGCATAACGAACCTGATCCGAACGAAGCGGCCCGGCCTTCGGGACAAATTTTGACGTTCCAGTTGCGGCGCCGCGGCAAGCCGCAACCGGTGTCCGCTTCGCCGCACGCCGGCTTCGACGACGGCGGCCCGCTCGACGACCTCACCCGCTACGAAGACGAAGACCGTAACATCGATTACCGCCACCGCATGCTGATGAATGTCATCGCCGTGTTGGTGGTTTCGCTGCTGGTTGGGCTCGGGGTATGGATCGCGGATACTATCGCGACCATGGAGAAGGCCCAGGACTGCATCATGCAGGGCCGGCAGAACTGCGCCCCGATCAAGGTCGAAACCCTCAAGCATTGAGGAGTGGCCAGGTGGGCCTCAGGACCTCCGAACAGGGTGCCGGCCGGGAACCGGATCGCCCGCAATCCGTAAAGCCCGACAACGGCTTACAGGTTAACGGGCCGTGCCTTTTGGGTCGCGGCAGCCGCCGTTGAACTTGACCCCGTCCTTCGCTATACGGGGCCTTCGTCTTTACGGGCCCGGCACGGTTCGGGCTGATTCGCGCCGGATTGGGGCCGGCGTCTTAATCCCTGCCGTGACCGAAAGAGCGGGTCTGATGTCCACCACGTTCGACAAAGTGGCTGAAATCATTGCGGAAACTTGCGACATTCCGCGCGAGAACATTAAGCCGGAAAGCCACGCCATCAACGATCTCGAGATCGACAGCCTCGACTTCCTCGACATCGCGTTTGCCATCGACAAGGCGTTCGGCATCAAGCTGCCGCTCGAACAGTGGACGCAGGAAGTCAACGAGGGCAAGGCGACGACGGAACAGTACTTCGTGCTGAAGAATCTGTGCGAAAAAATCGACGAACTGATCGCCGCTAAGGGCGCCTGAGGCGCCACCATGCGCCTTGAATATTTTCAGATGCTCGACCGGATCGTCGACGTCGACCTCGACGCGCGCCGCATCCGCACCGTCTGCACCATACCGAAGGCGAACGAAAGCCCGGTCTTCGAAGGCCACTTCCCGGGCTACCCGCTGATGCCGGGCGTGCTGCTGATCGAATGCATGGCGCAGACGGCGGGGTGGCTCGCGAGCGCGCTGGTCAATTTCGACATCATGCCGATCCTCGCCGGCGTCAAGGAAGCCAAGATGCGCAGCGCCGTGCTGCCCGGCGACACGCTGGAGTTCGAAGGCCATATCATCCACGAGGGCTCGGGCTTCACCGTCGGCGAGATCAAAGGCCGGCGCGACGGCAAAGGCGTGTGCGACGCCCAGATCACCTATCGCATGCTGCCCTACCCGAACCCGGAATTCCGCAAGGCGATCCGCGAGTGGGCGCAGCGCCTGCAGTTCCCGTTCCGGGAGCCGGTGAAGTGACCGACCGGCGCGAGGTGTGGATCACCGGCGTCGGTCTCCTCACCTGTCTCGGCGAGGGGGCGGAAGCGGCATGGGCGCATCTTAATCGCGGCGATCCGCCGCCCTACGACGACAAGACCTTCGCGCCCTACATCGTGCACCCGCTGCCGTCGATGAGCTTCGACAAGCAGATTCCCAAGCGCAGCGACCAGCGGCAGATGGAGTTGTGGCAGCGCGCCGGCGTCTATGCGGCGGGGCTCGCGCTCAGCGACGCCAGCGTCGCCGGCAATGCGGAACTGCTCGACCGCACCGACATGATCGTGGCCGCCGGCGGCGGCGAGCGTGACGTCGCCGTCGACAACGCGATCCTCGCGGGCTTGCGCCAGTCCAACCGGCCCGGCGCCTTTCTCAACGAGCATTTGATGAGCGATCTGCGCCCGACCTTGTTCCTGGCGCAGCTGCCCAACCTCTTGGCCGGCAATATCTCGCTGGTGCTGGGCGTGGTCGGCTCTTCGCGAACCTTCATGGGCGAAGAGGCGGCCGGTGTCGACGCGGTGCGTGTGGCGCAGGCCCGCATCGCCGCAGGCCAAAGCGACCTGATGCTGGTCGGCGGCGCCTATAACGGCGCGCGCTGGGACGTGCTGCTGGCCTTCGGGCTGTGCGACGTCCTGCTCAAGGATAAGTTCGCTCCGGTCTGGGATCGCGGCCCCGACGGCGGCATCGCCTTTGCCACCATGGGCGCATTTTTGGTTCTGGAGAGCCGGGCGCACGCCGAACAGCGCGGCGCGCGGCCTCGCGCCCGCATCGCGCCGGTCGTCTCCGACCGCAGCAACCGCGCACCGGGCGAGATCGAAGCGGCGCTGCAACGGCACTGGCAGGCGCTGGCCGGCTCGGTCGACCGCGGCCATGCCGTGGTGCTGTCCGGGGCGTGCGGCGCCGAGCCGACGACCTCGGCGGAACGTCGGGCGCTCGCCGACTTTGGCCTTCCCGTCCGCGCCACCGGTACGTATATCGGGCATGGGGTCGAGAGCCAGTTTCTGGCCAATCTCGGCATCGGCTGCGCCGTTTTGGGGCACGGCAAGCTGTTTCCGCCGACCGGAAGCGGCGATACCGGCGATAACGCCTCTGGCATATCCCAGGTGGTTGTCACCGGGGTCGGCAATTGGCGCGGCGAAGGGCTCGCTTTGATCGAGCGAGCCGCCTGAGGGAGACCGTGATGGCAAGACGCGACAAAGCCGGCCGGCCGATCATCGCCATCACCGGCATCGGCATCGTCAGCCCGCTCGGCGTCGGCAAGACCGAGAACTGGGCGAAGTTGTCGGCCGGGCAATCGGGCATCCGCCGTATCGCCCGCTTTCCGATCGAGGGCCTGCGCACCACCATCGCCGGCGACGTCGCCGCGGTTTACAAGGATTATATGTCGCCGGCGGAACTCTCCGAGCGCATCGCCGTCCTCGCCGGCGAGGAAGCGATCGCCGAAGCCGGCATCGGCAGCAAGGGCACGTTTCCCGGTCCGCTGTGCCTTGCCGTGCCGCCGCTCGAGATCGAATGGCATTACCGTATCGCCATGGCGGAACAGTCCAAGCTCCAAGCCGACGCCGGCTATGCCGAGCTGACCGGCGTCGCGCGCGAGCCGCAATTCTCGAAGTTCTACGAATCCCTGAAATACGGCATCATCGGCGAGAAGCTCGCCGCGCATTTCGGCACCGAGGGCTCGCCGATTTCGCTCAATACCGCGTGCGCCTCCGGCGGCAGCGCCATCCAACTTGGCGTCGAGGCGATCCGGCGCGGCGAGTGCGAGGCGGCGCTCGCGATCGGCGCCGACGGCTCGCTGACGCCGGAATCGCTGGTGCGCTTTTCGCTGCTCTCGGCGCTGTCGACCCAGAACGATCCGCCAGAGCTTGCGTCGAAGCCGTTCTCCAAGAACCGCGACGGCTTCGTGCTGGCGGAAGGCGCCGCCGCGCTGGTGCTGGAAGACTTGGACCATGCACTTGCGCGCGGCGCCCGCGTGCTCGGCATCCTCGAAGGCTGCGGCGAGAAGTCGGATTCGTTTCATCGCACCCGCTCGAGCCCCGACGGCAAGCCGATCATTGCCTGCATGAAGAACGCATTGGCCGATGCCGGAGTCGGCCCCGAGGACGTCGATTACATCAACGCCCACGGCACCTCGACGCCGGAGAACGACAAGATGGAGCACCTCGGCGTCTCCACGGTGTTCGGCGAACGTATTCGCGGCATCCCGATCTCATCCAACAAATCGATGATCGGCCACACCTTGACGGCCGCCGGCGCCGTCGAGGCCGCGTTCACGCTGCTGACGCTCGAGCACCAGCGCATCCCGCCGACCATCAACTACAGCATGCCCGATCCGGCGATCCCGCTCGACGTGGTGCCGAATAAGGCGCGCGACGCGCGCGTTCGTCGCGCCATCTCCAACTCGTTCGGCTTCGGCGGCCAGAACGTTTGCCTGGTCCTGACCCGGGAGCCGGCGTGACCGGCGCCGCCGCAACCGCCCTCGGCGAACGCCAGACGGCGGCGGGCGCCTCGATGCGCGCGCTGACCTTGGTCGCCGACCGCAAGCTCGAACTGCTCGAGGTCGGCGCGCCCGCAGCGCCCGCCGCGGGTGAGGTGCAGATCCGCATCAAGGCGATCGGGCTCAACCACATCGACGTGTGGGGCTGGCGCGGCATGGCGTTCGCCAAGCGCAAGCTGCCGCTCATTGTCGGCGTCGAGGCCGCGGGAGAGATCGTGGCCGTCGGCGATAAGGTCACCTCAAGCAAGGTCGGCGACCGCGTCGTGGCCTATGGCGCGCTGACCTGCGGCACCTGCAAGGCCTGCCGCGCGGGCCGCGATAACTTGTGCGAAAACGTCGCCGGCATCATGGGCTTCCACGTCGACGGCTTTGCCCGCGACCTGATCAACATGCCGGCGCGGCTCGTCGTGCCGATCCCGCCGAACGTGAGCTACCGCGACGCCGCCTGCGCGCCGGTCGCCTTCGGCACCGTCCAGCACATGCTGTTCGACAACGCCAAGCTCGAGCCCGGCGAGACCATTCTGGTGCAAGCCGGCGGCTCCGGCATCGGCACCACCGCGATCAAGATGGCCAAGGCCATCGGCTGCACCGTGATCACCACGGTCGGCGACGACGCCAAGGCGGAAAAAGCCAAGGCGCTCGGCGCCGATCACGTCATCAATTACCGCACCGAGCGCTTCGAAGGCGTGGTGCGCAAGCTCACCGCCAAAAAAGGCGTCGACGTCGCTTTCGAACATGTTGGGCCGGACACGTTCAACGGTTCGCTGCTTTGCCTCAAGCGTGGCGGGCGGCTGGTGACGTGCGGATCGACCTCGGGCCAGTCGATCACCTTCAACCTGTTCCAGCTCTATCTGCAGCAGTACCGCATCTTCGGCTCGTTCGGCTGCTCGATCCGCAACATCGGCGAGAGCCTCGCCAAGATGGCGGCAGGAATGCTTCCGGCGATCGACACCGAAGTGGCGCTCGCCGACTTCGAGCGCGGCCTCGCCCGGCTCGAAAGCCGCCAAGTCTTCGGCAAGATCATCGTCAATTTCTGATGACCGCGGGGCGTTTCAAGCGGCTGCTCGACGCCACGGTCGGCGCGCTCGCCGTCGGCCTGATCGGCGCCGTGCATTGGTTCGACCGCCGGCGCGCGGCGGATTTCGCCGGCGCTGTGATGCGCAAGGTCGGACCGCTGTTCAAGGAGCATCGGCTCGGCCGCGAAAACCTCCGCGCGGCATTCCCGGACAAATCCGACGCCGAGATCGAGCGAATTCTCGCCGGCGTCTGGGACAATCTCGGCCGCGTCGCCGTCGAGTTCGCCCATCTCGACGACTTTACCGTCGAAGGTTTGGGACCAGGCGTGGGCGGTCCCGACGTCGTCACCTATGCACCTGCGACCCGGCAGCGCTTCGAGCGCATCATCGGCAGCAGCCAGGGCTTCATCGGCTTTTCCGCCCATCTCGCCAATTGGGAGATTCCCGCCGTCGGCGCAAAGCTGCTCGGGGCCAAAACCGCTGTGCTGTTCCGCAAGCCGGGAATCGACGCCATCAGCGATCTCATCGTCAGGCTGCGCGAGCCGCTGATGGGCGAGATGATCCCGACCACGCTCGAAGCGCCGCTGCGGCTGGCGCGGCTCCTGCAAGCGGGCGTCCATGTCGGCATGCTGGCCGACCAGCACTACACCAAGGGCGTCGAAGTCACGTTCTTTAACCGCCGCTGCCTCGCCAACCCGCTGATCGCGGCGCTGGCGCGGCAGACCGGGGCGTCGATCCACGGCATACGCATCGTGCGTAATCCCGACGGCAACAGCTTTTGGGGTGAAGTCACCGAAGAAATCGCGCCGGTGCGCGACGCCGACGGCGGCGTCGACATCGCCGCCACCACACAGGCGGTGACAACCGTGATCGAAAGCTGGGTGCGCGAACACCCCGAGCAATGGCTTTGGCTGCATCGGCGTTGGCGCTGAGCGCAGCTTGCTCAACTGCGTTTTTCGTCGTTTAGTCTTAGGGCCGAGTGGGGAGTGACGATGTCACAGACCGCACGACTGAATGGAGCGATCGCACTCTTGGTCGCGCTCGCGGCGCTTTCGCCGCAAAGCGGATGGGCGGAAGGAGCCTTGGCGCTCGGCATCACCGGCGACGTCGCCAAGGACGGCTACTCGATCGGCATCAACGTCAACAGCTCGACCGCCCAGGCGGCGCGCGAAAGCGCTCTCAATTGGTGCAAAAGCCACGGCGCCAAGAATACCAGCGAAAAGTGCCAGATCGTCACCACCTTCCACCATCAGTGCGCGGCCGAGGCGCAAGATCCCAAGCCCGGCACGCCCGGCGCCGGCTGGGCGATTTCACCGGACAAGGATACGGCGGAAAAGATGGCGATGACCTCTTGCTTCGCCACCGCCGGCAGCGCCCGCGTCGGCGAGTGCAAGATCGTCGCGTCGGTATGCGACGACACCCCGTAGTGCAGCCTTCACACGCCGGCCGCTTTTATCGCGATCGTTCGCGCGCTAGCTCTTCACCAGCTCCGCCGCTCGCGCGACAGCAGTCCAGCGCGCGGTTTCCTTGCGAATGTAATCGGCGAACGCATCGGGTCCACCGTCGAGGGTCTCGAAGCCAGCCTTGTGCAGGGCGTCCTGCGCTTTCGGCGTCTGCAGCGCCTTCGGCGCGGTGCCGGCAAGCTTGTCGATAATCGGACGCGGCGTGCCGATGGGCGCAAACAAGCCGAACCACAAGCTGGTGTCGAAGTCCGGCATGCCCTGCTCCTCGAGCGTCGGCACATCGGGAAGCGCGGAGGCGCGCTTGTGGGCCGCGACGGCGAGGGCTTTGAGCTTGCCGGCGGCGATCTGTCCGACCACGGTAGAGACCGGCGAGAACGTGCACAGCGCGCGGCCGGCCATCACGTCGGTTACGGTCTGCGGGCTGCCTTGATAGGGCACCTGCGTCCACTTGATGCCGGCGCGCTGAGCAAACAGCTCGCTTGCTAGATGCGGCAGGCTGCCGATGACGGTGGCGTGCAGCACCTGGCCGGGCTTCGCCTTGGCCTGCGCGATCACTTCGGCAACGCTGTGCACGCCGCTGTCGGGATTGACTACGAGCACCACGGGCACCGAGGACAACAGCGCGATCGGCGCCAGATCCCGCTGCAAGTCGAAGGACTCGTTGGGATTGATGATCTGGTTAACGATGATGGACAAGGTGGCAAGGAACAGTGTGTAGCCGTCCTTGGACTCGTGGCTGACATAGGCCGCGGCGATGCTGGAGCCGGCACCCGGCTTGTTCTCGACCACGATCTGCTGACCGAGGATCGTCCCCCAGCTGTCGCCGAGGATGCGGGCAGAGACATCGGCCGCCGCGCCCGGCGTGAAGCCGACGATGACGTGGACCGGTCGCGTCGGAAAGGCGTCCTCGGCCCAAGCGCGTGTCGGCGAAAGCATCGCCGCAAGCCCGAGCAGGGACATCGTCCTGCGATCGATCGGCATCATCGCTACCCTCCCCTGATGGTCGGTCGGCGCCGCCTCGCGGCAAAAATCGACAAATCCGCCGGCAGTTCGCGGCAAAGCTACATGAATTGACCGCCGGCGTAGCGCGGCGCGATGTCGCCGACGAGGCTATGGCGGACCGGGGACCAAAGCGGGCCCGGTCCGCGCATTCGGCGCCTTAACGCCAGCCCTTCATCGGCCATTCCAGCGCGCTGGTCGCGCGCACCTGCGGCCAGACCGAGACATATTCCTTGCCTTTGAGCTGGATCAGGAACGTCGAGGCCAGCACGTTCTGCCCGGTGTCGTCGAACTTCACGCCGTTGTAGCCGATCATAAGCTGCTCCGGCTTGAGATCGGTCGCCTTCAGCGCGGCCTGGATCTTCTCCGGCTCCGTCGAGCCGGCGCGATTGATGGCGTCGGCCAGCACGAAGAAACCCTGCATCCAGCGCGCGCTGGTGTCGTCGAGATCGCGGCCGTATTTTGCCCTGAACATCGCGTTGACGATGTTGCTGTTCGAGCCGGGCTTGCCGACATCGAAGGCGCTCCTGTTGATCGCGCCTTGGGCAAGATCGCCGACGTTGGGAATGAAGCTCGGATCGGAGAAGCCGGCGTCGTCGCCGATGATCATCGGCGGCAGGTAATCGAGATTCTTCATCGTCTTGAAATAAAGGATGATGTCCTGCGTATAGCTGATGAAGATCACGACGTCGGGCTGCAGGGTCTTGAGCTGCAACACCTGCGCGGAGACGTCCGACGAGTTGGCGTTGTAGGGAATTTGCGCCGCCACCTTGATGTTGGCGGTCTTGGCGGCGTCCTGGACGCTGGCAGCGACCGAAGTGCCGTAATCGGTGTTCTCGTTGACGATGGCGATGACGTCGACCTTCTTGCCGGCTTTCTTCAGGTCGTTGAGGAAATCGGCATAGGCCTTGGCGAAATCCGGCGCATAGGGCGTGGTGCGGAAGGTCCATTTGAAGCCGCGCCCGGTGATGTTGGCGGCGACGGAGTCGGCGACGAGATAAGGCACGCCCTGACGCTCGGCCACCGCGGTGGCAACCAGCGACACCGAGGAATGATAGGTACCGAGCATGGCCACCACGTGATCTTGCGTGATCAGGCGCACGGCCTGCTGCTGACCGACCTGCGGATTGCCCTGATGGTCGGCTTCGTCGAGCTCGATCTTGGCGCCACCGAGATTCGGCAAGCCCCCTGTGGCGCCGAGCGGCATGGCCTTGAGCTCGGGATGCGCGGTGTTGACGATCTCGGCGGCAAGGTTGGCGGCGTCCTTGGCCGATTGCCCGGCGCTCGCCGCGTTGCCGGTCAAGGGATACATGATGCCGATCTTGACCGGATCGGCGGCGTGCGCCGGCATGCCGATGGCGCCGGCCAAGATTGCGGCGCCGACGACGCCCCATGCCCTGTTCATCCATTCCTCCCTGCATTTTCTATCGAACGTGAGTATATCGCGTCTGTCCCGGCTTCACAGCGCAATGGCGGGAGCCGTTGCGGGCAACGCGCGGCTATCACGTCTCGGTCGGCAGACCCGCGGCCTTCCACGCCAAAATGCCGCCGGCGAGATGGGAGGCGTAGGCAAAGCCTTGCTCCTGCGCGGCGAGCGACGCGGTCACCGAACGGCGGCCGGAGCGGCAGGCAAACACCACCTCGCGGCCTTGCGGATCGGGAATGGCAGCAGGATCGAACACCGACAATGGCACGATGACCGCACCCGGATAGCGCTCCAGCGCGGTCTCGTTGGGCTCGCGCACATCGACCAGCACCATGCGGCCTTCGGTCAGGCCCTGTGCCACTTCCTGCGGCGTCAGATCGCGCACGCTTGGGGCTTGTTCCGCCATCGTCGAACTCCAGTCGCGGGGGCATGATTGGCCCACCCTACGCGGTCTCATCGCGCAGGTGAAGCGATCACACCGTGACTTGGGTTCCGACTTCCACGACCCGGTCAGTCGGAATCTGAAAATAATCGGTGGCGTCGTTGGCGGAGCGCGCCAGCCAGATGAACAGCCGGTCCTGCCAGCGCGGCATGCCCGAATGCGGCGCCGGCCGCAGCGTCCGGCGCGACAGAAAGAACGACGTCGACATGATGTCGAACTGCCAGCCGAGCCTGCGTGCAATCGCAAGCGCGCGCGGGACGTTCGGCGTCTCCATATAGCCGAAGCGCAGCAGCACCCGCATGAAGGTCGTGCCGACCTGTTCCATCTGCACTCGCTTGTCGGGGGCGACGCGCGGGGTGTGGGCGGTCTCGATGCTGAGAATGACGTTCTTCTCGTGCAGCACCTTGTAGTGCTTGAGGCTGTGCATCAGCGCGGTCGGCGCGCTCTTCGGATCGGAGGTGAGGAAGACGGCGGTGCCGGGCACGCGTTGCGGCGGCTTGCGCTCGAGGATTCGGACGAGATCGTCGAGCGGCGTCTCCTGCCGGCGGGTTTTGTCGTACAGAATCCGGCTACCGCGGCGCCACGTATACATCACCAGCATGACGACGCCGCCGAGCGCCAACGGCACCCAACCACCCTGCACCACTTTGAGCATGTTGGCGGAGAGAAAGGTCAAATCGATCAGCAGGAACGGCACAATCAGGGCGGCGGCCGCAGCCGCCGACCAGCGCCAAATTCGCCAAATGACGATGAAGGCCATCATGCAGGTGACGACCATGGTGCCGGTCACCGCGATGCCGTAGGCCGAGGCGAGCGCTGCCGACGAGCGGAACAATGCGACCAAGAGCAGCACGCCGGCGAGCAAGAGCCCGTTGACCCGCGGCATATAGATCTGGCCGGCCTGGTGCGCCGAGGTGTGCCGCACTTCAAGGCGCGGCAACAGTCCGAGCTGGATCGCCTGGCTCGACAGCGAATAGGCGCCGGTGATGACCGCCTGGCTCGCGATCACGGTCGCCACGGTGGCTAGCACCACCATGTAGATGCGCACCGACTCCGGATACAGCAAAAAGAACGGACTCTCGATCGCCTTCGGATTGGCGAAGGCGAGCGCACCCTGCCCCAGATAATTGACCGCCAACGACGGCAGCACGAGCCCGAGCCAGGCGAGCTGGATCGGCCCGCGGCCGAAATGGCCGAGGTCGGCATACAGCGCCTCAGCGCCGGTGACGGCGAGAAACACGGCGCCGAGCGTGAACAGGCCGATCATGCCGTGATGAAGCAGAAAATTGACGCCATGGACCGGATTGAACGCATAAAGGATGCCGGGATCGGCGGCGATCCAGAGCACCCCCGGGATGGCCATGGCGACGAACCAGATCGTCATGATCGGCCCGAACAACGCGGCGACCTTGGCGGTGCCGCGCGACTGGAAGGCAAACAAGACAAGCAAGATAACGATCGTGATCGGCACGACGACATCATAATTTTCCAAGGCTGGCGTCGCGACATCGAGACCTTCGACGGCGGACAGTACCGAAAGCGCCGGCGTGATCACGGCGTCGCCATAGAACAACGCCGCGCTGACGATCCCGAGCAGCGCCACCGTACCAGCCGCCTTGCTGAGCCGGCCAACCGCACGCGAGGCAAGCGCCATCAGGGTCAGCGTGCCGCCCTCGCCGTTATTGTCGGCGCGCAACAGGATGACGACGTATTTCAGCGTCACGATAATAAACAGCGCCCAGAGAATGAGCGAACAGACGCCGAGCACGGTTTCCCGCGGCAACTCGGTGGCGCCATGGCCGGCCGCCGCAGTGATGGCTTCGCGAAAGGCGTAAAGCGGGCTGGTTCCGATGTCGCCATAGACGACACCAACGGACCCGATGGTCAGCGCCCATAGGCCGGAATGCGCCGCGCGGTCGCCATTGGCGATGGCCTCGCCCCCGTCGGGAACCGCAATGCGCTCGGACATGGCTCGTATATAGGAAGAGGCGGGCTGTGCTTATGCCGGGGCTTAAATCTTGTGCCGGCCGGGCGCGGCCTTAGCATCAAAGCCGCGGCAAGTCATGAACTCTTTCATTTATAAGATTCCTATACAGCCAGACGGTATTCCCCGGGCCGTACAGGGAGCAAGGTCCGATGGCGCCCTTTCGGGTTAACGATGCCGACACTGCATGGAACGCCCGTCACACCGTGACTTGGGTGCCGACCTCGACGACGCGGCCGGTAGGAATTTGAAAGAAATCCGTCGCGTCGTTCGCCGACTTCGCCAACATGATGAACAGGCGGTCCTGCCATCGCGGCATGCCTGAATGCGCGGACGGCTTGAGCGAGCGGCGGGACAGGAAGAACGACGTCGACATGATGTCGAAATGCCAACCGAGCTTGCGGGCGATCGCCAGCGCCCTCGGTACGTTGGGCGATTCCATGTAGCCGAACTTGAGCGCCACTTTGCTGAAGTGCGTTCCAACTTCGGTTATGTGCACCCGATGCTCGTCGGACACCCGCGGCGTATCTGACGTAATGATGGTGAGGATGACATTGTGCTCGTGCAGCACCTTGTTGTGCTTGAGGTTGTGCAGCAGCGAGGTCGGCGCGAAGTCCGGATCGCTCGTCAAGAATACCGCGGTCCCCGGCACGATATGTGGCGGCTTCCTTTGCAGGCTGCGGACCAGCGTTTCCAGCGGCACCTCGGTGCGCCTGGTCTTTTGCACCAGGATTTCGGTGCCGCGCCGCCAGGTCAGGATCAGCAAGACCATGGCCGAGCCGAAGGCAATCGGCGCCCAGGCGCCGTCGAAGATTTTGAGGAGGTTGGCCGAGAAGAACACCGCGTCGGTGAAGACCAGCGGCAGCATCAGCGCAGCAGCCTGCCAGAGCCGCCACTGCCAGAATTTCCAGACCACCAGGAGGCCGAGAATGCCGTCGACCACCATGGTCGTGGTCACGGCAATGCCGTAGGCCGAAGCCAGCGCACTCGACGTTCGGAACAGGCCGACCAAAAGCAAGACGCCGGCAAGCAACGCGACCGTGACGCGGGGAATGTAGATCTGGCCGTGACGTTCCGCAGAGGTGTGGCGAATGGCGAGACGCGGCAACAGGCCGAGTTGAATGGCCTGGGCGACCAGCGAATAGGCGCCGGTGATCACCGCTTGGCTCGCGATCACCGTGGCGACGGTCGCCAGCAGGATCATCGGAAGAAGCAGCGTCTCGGGGACCAGCCGATAGAACGGGTGTGCAATCGCCGACTCGTCGGCAAGCACCAGGGCGCCCTGCCCGAAATAATTCAGGAGCAGCGCCGGGAATACCAGAAAGAGCCACGCCGTCTGAATCGGCTTGCGGCCGAAATGCCCGAGATCGGCATAAAGCGCCTCGCCGCCGGTAACGGCGAGAAATACCAGACCCAATGTGACCAGCCCGATATGGCCGTGCTCCGCCAGGAAGCGAACGCCATAAAGCGGATTGACGGCCACGAGGACGTGCGGATCGTCGCGAATGTTGAGGAGGCCCGACAGCGCAATGGTAACGAACCAGATCAACATGATCGGCCCAAAAAACGCCGCCACCTTCGCGGTGCCGCGACTCTGCACGGCAAACAAGACAACGAGGATCGCAACGGTGAGGCCGACCACAAAGTGGTCGAAGGCCGGCGTCGCCAGCTTCAGCCCTTCGACGGCGGACAGGACGGAAATTGCCGGCGTGATCACGGAATCGCCGAGAAACATCGAAGCGCCGATGACGCCGAGCATGTAGATCGGCGCGGTGCGCCGCCCAAACGCCCGGCTTGTCAGCGCCGTCAGCGACAGCGTGCCGCCCTCGCCGTTGTTGTCGGCGCGCAGCAGGACGAGAACATATTTGCAAGTGACGACGATGACCAGCGCCCACAGGATGAGCGACAGCACGCCAAGCACCGCATCGCGGGTGACGACCCCCGAAGGGCTCGCGGCCACGACCGCCTCCCTTAAGGCATAGAGCGGGCTGGTGCCGATGTCGCCGAACACGACGCCCATGCTGCCGAGCGTAAGCCCGAGAAATCCGGCTCTGGAACGCGCGTCGGCGCTGCCGCTCACGGGCGTTTCGCCCCCGATCGGAGCGCTGACGCTTTCTGCCATGAAGGTTGAAACAGGCTGTCGCCCTGCTCCCACTACCGCGCCCGGTGCCCGTACGCGAGGCAGCGCCTATACACCCTCCGCGCCCCGGAGTCATGAGCAACATTGGGCTGGGCGACATTGGGCTGGGCAACATTGCACAGTCGCCGGCTATTTTGCTTCGATCTCGCCGAGGCCGGTCAGGGCTGCAAATCGGGCGGAACCGGCGGCGCTTCCCGCATCAGGGTGATAGTCACACGCCGATTGGCGGCCATATACGGATCGTCGGGAAACAGCGGCTCGGTGTCGGCCCTGCCGGCTATCTGGTAGATGTTCGAGGATGGATAACCCTGCTCTTCCAGGATGCGGCGCACGGCATTGGCGCGGTCGGCCGAAAGGTTCCACGGCCCGGAAGAAGGCTGCGGCGCCGTGTGGGTTGCCGCGGTGTGACCGGTGATTGATAGCCGGTACGGCGTCGTCTTCAGCGGCGCGGCAAGCTTTTCGATGATGGCGCGGGTACGCGCATAGGGCTCCTTGTCGCCTTCCGGGAACATGGAGCGGCCGTCCTGATCGACGATCTCGATATTGAGGCCGTCCTTGGTCTCCTCGACCATGATGTGCTTTGAGGCCTCCGTCAGCTCGGGCATGTCCTGCAATGCCTGGCGCAACGACGCCGCGGCGAGCGCAAAAGCCTGGTCGTTCTTGAAATGGGCGCCGAACTCGCGGTTGTGATCGTGCTGGTCCGGCGTCGGCGTGGCGGAAGCATCTTCAGGCTGAACATGCGTCGCGCTCTTCAGCATCGGTCGGGTCGGAATCCCGTCGACTTCGATGATGCCCGAATAGCGCACATTGTTCTGCACGCCGAAGGCGTCGCGCATCGAGCCGGCGACGATCTGCAGCTTCTGCTGGTCCTGGTTGGAGAACGCGACCAGCATGACGAAGAAGCTCACCAACAGCCCCATCAGGTCGGCGAAGGTGACGAACCAGCCGTGGCCGCCGTGAGCTCCTTCCTTGCGCCGCGCCATCGCGCTTTCCTCAAGGCTTTCCGCTCAGCCGCCTTCAGGCCGGCACCGGCTCGGGTTCTGCCTCCTCGCGCCGGTGTTTCTCCGGCAGATAGGCCAGCAGCATTTCGCGCACCAAGGTGGGAGACTTGGAATCGCGCATCATCAGCACGCCATCGATGATCAGCGTGCGGTTGATCTCCTCGTCGACGAGCTTCAAGTGCAGCTTGTCGGCGATCGGCAGACAAATGAGGTTCGCCACCACGGCGCCGTAGAGCGTGGCGAGCAGCGCGGTCGCCATGAACGGACCGAGCTTGGACGGATCGGTCATGTTGGCGAACATCTGCACCATGCCGACCAGCGTGCCGATCATGCCGAAGGCCGGGGCGCAGTCGCCGACCGCGCGATAGATTTTCTGGCCCTCGTCGAGATGGGTAAGAAAGTTGTCGCGGTCGCGCTCCAGATTGTCGCGGATGAATTCGGCGTCATAGCCGTCGGCGACGAAACGGATGCCCTTGGCCAGGAACGGATCCTCGATCTCGACCTTTTCCAGTCCGATCGGACCCTGCTTGCGCGCGATCTCAGCCAGCGCCGCGATCTCGTCGACCAGCTCGCGCTGGGTGGTGCGCCGCATGGTGAAGGCGAACTTGGCGCCGAGCGGCAGCCCATGGAAGATCGAGGTCAGCGGGAAGCGGATCAGGGTGGCGGAAAACGAGCCGCCG
>Ga0335081_10002432_pt1 | contig 29318 bp, 29 predicted proteins | sample Lox_Sample_35_FD_206713 | JGI IMG/M metagenome (GOLD analysis project Ga0335081, IMG submission 206713) | Soil microbial communities from Loxahatchee National Wildlife Refuge, Florida, United States - Lox_Sample_3.5 | ecosystem: Environmental > Terrestrial > Soil > Wetlands | place: USA...
CAGAAAATTCCTGCGATGCTAAGTCGTTTTTTCCGGCGTTGTAGTCGCGTAAAGCATTGTTATAGAGAACGTCGGGCGGCGGAGCCTGCGCCAGGGCCTGCTGTTGGGCTTGCTGCGCCGCTTGTGCCGCGGCCTGGTTTTGCTGGGCTGCCTGGATGTCATCGAGTTGCTTGCCGAGTTTTGCCAGACGGGCCTTCAGTTCGTCCACGGAATCATTGAGCGACTGGATTTGCCCGGACAGTTGTTCGGTCCGGCCGCTGCCATCGGTCTGCAGTTTTTCGAGGCTACCCTGCAGCGCGGTGATGGCGGCCGTGACTTTATTCATGCTGTCGGTGTTCTGGTCCATCAGGCTCTTCATCACACCCATGCGCTCGTTGAAGGACTGCTGCATTTGCGTCATCTGGTCCTGGAGGGCCTGTACCTGGGTCTGCAGTTGAATCATTTCCTTGCTGGCCCCGCCAAGCGGCAGGACGCCGAGCGAAAGGACGATCAGGAGAACAAGAAACACTGAATATTGCTGTTTTTTCATGGTCGGTTCCATTTACCCGCAGAGTCAAAACCTAGGCCCGGCCTGACGAGCCGAACCGCAAGAGTTCTATTGTGCAGGATAGCGCGTTTCAGACACAGTTGTCTTACGGGGTTCCACCGTCATTACCGCGTGGCCATGTTGAGTTGAGCGCGGGGCGGTTTGCCGCCCCGCGCTTGAGCAGAACTACTTTTGATAGACGAAATGACCGCGCCGGTTCTGCTGCCAACAGGACTCGTTGGATTCTGTACAGAACGGCTTTTCCTTGCCGTAGCTGATCGTCTTGATGTTGCCGGCGCTGACACCGCCCTGGATCAAGGCATTCTTCACGGCATTGGCGCGGTTATCGCCCAAGCCCAGGTTGTACTCCGTCGACCCGCGCTCGTCGCAGTGTCCCTCAACCGTAAAGTGGATGGCAGGATGCTGCTTCAGGAAAGCGATGTCGCCCTGCAGCGCAGTCTGCTGATCAGCGCGAATATCGGCCTTGTCATAGTCGAAGTAGATGTCCTGCACATTCTGTGAGAACAGTTCTTCTTCCGTGGGTGAAGGCGGCGGCGGAGCAGGCGGAGGCGGCGTCGTCACGGTAACCCGAGCAGTAGCGGTTTGAGTTCCGCCGGCGCCCTTCGCCGTCAACGTGTAAGTTGTGGAATCGGCCGGAGTCACTTGCTGGGAGCCGCTGGGTTGAACGGCGCCGATGCCATCAATGCTGACGTCCGTGGCGTTGCTGGTCTGCCAGGAGAGTGTCGTGGATTGACCCTTCTCAATCGTATTCGGACTTGCGGACAACGAAGCCGTTGGCGCAGCCGGTGGTGGCGGCGGCGGTGGCGGTGGTGGGGTTTTCTTGTGGCAGGCGCCCAGGAACAGCACAGCGCCCAACGTGACAGTAAGTGTGATCCACTTCAGTCGTTGCTGCTTCACTTTTCCTCCCTGCAATGTCGCGCACCGTGGCGCGCGTTGAATCCGAGCGGGCGGACCTTTGCCGCCTCCCCTTGGTCCCAATTACAGAAAACAGCGCTAAAGCAGAATAATCTATCTTACTAATCTACTACTTCCAGCTCCAATTCGGTTGCGTATTGCTACCTGTGGTGGTTAACTGTTTCTCCTTGCTGCCATCCGCCAGCATGGTCCAGATTTGCTCACTGCCGGAACGGCTGGACTGAAAAACCAGGTGCCGCCCGTCCGGCGACCACGAAGGAAAGTCGTTGCGCCCCCCGTCGTGGGTCAACTGCACCCACTGTTTGCTGGCGATATCCATAATGTAGATGTCCCACGCCCCCGGCGCGCCCGGGCCATAGTGGCGAATCCAGGAGAATACGAGAAACTGCCCATTGGGCGACCACGCCGGAGAAACCGCATATCCCTGGTCGGTCATTTTCTGAATGTTGGTTCCGTCGCTTTCCATCGTGTAGATCTGGGGCAGATCGGTGCGGCCACTAACCCAGGCGATCTGCGCGCCGGTCTTGCGGTTCCACACCGGCGACACATCGGGCATCTTGGAGATGGTCAGACGCTTCAGATTCGCGCCCGATTGATCCACCAGGTAGATCTCCGGGTCACCGCTCCGCGAAGAAGAGAAGCACAATCTGGTTCCGTCGGGAGACCAAGCCGGGGAGAGATTGGTGCCGCCAAACCTGGGAAACGAGAGCAGGCGGTTCAAGTCCATGGAGTACATCTGGATTTCCCAGCCGGATTTCGTCAGCGAACTGAAAGCCAGGCGCGAGCCGTCAGGGGAAATCCGGGGCGACAAGGAAATGGTGCCCAAGTGCGTAATCTGATGCTGATTCTCGCCGTCGTAGTCCATCCCCCAGATTTCTTTGTGTCCGCTGCGGCTACTCACGAAGAAGATCTGGCTCTCGGCAATTCCGGGAATCCCACCACCCAGGCGGAAGATGATTTCGTCGGCAAACTTGTGAGCCGTGCGGCGGGCCGCGTCTGCCGTGGCCGCGTCGGTGTACTGCTTGCCCAGGACTTGTGGCGAAGTGACGTTCTTTACGTCATAGAGCCAGCCCTGCACCGTAAGGTTGTTGCCTGCGGCGCCCAGGTTTCCAAAGGCAAGCATGGAAGAGTTCGGCGGCGGCGCATTCCAGGCATCGAAGCGCACGTCCGCCGGATTGCCCGGCAGCGCTAGGGGATAAAAGCTCTTCGACACCATATCGAAGATGCCGGCGCTGTCCAAGTCGTTCCACAAGGTGTCATTGAAGACCTTGAGGAGATCGGGATTGCGTGGATCTTGCGTGGAGGCGGCGAAGTCGGGTACCGCCAGACGCACTTTCTCCATGCCCAGACCGGTGCCGGTGCGGATCCAGTCCTGAGCGCTGGCTGAAATCGCCAGCGACAACACCAGAGCGAACAACAGGCGCGCCCTATGCGCCGGATTTGAGTTACGTGCTTGCATGATTCTCATTTCTGGACCAGAAGCTATCTCTTATAGTCGAACCAGAATTCTACCGACACCTTGTTGCCGGAATAATCCGAGGGCAAGGGGCCGAACGTGTCAATGCGCTGCAAAGCCCGCACCGCCGATTGATCGAGCGAGGGCACGCCGCTGGACTGCTCAACCGTCACGTTGCTGGGCCGGCCATCACGGGTGATGTCGAATATTAGATAGACGCGTCGTGCTTCCGTGATACTGGGATCCACTTCATACTTCAGCCAATTCTCGGAAACCTTTTGCTGCACCACCCGCACGTACCAGGCGAAACGGGTGCCGAAATCCCCACCGCCGCCGGTGAAACCGAATCCGCCCTTGGCTCCGCCGGCGCTGAAAATGCCGTAAGGTCCGCTGACCGGTCCGCCCTCTCCGAAGGGAACCACGTTGCTGGCTTCCTCCACCGGTTCCGGCGGCGGCTTGCGGCGGGTGGAGCTGGTTCGCGGCTTCACTTTGGTGTTCTTGTCGGGGATGGGGATGGCTTCCGGTTCCTTTTCCTCCACTTTGGGCAAAGACTGGCTGAGCCCCTTGGATTCGTTGGCTAGCACATTTTGCGTCTGCGTAGGATTCGCGGGAAGCGGAACTGTGCTGACGAGCGTTACACCCATAGCTTCTCCCGTGCCGCCGATCCCCCAGGTTTCACGCCGTCCACCGCTGGCCACAGCAGCATACAACACGATCGAGCCCGCCACTGCGACGTGCAGCACCACGGACCACGCCAGGTTGTGGACCCAGCGGTCGTGCTCAAAGAAAATCTCAGCGTTGGCTTCCATGGCTTGACAGCGGCTGGGTCACAATGCTGACGTTCGTAATCCCAGACTGTTTCACTGCGTCCATCACGGTGGCGAAAGCGCCAAAGGGTACGTCCTCATCGGCGCGGAGAAAAATAGGCTGATGCTGCGGATCTCGAATCTTGGCGCGTAACTGGGTCGCGATTTCGTTGATGTTGATGGGGCTGTTGCCCAAAAAAACGCGCTGCTGCTTGTCGATGCTGAGGACAAGCCGTTCCTCGGTGATTTCCTTCACGGTCCGAGTTTTGGGAACGTTGACCTCGATTCCCGATTGCAAGATCGGCGCTGTGACCATGAAGATGATCAGCAGTACGAGGACCACGTCCACCAGAGGTGTAATGTTGATGTCGGAAAGCGAGGTCTGGGTGCGTCCATTGGCGGCGGTGAAAGCCATTACCGGCGGACCTCCACAGGCTGCGGCTGGCGCTCGACGGCGTTCAACATCTCCAACGAGAAGTCGTCTCCGCGCGCGGCAAACTCCCGGATCGAGCTGCCGATCAAGTTGTACGCGATAACCGCCGGGATAGCGGCTGCCAGGCCCGCGGCCGTAGTGATCAGGGCCTCGGAGATTCCGGGCGCCACCGCCCGCAGAGTGGCTGCTCCCGCCGTGCCCAATCCGTGAAATGCGTCGATGATGCCCCAGACGGTTCCGAAAAGACCCACAAAAGGCGTCACGGCACCGGTAATGGCCAGCCAGGGCAGGTTGCGTTCAAAGCGAGACAGTTCTTCCGACGCAGCGATTTGCATGGCGCGCTGCACAGCTATGGGATTCTTCGGCACCCCGCTGGAGTTGCTTGCCTGCCGGCGGTATTCCTCAAATCCTCCATTGAAAACCGCCACCAGCGGACTCGGCTTGAACTGCTCGGCCACTGTGGCCACATCTTGCAGACGCTGGGCCTTGCGAAACGCGCGCACAAAGCGTCCGCTTTGTACTCGCGCCCGCCGTAGCAAACTCCACTTGGACAGAATGATCGCCCAGGAAATCACGCTGAACAGCAAGAGCAGAAGGAGAACGACCTTGGCGACCGGACCGGTTTCGCCGACCAGATCGACGATTTCGCCGCCGACCACTAATGCCAGGAGTGGGAAGAAGTGCATTTTTTCTCGATGAGAATGACTGCCCTGGATTATAGATGATGGTTGCGCTGCCGTCGTTGCATAGTCTGGCAAACGTATCCCGTTCATTAACGGGGCGTTTCCCGATGCATCATTGGATAAAACCGTCAAGACACTGGGCGTTCGCTTTTCGTGCTATGCTGCGCACAACTTCCATCTAGGACCAACCGTGCTCGCCGAACTGCGGCTCGAAAATTACGCCGTGATCGACAACGTGGTGGTGGAGTTCGCCGCCGGCCTTAACCTGCTCACTGGCGAAACGGGGGCGGGCAAATCCATCCTGATCGATGCGCTCGCGCTGCTTCTGGGCGATAAGGCTTCCACTGACATAATCCGCACCGGGGCGGAGCGGGCCGTAATCTCAGCAGTGTTTGAAATCGAAGGCGGGACGGAAAAGGCCGTCGCGCGCATTCTCGAGAGCAATGGAATCGATGGAGAAGGCGGTTCTGTAATCTTGCGGCGGGAAATTGCAGCTGGCGGCAAGGGCCGGGTCTTCGTCAATAACCAACCCGCAACCGTCGGAGTACTTCGGCAGCTCGCCTCGTGCCTGTCGACCATCCATGCGCAGAATGAATCGCTGGTTTCTTTTGACGCATCGGCGCGACTGGATCTGCTGGACGCTTATGCCGGAACGCCGCTGGTGGCGACGGCGGAAGCGTATGAGCGCTGGAAGGGGATTGCAGATCGAATCAACGAACTGGAACATGGCGAACAAGATCGTCTGCGCCTGCTTGATCTTTGGACGTTTCAAAAACGCGAAATCGAGGCAGCCAAAGTGCAAGGCGGGGAGGATGAGCGGCTCGAAAGCGAAAAGCGGGTGTTGGCCAATGCGGAAAAGATTTACAGCGCGGCCATGAACGCGTTTGACCTGCTCTACGAAGGTCCGGCTTCCACCTCTTCGTCTCTGCGGACGGCTCAAAAGAATATTGAAGAGCTATCCCGTTACGAGCCGAAATTTCGCGAGGCGCTGGCGGCGATTGAAACGGCCCGCATCAGCGTGGAAGACGTGGGCGCGACCCTGAGAGACTACGCAGGTGGCATTCAGGCTTCGCCCGAACGCCTGGCGGAGATCGAAGACCGGCTTGCGCTGCTGGATCGGCTCAAGCGAAAGTACGGGCCCGCGCTCGAAGACGTGATTCGAAACGGAGAAGAAGTCGGTCGCAAGCTTTCCGAGATGGAAAACAAAGACGAAATTCTGGGGCAGCTCCATCGTGAACTGGCGCAGGCCGTGCAGGAATATCTGGCGTCGGCGCGGGCGATTTCGAAGAAGCGTTGTGACGCGGCTCGCAAGCTGGAGAAATTGGTGGAAGCTGAAATTAACGATTTGGCGATGAAATCCAGCTTTCAGATTGAAGTCGGTGGAAGCGACGAAGAAGGGAACTGGACAGCGTTGGGTTTCGATCAAGTCGTGTACTTGATCACGACCAATCCCGGGGAACCGATGCGACCGCTGGAACAGATTGCGTCCGGTGGCGAGTTGTCGCGCGTGATGCTGGCTTTGAAAGCCAGCGTAGAAACAGGATCAGGAAAGAAGGGTGTGGCACGGGGGCCCTCGTCCGCGTCTTCCGCGCAGCGGACACTAGTGTTCGATGAAATTGACACCGGTATCGGTGGTCGGGCCGCGGAAGCCGTCGGCAAGAAGCTGAAGGCTTTGTCGAGAGCGAATCAGGTTCTCTGCGTAACTCACCTGCCGCAGATTGCGACCTTTGCCGATCATCATTATGTGATTGAGAAGCGTGTCGCAGGCGAGCGCACGAAAACCACGGTTCGCCTGGTCACGGGAGATGAACGAACCGAGGAAGTGGCGCGTATGCTAAGCGGCGCCAAGCTGACGGATACTTCCCGCAAGCATGCTGAGCAGATGCTGAAGGCGAATGAGTAAGCACTTCGCTGTGTCGTAAGAATCCCCCTCCTTATGTCTCTCCGGTTTGTGAGAACAGGTTGGGATTTGTATTTTAGTGACAGTCGAGGCAGCGTCCGTCGACAAATTGCGATGGTGGTGGAAGTAGACCAAGTGAAAGCTGAAGTCGATGACAAAACTCCCTAAGCCTCCTAAGTCAGGCGAGCAGCGCGAAGCGGAAAAGCGTCGGAAGGCGTTTGCCGACAAGCTGGAGCTTATCGCGGAATATCTCGGAGAAGATGATTTTGTGGAGGCGGTGAAGGGCTACAAGCCGGACGTCACGAAGGATGAATTGCAGGAGTAGGTTATGCTGTTTCGCGCCGCCGTCCGCGAGAAGCGCGGGCTTTACTGACGATCCGCTCGAAATTTGCTTCCGCCCTCTTGAATTCTTCTTTGCTCAGCTTCTTGCGCTGGGATTCAACCAAGCTCTCGAAGCTCTCTACCAGAGCCGTGATCGCGGATTTAGACTTCCTGGCAGGTGTCGCCATTGCAGAGCCCTTCTTGGACGCTGTGTCCGGATTGCTCATACACAGTGTAACCTACTGGGCAAGGTCGATTGTGACTACATCACTTAGGTCACCCGGGGCTGCCATAGGGTTCGAGTGGATGCTCAGGCGCCCCCACCCCATTCGCCCCGCAATTCTCGCCACCCGCTGCTAATCCTCTCTCTTTCAGTCGCTTACGTTGACCAACATGGTTCTTTCGGGTAAGCTTTAGCAATACAAACAGAGTGGGGAAGTGTACCCTAACAGGAACTTTATTGTGCTTAATCAGGACGGCAAAACGCTGCTTTTATTGAAGCCCCGTGGATTCTGCGCCGGGGTGGTTCGCGCCATTGATATCGTCCGCATCGCGCTGGAGGCCTTTGGGCCGCCGATTTACGTGCGCAAGGAAATTGTCCACAACCGCTTCGTAGTGGAGGAGCTGCAGGCCAAGGGGGCCATTTTTGTGGACAGCGTGGATGAAGTCCCCAATGGCGAGCGTGTGATTTACAGCGCCCATGGAGTTTCGCCGGAAGTGCGCGAAGCGAGCCAGACTCGCAAGCTGCGGGTTATCGATGCAACCTGCCCGCTGGTAACCAAGGTCCACGTGGAGGCGGTGAAGTTCGCGAAAGAGGGATATTCTCTCATCCTAATTGGCCACCGCGACCACGACGAAGTGATTGGCACGCTGGGAGAAGCTCCTCTTGTGACCCAAGTCGTAGGGTCACCGGAGCAGGTTGAATCCTTGACCCTGCCGGATCCCGACCGCGTGGCTTATCTCACCCAAACCACGCTGAGCCTGGATGAGACCAAAGATATTATTGCCGCGCTGCGCCGCAAGTTTCCCAACATTCAGGGACCAGCCGCCCAGGACATCTGCTATGCGACAGAAAACCGGCAGGTGGCAGTAAAACAAGTCGCTTCCGAGGCTGGCTTGTTGCTGGTAGTGGGGTCGGATAACAGTTCAAATTCCAACCGATTGGTAGAAGTCGCGCGCAACCTTGGCACCAGTTCGCATCTCATTGATAGCTGCCGAAACATCCGGCCCGAATGGCTGGAAGGGGTGAAGACCATTGCCCTGACTGCCGGAGCTTCGGCTCCGGAGTGCCTGGTCGAAGAAGTGGTGAAGTTCCTGGCAACCAAGGGATTCGACAACGTGAACGAAGTGGAAGTGATGCCTGAAAACGTGCGCTTTGGATTGCCTCCGGAGATCGTGGAAGCAATTGCCAGCGCCCCTGCGGGAGCGGCTGCGGAGTAATCAATTTTCATGGACGAAACCTCCTCCTCGCCACTGACGCCGGCCTCAGCCGCGCCCCAGCTACGTTTCGGAAAGATCGATGACCTGGCCAGCCGAGTCGCGGCCGCCGTCGATGGCGCCCGCAAATTCCTCTTCTCTCAGCAACACGAAGAAGGCTACTGGTGCGGTGAACTGGAAGCCGACACCACCCTGGAATCCGACTACATTCTGATGCACACTTTGCTGGGAACAGGAAACCCGGAGCGTTTCCAAAAGTGTTGCAACTGGATTCTCCGGCACCAGAACCAGGACGGCGGTTGGGGGATTTACGCCGATGCTCCTTCGAATATCAGCGCTTCTGTGAAGGCTTATTTTGGCCTGAAGCTGTCGGGCTACACGCCGGACCATCCGGTGCTGGTGCGGGCCCGCAAGAAAATCCTGGAAATGGGCGGAGTCACTGAGGTCAATACCTTTACCAAGATCTATTTGTGTTTTCTCGGACAGTACGATTATGACGCGGTGCCCGCCATCCCGCCGGAGATCGTGCTGTTTCCCAATTGGTTCTGGTTCAACATTTACGAGATTTCCTCGTGGTCGCGGGCGATTCTGGTGCCGCTTTCAATCTGCTACGCCAAGAAGCCGCTGAAGAAGATTCCAGCGGAAATGGGCGTTGACGAACTGTTCGTCGGAGGGCGGGACAAGTCGCGCATGCACTTGCACTGGAGCCCGAAACTGGTTTCCTGGCGCAACTTCTTTCTGGTTCTGGACCAGATGATTCATTGGTTCGAAGCGGTTCACATTCGTCCGCTGCGCTGGCTGGCGCTGAAACGGGCGGAGCGTTGGATGCTCGAACGCTTCGAAATGAGCGATGGTCTGGGAGCGATTTTCCCCTCACTGCTGAACGCCATCATTGCGCTTCGCTGTCTGGGCTATTCGCTTGATGATCCGCAAGTGATTCGCGCCATCGATGAACTGGAAAAGCTGGGCATCGAGGAAGGCGACACTTTCCGCATGCAGCCCTGTAAGTCGCCCATATGGGACACCGCCTACGCTCTTTTTTCTTTGGGCGAAGCCGGGGTTCCAGCCAACGATCCGCGAATGGTCAAGTGCGCCGACTGGGTCCTGCAGAAGCAGGTTCGCAACGTGGGCGACTGGAAGGTGAAGAACCCGAAGGGGCAGCCGGGCGGCTGGTATTTCGAGTTTAACAACGAGTTCTATCCCGATGTCGACGACAGCGCCATGGTCTGCCTGGCATTGAGCCGCGTGGAACACCCCAACGGGCGCTACCAGCGCGAGTCGGTGCAGCGCGCGATTGACTGGATTTTCTCCATGCAATGCAAGAATGGCGGCTGGGGGTCGTTTGACAAGGACAACACCCGCATGGTGTTCCAGTACATTCCGTTCGCTGATCACAACGCCATGCTGGATCCGCCAACCGTGGACATTACCGGCCGCATTTTGGAGATGCTGGCCGCCTACGGACACGACAGGAACGATCTGCGGGTGAAGAAGGCGATCAAGTTTATTCGTGCCGAGCAGGAGCCGGACGGTTCCTGGTTTGGCCGCTGGGGCGTGAACTACGTTTACGGCACCATGCAGGTGCTGCGCGGACTCGAAGCCATCGGCGTGGACCACCACGAGCCGTACGTTCAGCAAGGGGCGGAGTGGTTGCGCATGGTACAAAATTCCGACGGCGGATGGGGAGAGAGTTGCGGTTGTTACGATGACCCCACCACCAAGGGAGTTGGCCCGAGTACGCCGTCGCAGACCGCATGGGCGGTCATGGGCCTACTCGCGGCCAGCGACACCCGCAGCGACAGCGTGGCGCGCGGCATTGCTTATCTGCTGCGAACCCAGAAGAGAGACGGTTCCTGGGACGAGTCCTACTTCACCGGCACCGGCTTCCCGCGCGTGTTCTATTTGCTTTATCACATGTACCGGCAGTATTTCCCGCTGATCGCGCTGACCACGTATGGCAAGATGATGGCGGGCAACGGACGCTTAACGAGCACTTAGCAATTAGCACTTGGCCTTTGGCCAACCGCAGCTTTGCGTGGGAAGCAACACAACGAGTTCATGGCTAAATGCCAATTGCCAAGTGCTAAAGGCTGGCGACGGATCGGAAGTCTGGAGCGTATAAACAACTATGGCAGTGCCCGTTTCACAGATGTGGACAGTGGCAACCTACGTCCTCCGGCAAAAGCTGAGGGGGCGTAAGCAGTATCCGCTGGTGCTGATGCTGGAGCCGCTGTTCCGCTGCAACCTGGCGTGCGCCGGATGCGGCAAGATTCAGTATCCCGCCCACGTGCTCAAAATGCAGCTCACGCCCGAGGAGTGTTTCCGGGCGGTGGATGAGTGCGGCGCGCCGGCAGTTTCGATTCCCGGTGGAGAGCCGCTGCTCCATCCACAGATCGGCGAAATTGTCGAAGGCCTGGTGGCGCGCAGGAAGTACATTTATCTGTGCACCAATGCGCTGCTCCTGAAGCAGAAGATTCATCTGTTCAAGCCCAGCAAGTATCTGACCTTCTCGGTCCACATGGATGGCCAGCGCGAGCACCACGATTTTTCGGTGTGCCTGGAAGGCGGTTATGACAAGGCGCGGGAGGGGATGAAAGAGGCCCTGGATCGGGGTTTCCGGGTCACGACCAACACCACCTTGTTTGACGGCGCCGATCCCAAGAGTGTGCGCGCGTTTTTCGACGAAATGATGGAACTCGGCGTCGAAGGCATGATGCTCTCGCCGGGCTACTCGTACGAGAAAGCGCCCGACCAGAGCCACTTTCTGGGACGCGCGCGCACTCGGCGCCTGTTCCGCGGAATCCTGTCGAATCGCAAATCGAGTTGGCGCTTCAACATGTCGCCGCTATTTCTGGAATTTCTCATGGGCAAGCGCGACTATCCCTGCACTCCTTGGGGCATGCCTACGTTCAACGTTTTCGGCTGGCAGAAGCCTTGTTATCTGTTGCAGGACGGTTACGCCGATACCTTCGCCGAGTTGCTGGCCACCACCGAGTGGGAAAAATATGGCACCGAGTCGGGGAATCCCAAGTGCGCGAATTGCATGGTACACAGCGGTTACGAAGCTTCGGCGGTGAATGACACTTTCGGCTCGCTGCAGGGTTTGTGGCATACCGCGAAAGCCACGCTGTTCGGCAAATATGAAGACCCATCGGCGCTGCGTCTGCTCGACGAGCCGGTTCGTCCGGTACACGCCTTCAATCCGCTGGTGCAGATCGCAGCGTCGGCCGCCGAGGAGACACGAGTGTGAGCGGGCGGGAGTCAGGCCGAACCCCGGCGGCCCCGCATGCCGTCATGGCCGATCCCGACGTGCTGGAAGTCGCGCCGGGCGCGGCGCGGGAGAATCTTCAGGGCTCGGTCCCCCAACTTGCCACTCCTGAGGAACTGCGCACCGCGCTCGAACAAGCCTTCGATTACCGGGGCGATGTACTGATCACGCGCAAGGACGGACTCAGCATTGAGGGCTATGTGTTCGACCGCCGCAGCGGCAAAACGCTGGAAGAGTCCATCGTTCGCCTGCTGCCGAAGAACGGCGGCGGAAAGGTTGCGGTTCGCTACGCCGATATTGCGGCTCTGGCCTTTACCGGACGCGATATGGCAGCGGGAAACAGTTGGGAGTCGTGGGTGCGCCAGTATTGGACGAAGAAGGCAGCCGGGGAGAGCGACATTTCGCTGCAGCCGGAGACGCTGGAGTAGCACTTGGCAATTAGCACTTAGCATTTGGTCTCCGAAGAGTGTGATGGCTAAATGCTAAGTGCCCATTGCTAAATGCTCGCTTTTGTTACTGGCGCGACCGGATTTGTTGGCAGTCACGTGGCCCGCGTTTTGGCCGAGCAAGGCGCTGATCTGCGGTTGCTGGTTCGGGCCACGAGTGACACTCGCAACATCGATGGCGTGAACGCGGAGAGGGTCACGGGTGATCTGTGCGATCCGGCTTCGATTGAGAAGGCGATGGCAGGCTGCGACACGGTGTTTCACGTGGCCGCTGACTATCGGCTCTGGGTGCGCGATCCTGAGCAGATGTACCGGGCGAATGTCGAGGGCACACGTGCGATTTTGAATGCCGCGCGCAAAAACGGTGTCATGAGGGTTGTGCATACCTCGAGTGTGGCGACCATGGGGTTCACCTCGAACGGGCACCTGGCGGACGAGAATTCTCCAGTCAAGTTAGGGAGCATGATCGGGCCCTACAAACGATCGAAATTCCTGGCGGAAGAGTTGGCCCTTAAGGCGGGGGCGAGCGGTATGGACGTAGTGGTGGTGAATCCGACAACTCCGGTGGGTGAGAACGACATTAAGCCGACACCCACGGGCCGCATCGTGGTCGATTTCCTGAAGAGGAAGTTTCCTGCGTATGTGGATACGGGGTTGAATCTGGTTGACGTTCGGGAGTGCGCTCGCGGGCATCTAACCGCGTTAGAGAAGGGTAGAAGCGGAGAACGCTACATTCTGGGCGGAGAGAACCTTACGCTGAAACAGATCCTCGACAAACTGGCGGCGATTACGGGCCTGCCATCGCCCAGGGTGCGAGTGCCTTATGTGATGGCGCTGGCCACCGGAGTGGTGGACGAACTCGTGACCGGACGCGTCTTCGGAAAAGAACCGCGCGCCACCATTGACGCGGTGCGGATGGGGCGCAAGAAGATGTTTGTTTCCTCGGCCAAGGCCGAACGCGAACTGGGGTGGAACTCCTTGCCCGTGGATGGGGCTCTTCGTCGCGCGGTGGAGTGGTTCCGGCTGCACCGGTACGCATAGAACGAATTTGTCCGACTCGTGCAAAGTCGCCATCGTAGCCGCGCTCGAGCGAGAGGTCTGGCCGCTGGTGAAAAACTGGCGGCGGCACTACAAGCAATACGAGGGTCGCAAGTTCAAGTTCTTTGAGAAGAACGGCGCAGTCCTGGTTTGTGGAGGCATGGGGGCTGAGGCAGCACGCCGGGCTGCTGAGGCAGTCATTGGGCTATACAAGCCGGCATTGCTTATTTCCGCGGGATTCGCCGGAGGGCTGGATCCGGCTCTCGGCATCGGCGATGCGCTGAGTCCGCGTTTGGTCATTGACGCCGGTGACGGTAGTCGCACGGATTCCGGCACTGGCGAGGGCGTATTAGTTAGTTTCGACGCGACCGCTGACTCTGAACAAAAAGCCAGTCTTGCGCAAGCCTATGGGGCTGACCTGGTGGACATGGAGGGCGCCGCAGTTTCTCGTTGTGCTCAAATGCACGGAATACAGTTCATGGCATGCAAGGCGGTATCGGATTCGCGTGAGGAGCACCTTCCTCCGGTTGGCGGCTTTGTAGCCGTGGATGGGCAGTTTCATACATTTCGCTTCTTAGCGCACGCCGCCATGCGTCCCTGGCTATGGCCGGGAGTGGCGCGGTTGGCCCGAAATAGTGCCATCGCCGCGCAATCGCTTTGCAGTCGGCTGGCGGCAAGCACGCGATAGGATTGAAGAACTACTTATGGCGACGGGATTGTTAACCCTCGACGAAACCAAGGCGATTCCCACTACCATGCAAGCGGCGGTGTATCGCGGAGTTGGAGAGGTGCGCGTGGAGACCGTCCCGGTCCCGCAGATTGGTTCTGGAGAGCTGCTCTTGCGGGTGCACACCTGCGGAATATGTGGAACCGATTTGAAGAAAATTGCCACAGGATCGCATTCCGCGCCTCGCATCTTTGGTCATGAAACATCGGGGGTGGTGGCTGCAGTCGGCGCGGACGTGGCTAAGTTCAAGCCAGGGGACCGCGTAGTGGTTTTCCACCACATCCCCTGCGGGGAATGTTTTTACTGCGGGCACAAAACCTTTGCCCAATGCGAAACCTACAAAAAGGTCGGCTGCACTGCTGGATTCGAGCCTGCCGGCGGCGGGTTCGCGGAATACGTGCGAATCATGGATTGGATTGTTCGTGAGGGCACGGTTGCCATCCCGGATGGGGTCTCTTTCGAGCAGGCATGCTTCGTGGAACCCGTGAACACTTGCATGAAAGGTATTGATACTTTGCGACTTTTGCGGGGCGAGAGTGTTCTTGTGATTGGGCAGGGGCCGATCGGTATCATATTGAGCGTATTGGCCAAGCGGAAGGGAGCTAGGGTAATTACTTCCGATTTGTATCCCCAGAGGCTTACAATATCCACATCATTCGGTTTACAGCACATGATTGATGCTTCGCGTGCCGACACTGTGCAGGCGGTGCGAACGCTTACCGCAGGCCGGGGCGCGGACGTGGCGATCCTCGCAGTCGGAGGGAATGTTTTGATCCGGACCGCCCTCGACGCCGTCCGCCCAGGTGGCCGGGTCCTGTTGTTCGCACAGACCGCGCGCGGCGAGGCCACCATCGATCCGGCCGCCATCTGCATGGACGAGAAAACGTTGTTGGGATCTTACAGCGCTTCGGTTGATCTCCAGAAGGAGTCGGTGAAGTTCGTAATGAATCGGGAAATGGACCTGGAACGACTGATCAGTCACCGCTATCCATTGTCGCGCAGTGTGGAAGCCCTGCACTTAGCCGCCCATCCTCAATCAGATTCGATGAAGATCGTTATACAAGCGGGTAGGGACTGGGGAGGAACGCCAGAGTGAACGGCAAGATGACGGCAGCCGTCCTTTACGGTAAAGAGGACGTAAAGATCGAAAAGGTTCCCATCCCCCATCTGGGGGAAGGGGAAGTACTGGTCAAGGTCGAGGTCGCTTTGACCTGCGGCACTGACCTGAAGGTATATCAGCGTGGCTATCATGCCCGCATGATTGTGCCGCCCGCGTTGTTTGGGCATGAACTGGCGGGGGTGATCGAAGAAGTCGGCCCCGGGGTCCGCAGCTTCCGCAAGGGAATGCGGGTCGTGGCATTGAATTCGGCGCCCTGTCAGATGTGTTTCTACTGCTCCCGTCACCAGGAAAATTTGTGCGAAGACCTGCTGTTCAACAACGGGGCCTATGCGGAATACATCCGCATTCCGCGGCGGATCGTCGAGACCAATATGCTGGCGATGCCTTCGGGGGTGACCTTTGAAGATGCCGCCATGGTGGAGCCGCTGGCCTGCGTGTTACGCGGCTTGCACGAGACGGGAGTGGAAATCGGCGATACCGTGGCCATCATCGGAGGCGGTCCGATTGGGCTGATGTTCGTGCAGGTCGCCCATGCCGTGGGCTGCAAGGTCATTTCGGTTGTGAAGCGTGATTCTCAGGTGACGGCAGCCAAACAAATGGGCGCCCAGGAAGTGGTGCAGATCACCAAGGTCAAAGACCCGGTGGATGCGGTACGCATGTTATCGCCGGAAAAGCGCGGTGGAGACGTGGTGATTGAGGCGGTGGGGCGTCCCGAGGCGTGGGAGTGGGCGATTGACATGGTTCGCAAGGGCGGCACGGTGAATTTTTTTGGCGGATGCGCCAGCGGCACCAAGGTGCAACTCGATACCAATCGGCTGCATTACTCCGAAGTGACACTCAAGGCTACGTTCCATCACACGCCGGAAACCGTGCGCAAGGCGTTCGCCTTGATTGCTGAAAGGAAGATTCGTTCCACTGACTACATCACGGGCGAGGCGCCACTCTCCCGGTTGCAACAGGTGCTGCGCCACATGCTGAACCGCAACGGCGATATCAAGACCGCCATTATCCCCGGTCACTAAGGCGGGTTTCCGATTGGCTTCTGGCTCCAGCCCGGGGACGAAACTGACCATGGCATCCATCGCAAGCAATGGCTCCCGGACCGTCGTTCCTGCCAGAGTGGCGGGCTGGAGCCGGCTGCCGGTGGCCTATGCGATTCCTGAGAACGCACCCACGGTCGCCGAAGCTCAGCAGTATTGCCGCCGGCTGGCGCGCAGCCATTATGAGAATTTTTCAGTCGCCAGCTGGTTTCTGCCTCGGCGCCTGCGTCAGCACTTTTTCAATGTTTACGCTTACTGCCGCATATCGGACGATTTGGGCGATGAAGTCGGGGATCCGGCTGCCTCGCTGGAATTGCTCGCTCAATGGCAGGCCGAACTGGACGCCTGTTATTCGGGCAATCCCCGGCATCCGGTGTTCGTGGCCTTGGCTGACACGGTCCGCCAGTTCTCTATCCCCAAGCAGACGTTTGCCGACTTGCTGAGCGCGTTTCGCCAGGACCAGACGGTGACTCGGTATCCGGTCTTCGATGATCTGCTCGCGTACTGCAAGAATTCCGCCAATCCTGTGGGACGCCTCGTGCTTTACGTCTGCGGCTATCGCGACGCGGTGCGTCAGCAACTTTCGGACTTCACGTGCACCGCCCTGCAATTGGCCAACTTCTGGCAGGACGTGAGCGCGGATTACGCCAAAGGCCGCATTTATCTGCCACTCGAAGACTTGCGACGATTCGGGGTGACTGAAGAGGATGTCGCGCAGCAGAGGAACACGCCGGCCTTCTGCGATCTGATGCGCTTCGAGGTCGAGCGCGCACGCGCCTGGTTCGAGCGCGGGTTGCCGCTGGCCAGACAGGTCGATCGTGAACTGGCGCTGGATATCGAATTGTTCAGCCGCGGGGGCCAGGAGATCCTGCGGGCCATCGAACGTCAGGGATATGCAGTGCTGGGGCGCAGACCGGCGATCTCCAAGTCGCGCAAACTTGCGCTCGTGGTCCGCGCAGCCTGGAGCAAGCTAGGTGAGGCAAACTAACATGAGCGCCGCCGTGCAGCCCGCTCCCGCACCTTTTGTGGCCACAGAATCCCAACTCGCGGTGGCGTACTCCGTCTGCCGCAGCATTACGCGATCAGCGGCCAAGAACTTCTACTACGCCTTCCTGGTGCTGCCCCGGCCTAAGCGCCAGGCGTTGTGCGCGGTGTACGCCTTCATGCGGCGCTGCGATGATATTGCAGACGATCCGGTGCTTCCTTCTGAGGAGCGGCGGCAAAAGCTGGCGTTATGGTTGGATGCTGCTCACCGCGCGCTGGCTGGCCACGCCACCGATGAGCCCGTCCTGCTCGGCTTGACCGACGCTCAACGACGTTACAACATTCCGGTCGGCCTGCTGGACCAGTTGGCCTTTGGCACGGAAATGGACGTTGAGGGCGAGGACCTGTTGTTGTGCGAGGCCGCGGAGCCTGCCGTCGTCCGTTATCGGACTTTTGAAGATCTACGGGTTTACTGTCACCGTGTGGCTTCGGTGGTTGGCCTGGTCTGCATTCGCATCTTCGGATATCGTGATTCCGCCGCCGAACCGCTGGCCGAACGCTGTGGCTTGGCCTTCCAACTCACCAACATTATTCGCGACGTGAAAGAAGACGCGGCCATGGGCCGGGTCTATCTGCCGGAAGATGACCTCGTCAAGTTCGGCATTTTGCCCTCGGAACTGGGCGCGGCCCTCGATCCCGAGAGATTCCGTCCATTGCTCGCCATGGAAGCGGACCGGGCGCGGCAGTATTATCGCGCCGGAGACGATTTGATTCCCTTGATTGACGAAGACAGCCAGCCGGCGCTTTGGGTCTTGATCACCATCTATCGGCGTTTGCTGGAAAAGATCGCGCACGCCCAGTATGACGTTTTCGGCGGCAAAATCACCCTCCCCGTCAGAGAGAAACTCATGGTTCTGGCTCGGGGCTTCATGAAGCGTTTGGCGTGATGACCGCTCCCGCGCCGCGGAAGACCAAGGTCGCCGTCGTTGGCGGCGGACTGGCCGGGTTGGCCGCAGGCTGTGCCCTCGCCAATAGTGGCTTTCACGTGACTCTGTTTGAGCGCCGTCCCTTTCTTGGCGGACGTGCTTCCTCCTACCAACACCCTGGCACTGGCGAGGTAGTCGACAACTGCCAGCACGTCCTGCTCGGCTGTTGCACCAATCTGGTCGAGTTTTACCGCCGTCTTGGGGTTGAACACAAGATTCGCTGGTTCGATCAACTGACTTTTCTGGAGCCGGGAGGACGAGCCTCGGTCATCGGCGCTTCCTGGCTTCCCGTGCCTTTCCATACCGCTCCGGCTTTTCTACGGTCGGCGTGCTTGGAATGGAAGGACAAAATTGCCATTGGAACTGCAATGGCTCTTCTCGTTCAATCCACGCCGGCAGACAATGGCGAGACATTCTTGAGCTGGTTGCAGCGACACGGACAGACCGAGAGAGCCATCGAGCGCTTTTGGAAGACTATCCTGATCAGCGCTTTGAATGAGGACCTTGACCGAATGGCGGTATCGTATGCTGCCCAGGTAGTTCGCGAGTCATTCCTTAAGTCTGCGGCAGCCGGGCGCATGGGAGTGCCCACTGTGCCTCTGACCGAACTCTACGGCGGCGCTGAAGGGTATATCAAGGCCCGTGGCGGCGAAGTGCGCCTCCGTAGCGGACTGGATGGTTTCCGCGCTGAACCGGGAGGCATAACGTTGTCGCTTGCGCAAAACGAAATGAGTTTCGACTTCGCGGTCCTGGCGGTGTCGTTCGATGCTCTGCCTCGCTTATTGCCGCAGACCACGGCGGCGGAGCCTTTGCGCGAAAGCCTTGGGCACTTCGAATCCTCGCCCATCACCGGAATCCATCTCTGGTTTGACCGCCAGATTAGCGACTTGGATCATGCGGTCCTGCTGGAACGAACGATTCAGTGGATGTTTCATAAATCGAGGCTGCTGGCTGGAGTGAGGAACGCTCCGGAGCCAAGCGGAAGCTATGTGGAGTTGGTGGTGAGTTCTTCCAGGAGCCTGGTGGAAAAATCGCGCCAGGAGATCATTGACATCGCACTCAAGGAACTGCACGAGTTCTTTCCCGGTGCGCGCGACGCAAATCTGGTGAAAGCGACTGTCATCAAAGAGATTCACGCCACCTATTCGCCGCGGCCGGGCATCGATGCGTATCGTCCGCCGAACCAGACCGTTTGGCCGAGGGTTTTTCTGGCGGGAGATTGGACTGCCACGGACTGGCCCGCCACCATGGAAGGCGCCGTGCGCAGCGGTTATCGGGCGGCTGAGTGCATCGCCAGCGTATCAGGCATATCCGACACTGCGTTTCTTCAGCCAGATTTGCCGGCTGAGGGATTCATGCGGCTGTTTGGATAAGCCAGACGGCCCGGCGGCGCGTTTTTGCTCATTCGCGAATGAAAAGACTCGAGGCATGATATGAAATCGGAAGCAAGAACTACGCAGTTAATCTTATTGGGGAAGATTGCCGTACTGCTGCTTTGCGCGGCCTTCCCGATTCCAGCCAAGCCCGAAGAGAAGCCGCATGCTAAGGTGGTCGCGCTCGACAGCGGAGGCAAGGACTATTTGCAGGTGCTCGGAGGACCTCCTGAAAGCGTCACGATGAAGTCTGGACTGGTGGTCCTGGAGCCCGGCAAATCCGTGGGGAAACATACTACTGGACAACACGAGGAAGTGCTCGTGGTGCTGGAGGGAAAGGGTGAAATGAGTTTCAACGATGCTTCGAAGCTGCACATGAAACCCAACTATGCCCTCTACTGTCCGCCGGAGACCGAGCACAATGTAACCAACACCGGACGCAGTGTGCTTCGCTATGTTTATGTTGTGGCGAGTACCAAATAGAGGTTCACATCGCCAGCAGCACCACTCCCCCGGCCACCAATAGGGCTGCAAGCCAGCGCCGCTGGTCCACGCGCTCATGCAGGAAGATCCTGGCGGCAACGGCGTTGGTGATGAACGTAAGTGAAGTCGAAGCCGGGACTATCAAACTGAGGTCGCCCCAGGACAGGCCGAATAGCAGACTGTAGAAAGCCGTCGCCATCGCCGCGACGCCCAGCAAGAAGTTAGGATTCTTGAAAACCTGCGCTAGAACCGCCAGCAGACCGATGCGGCGCCGCAGTTCCCCCACATCACCCACCTGCTTCATGCCGCGGGAGAGCAGCACGTCACCAGCCGTAGAAGTCAGCACAATTGCCGCGATCGCGCCCCAGGCGTAAAGCGACTTCATGGCTCCGTCCTCGCAGATAGAGACGCACCGACAAGCTCGTCGGACTTCTCTCGGAGCGGAGTGAAAGCCGGCCCCTGAGTGACGAAACCAACCCCCGCAGAGATCAGCAGAATCCCCAGCCAGCGGGTGAGGCTGACATTCTCATGGAGAGCAAATCTGGCAATCAGTGTGAGCACGACGTAGCTCACTGAAGTTGCCGGCAACACGTAAGTGAGATCGGCCCAGGAAAGCGCCGCCATGTAGCAGGCGAAGAACGCCAGCAGGAACAGCACACCCAGCGCGATAACCGGATTCAGAACGACGAGCACGATGTCGGGCAGGCGATGCAGGGAAATGTTGCCTACTTGCTTCATACCGCGGGCGATGAAGCCGTCGCCAGTGGCGGCAAAAAAGGCCACCCCTGCCAGGATCAGATACTTGCGAAGCGTCACTGGGTCTTCCTTACGCTTTGACCGGTTGGATGGCAGCCCTGGAATCGTCCTTCTGACGTTTCTCCAGGACCCACTTGTGGCGCGCGGCGCGAAGCTTCATGAAGGACTTCGCTTCCTTGTACAACCGTTTCCGCTCCACGCTGTTGAACACTGCCTTCCTCAGGATGCGGAACACAGCTTTGGGGCGAAAGTAATATTCATCGTAAAAGTGGTGTACCGCTTCCATAAGATCGTCGGCCGGCAGTCCTGGATATTGGATTTGGGCCATCTGGTGTCCGCCATCGTCCACCATCCTGGAGTCGGCCACAATGAATCCGTTCTTCATCGCGTAATCGTACATCTCCGTTCCGGGATACGCGTGGGCCACGGAAACCTGAATGGTTTCCACGTCCAATTCTTTCGCGAACTGAATCGTGTTCTGAATCGTCTGGTGAGTCTCACCCGGGAGTCCCAGGATGAAATCGCCGTGCACCACTAAGCCGAGCTTGTGGCAGTCCTTGGTGAACTGCCGCGCCCGCTCCACCGTGGCGCCCTTCTTAATATTCTTCAGAATCTGCTGGTCGCCGGATTCGTACCCCACGATCAGAAGCCTGCATCCGGCCTCCTTCATCGCCTTAAGAGTCTCGTAATCGGTGGTGACGCGCGAAGTGCACGACCAGGTCAGACCTAACGGTTTCAGCTTTGCGCAGAGCTCGATGGTCCGCGCCTTCTGGATATTGAACGTATCATCGTCAAAGAAGAACTCCCTCACGTCGGGCCAAAGGTCTTTGGCCTTCGCCATCTCTCGGGCGACGTCGTCAGTGGAGCGCTTGCGCCACGGATGCCCACTGAGCGTCTGCGGCCACAGACAAAATGTACACTGCGCCGGGCAACCGCGCGTGCTATAGAGCGAGACAAATGGATACAACAGAAAAGGGACGTTGTAGCGGCGCACATCGAGATCGCGCTTATACACCTCGGTGACGTGGGGCAGGGAATCGAGGTCCTGAATCTCCGGGCGGTCGGGAGTGTGAACCACCGAGCCATTTTTGCGGTACGAAATTCCCGCGATCTCCGCCAGCGGTTTGCCCTGCGCAAACTCGACCACGGTGTGGTCAAATTCCTTGCGGCAAACAAAATCAATGGCCGGGCAGTCTCGCAAAGATTTCTCCGGCAACACGGTCACATGCGGCCCCACAAACGCAATCTTGATATTGGGGTTGGCCTCCTTAATCTTCGTCACGAGGCGGATGTCCCCCGGGAAGCCTGGCGTGCTGGTAAACAGCACCAGGAACTCGTAGTCACGGGCGATGTCGATGGTCTCCTCGGCGGATACGTGATGCGGCGGAGCATCCAGCAACCGTGCTCCTTCCAGCATTCCGGCGGGATACGCCAGCCAAACCGGGTACCAGTAGGACTCAATCTCGCGCGTGGCCGGCCAGCGCGAACTCGCTCCCCCGTCGAAGTTTTCAAACGAGGGCGGATTCAGGAACAAGGTTTTTAAAGGCATATTTGTGAGTAACTTATAGTAACATTTTTGCTGGGATTCCTCAGCCAGAGGTGCTTTTCGAGTACATCTTTGCGCGCTTCCGCCAGGGCAGACGCTTTATTTACCGACTCCTGCCCAGGCTGCTAAATCACCGGTTTGCCGCAGCAGTGCAATGCGCGCCTGTACCAGTTGAAACCTTGCATCCTGCAGGGCGGCATAGTGCTCACTGGCCTGGCTCCGGGCGTCATCCTCATCGTGCAGGGTTGCGGATCCGGCGTCGACTCGGACGCGAGTCGTCTCCAGAGTGGACTTCGCAATTTGGTACTCCAGATCAACCACCTCCTGCGCCGCCGCCAGTTGCTGCACCGAGCGTTGCAGTTTCAAGGTTCGCTCCGAGACCTGGTTCTTGGCGTCTTCGGCCTGTTTTTGAGCCAGCAGCGCCTCCGCATCTGCAGCCTGCGCGCGAGCTCGCTGTGAGGGGTTAAAGAAGGGAAAGCGGATCACAATCCCCAGGGTGGCATTGTGCTTTTGGAAACTTCCAGGCACAAAGAAGTCCTGGTAGTGATTGAAAGTGGCGAGCAGCGCGTACTGCGCTGCGAAATCGGCCGTCGGCCACAGCGAGCGATGTTCACCGCGAGCGTGGAAAGCCAGCGCATCAGAGTGCAGCGAAGCCACCTGGACCGCGGGGCTCACTTCCAGGGAATGGGCAGCCAGATTGTCATCCTGTTTAACTTCGGGCAGAGCGGGAATCGAGTCCGGAATGGTTTCGATCGAGGATGCGGCCAGTCCAGTTGCGTGGGAAAGGCGGTTACGCAGGACATCGATCGCTCCCTGTGCCTGAGAAATATGCAGGTAAACACGTGCGGCGTTGAGGTGGACTTGGCTACGCGCCAGCGGAGTGTCCACACCTTCCCTAACGCGTTCGTTGACCACTTCCTCCATCTTGAGGGCGGCTGCGTAGTCCTCGGTCAAATGGGATGCCAGCGCCTGCCACTTGCTTAACTCGGCATAGTTCAGAACGGTTTCCAGAATTACCTGATCGCGCTGGTCTTTGCTCTGAATTGTACTGGCCTGCCATTCGGTTCTCGCTTCCCGCACAAAGTCCCGCAACGCAGGATTGAATAAGGCCGATTGCGCTGTGGTGTTAATGATCGAGGGGGCAGAGCCCTCCAAACTAAGTGGATACCCCCAGGTTGCGCCCAGTCCTGAGCCGACAGTCAGCGATGGTAGGTATCGGTCGCCCAATTCGTTGTAGGAGGCGAACGCGCGCTGTTCTGCGGCCACCGACATGGCCGTGGTGGTGCTGTGGCCGAGGGCAAGTTCCACCACGCGCCGCAGCGGCACCGGTTCTGCCGCCGACAAGGTCGAGATCAGGACGAAGCAAAAGCCAGAGAGCAGGAAAACGCCAAAACGCGGACGCGATGCAAGGCTCATGGGCTCACCTCAAGCAGATGAATTGAGAACTGAAACTCTAAATCGGCGAACCCGTCGCATCCAGTCGCAGGCGTCCGGAGATCAGCGCGGGTTCGCCACCTCTGCCAGGCGATCCAGCCGCTTCAATGCGTCTTGGGCGAGAGAGAAGTCCCTGGCCAGAGAAAGTGCGTTCCGGTACTCCTGCGTTGCCGCCCGGGTGTCGCCTTGCTGTTCCAGCAGAGTCCCCAACAGGTAATGTGCTTTGAAAGCAGGAGCATCCTCGACCGTCTCCTTGGCCAGGTAACGGCGGAGCAACTCGCCGGCTTCGGGTAGATCGCGCTGGGTCCCGATCAAAACCTCGGCCGCCGCCACCAATACATGCTGGTTCTCTGGCGCCGAGGTGGCGTGTTGAATGGCCACTTGCATTTCATCGAGCCGGTTGCTTCGCCGATAAAACTGGGCAAGATTCATCCATGCCCCGGGCTTGCCACCGCTGTCGTGAACGGCGGCACGAAACTCGCGCTCCGCGGCAGCCGGATCTTTGTCTCTTTCGGCAATTTGTGCCCGCACCAAACGGGCTTGCGCTGGATCCAGAGAGGCCAACTGCTGGGCTTGAATGGCAGCCTTGTCCTTGCCACCGCCCATGATGCTGGGCGCCTGCACATAGAAATCAGCAAGATCGGCGCGCGCTTCCACGTTGTTCGGATCGAGTCTCACCGAGGCCTCGAATTCACTGCAGACCTTCTTGGCCAACAGGGTCGCGGAGAAGAAGTTGGAATGGTCCGCTTTTTCGCCGTAAGCCCGTCCCAGCCACAGATGGTATTGGCTGTTCGCCGGTTCCAGCGCCACGGCTTTTTGGCAGGCGGCAATGCTGTCGTCCCAGTTGCTCAAAGCGAGATATGCCCGGCACAGCAGGTTCTGAGACTCGGCGTCATTGGGTGCAGCTTTGATCCGGACCTGGAGCGTCACAATCGCGTCATCCACCCGTCCCGCCGCCAACAATTTGGCGGGGGAAAGTTCGGCTGCCAGCAAGGCAGGCGCCAGCACCAGGGTCAGAAGACAGGTCGTTTTCCGGATTTTTGCGGAACCAGACATCGGCCTAATGGACCACCCTCACCGCCAGGCCGTTGCGCAGAGGTTTGGAATTCATAGGAGCCAACGCCACCAGAACATTGTTCGGGAGTCCAGCGGTTACCTCAACCTGGGTCAGGTTCGAGATCGACGTTTGCACATCCCGCCGGAGCAATTCATCATTCTGGATTTGATATACGTAAGTCCGGCTGTCTTCCTGATGCACGGCTTCGCGCGGCACGGTCAACGCATCGTGATGTTCCGCTGTGATGATGGTGACCCCGACATTGATATTGGGAAGCAGTTTGAGATCAGGGTTGTCTACAACACAGGTGGTTTCACCAACGTTCCGCGTGCCATGCAGTTTGATGACCGCCGGGGTCATGGTCACTGTGCTGCGCCAAATCCGGCTGGGCAAGGCATCCCATGTGACTTCGATAGGGTCTCCCCCCACCAATCGCCCGACATCGGGCTCATCTACGAAAGCCCGCACCCGAATCTTGGTTAGGTCCGCTTCCTGCAGCACCAGATCACCGGGATTGACATAGGCCCCCTGCAGAACCGGGACCGAGTAAACGATGCCGTTAAAGGGGGCGCGAACGTTCAACTGGCGCAAGGCGTCCTGGGCGGCGTCGTATGCCGCCTCGGCCTCGGACTTCTGGGCCTCCACCCGCACAATTTCAGGAGAGGAGTAGCGCCCCTTCTGTTTTTGCTCCAGGAGAGTTACATCGGCTTGTGCGCGTTGGACTTGGTCCTCGGCTACTTTGACCTCCCCGGGGGAAGCGGCGCCGTCCTGCTGCAGCCGCCGCAGCGCCTCCAGGTTGCGCTGCGCGGTATCTCGCTCGGTGCGTGCCTTGATCAGGTGGGAATCTAAAGTCAGCACTTCTTCGCGGTTTCCGCCGCTCTGGACAGCACTGAGATCGGCTTGGGCAGAGCGTATTTGTGCCAGCGCTCGAGCCGCCGCACTACGCGCTTCCACATCGTTCATTTGCAGCAGCAGTTGCCCTTTCTTTACGTGGTCGCCTTCCTTCACCAGCAGCATCGTCACTACCGTTCCCACGGGAGCATGAGCCTCGAAATTGTCAATCGGCTCAACTTTGCCATTGGTGGAAATCACACTGCGTATCGTGGTCCGCTGTGCCATCGCGGCCCGCACCGGTACCACCTCGCCGCGCGACATGAAGGACGCAAGCAACACCACTCCCGCCACAATGCCCGCCGTCCAGAGGAGCCAGCGGTTGCGGTTCCAGAAGCCGCTACTGTTACCGGTCCATGACATGCGAACGCCTAACTGAACTACTTTAACACCTGGTGCTCAAATAGATTGTACGCAGGAACCTCATCGGTTAGATGCGGAAACGCTCCGCAGGAACCGCAAATACCCACAGATTTTGCCGTTTACGTGGGTTGGTTACAATTGAGATATGCCCAAGACGCCGCGCTACACTCGGGACCACGCTGAAGCCGGTCTTGACGCGCGCTTCCCGGAAATCGAAACTTGGCCAAACCAGTTTTCTGGCTATGAAATCGTAGTGGATGACCCTGAATTTACCTCGGTGTGCCCGAAAACTGGCTTGCCTGATTTCGGCACCCTCACCATCCGCTATATGCCGGATAAGCGCTGTCTGGAACTCAAATCGCTAAAGGAATATCTGCAGTCCTACCGCAACCTGGGAATCTTCCAGGAGAACATCGTCAATCGCGTACTGGAAGATGTGGTGCGCTGGGCCAAGCCGGTTTGGGCCGAAGTCAAAGGCGAGTTTCGGCCCCGCGGAGGAATCTCGACGGTAGTTGTGGCGAAGTGGCCAAGAGCCAAGGGATGGCGCAGAGCGTAGCGCCACGTGAGGAGTCAACGATGACGGTATCTGTTTTTGTCGGCACGAGTGTTGACGGCTTTATTGCGCGGCCGAACGGCGATCTCGACTTTCTGCCGGCGGGCGGCGGCGAACCCCACGGCTACGAGGAGTTTATGGCGAGCGTCGATGCCCTGGTGATCGGCCGCAAGACCTTTGAGACGGTGTTGGCCTTTCCGGAATGGCCATATGGTGACAAGCGGGTAGTGGTCCTTTGCAGCCGGCCTGTCGATTTCTCCGCGGTGCGCCGAGGGGTGGTGGAGCGGATGTCCGGGCCTCCGGCTGAGATCGCTGCGAAACTCGCTGCCAGTGGTGTGCGCCACGTCTACGTTGACGGAGGGATCACAATTCAAGGATTCCTGCGAGCGGGCTTGGTTCAACGGCTCACTATCACTCGCGTGCCGGTGCTCATTGGAGACGGCATTCCCCTCTTCGGCACTCTACTGCGCGATGTGCGGCTGCTTCATGTAGCGACGCAGCACTATCCAAGCGGCTTGGTTAAAACCGAGTACCGTGTCGCCGCGTGAAATTTCTCTGTCAAGTCCGAGATTAGAGCTTTCCCTTGCGCCATCGACTACTTTCCCGCAGCGAGGAATCGCCCAATCGTCTCGTTCAAGAACTTCTCATCTGCCGGGCTTCCGCCCGCGCCGGCCGTGTGCCCCCAAAGTGATGGAATCGGAACCAGCGAGACCTTGGACATGAACGCCGCTTCGTAACGCGCGTCGCCCAAGGGGAAGTACAGGTCGGTTTCCGAGGGCATATACAGGAATGGAACCTTGATCGACCGCAGGGCTTTCTCAACGTCACCGCCGAATCCCGGCGTAGTGCCGACATCATGCTTTTCCCAGGTGCGCATTTGCAGGATCAGATCGTTGGCATCGGCTCCCGGAATAAAGCTGGTGCGAAAATTGTTCAATAACTGCTCAAACGTCGTGCCCGGTTTTTCGGTCTCACGCCACAACTCGCGGCGCCACCATTCTTGCGAGAATAGCCAGGCCGTCCAGACCACTGCGAAAGCCTCAATACCCTTGGTAGGTGGAGTCTTGTAATCGCCATTCTGGAATGCAGCATCGGCGGTGAGCGCAGCAATCTGACCTTCCAGCCGCACCACTCCGTGAGGATAGGTCTTCGCCGTCCCACAAGTGGCGACAATGCGATCTGCAAAGTCCGGATAGCTCACCGCCCACTGAAACGCTTGTTGCGCGCCCATGGAGAAGCCAATGATGGCACGCACGTGCGTGATCTTGAGTTCTTCCGTAAACAGCCGGTGTACCGCTTCAACATTGTCGCGGATGGTCATGACCGGAAAACGAGGGCCGTGGAATGGTTCTGGAGTGTTGCTGGGAGAAGACGAATGTCCGTTGCCGAAAAGTTCGGTCGCTACCAGGAAGAGCTGTGAAGTATCGAGAGCGTGTCCCGGCCCGCTGAGCCATTCGTAGCCATGGAAATCTGCCATGTAATGCGAGGGCAGTAGCACAACATTATCCTTGGCGGCGTTCAGATGGCCGTAGGTTCCGTACACAATCCGCGCTTGCGGCAGTGTGATGCCACTCTCGGTCTTGAAGTTCGCGATAACGAACTCGTGGCGTTCGGAAGCTTGCGGCTTGTCGGTGGCAATGTCCTGTGCGATCAGTGTTCCGGGAACACACAAGCACACGAGAGAGAGCAAGAGAATGGATTTTCTCATTGGCGACGATCCTGTTGTCCACGAGGGACTGAGGTTGCGTCCGATCATACTGACCAACCGGGCGGACCTCAAGCCTTGAATGGTCACTTTCGATGGAATGAACCCTCGGGACTATAATGACGCGCACAGATGGCGCTCAGTCCAGGGACCAGAATCGGGCCGTACGAGATCATCGCCGCCCTCGGGGCGGGTGGCATGGGCGAGGTATATCGCGCGCGGGATTCGCGCCTGGGCCGCGAGGTTGCGATCAAGGTTTTGCCCAGTTCTCCGTCCCAGGACCAGGACCGTCTGCGGCGATTCGAGCAGGAAGCACGATCTGCAGGTGCGCTCAATCATCCCAACATTGTGGCGTTATACGACGTTGGCGTGCACGACGGGGCTCCCTATCTGGTAACCGAACTGCTGGAAGGTGCAACCCTGCGCGACCGTTTGCGCGAGGGTGCGCTCACGCCCCGGAAAGCAGTCGAGTACGCGGTCCAGATAGCGCAAGGGCTGGCGGCCGCGCACGACAAGGGAATTATTCATCGTGATCTAAAGCCGGAAAACGTCTTCGTCTGTCGCGATGGTCGGGCTAAGATCCTGGATTTCGGCTTGGCTAAGTTGATCACTCCTGGGGCGGGTGACGCTACAGTTACGCGCTTGACCCTGGACAACCAAACCGAAGCGGGGGTGGTGATGGGCACGGCGGGCTATATGTCACCCGAGCAAGTCCGCGGCCAGAAAGCCGACCAGCGTTCCGACATTTTCAGCTTTGGCGCCGTTCTCTACGAGACGCTTTCCGGTGAGCGCGCCTTTGGCGGACATAGTGCGGCGGATCGAGCAAGTGCCATTCTGAAGGAAGACCCTCCTGATCTTTTGTCGTCAGGACGAAATGTCCCGGCCGCGCTCGATCGAATCGTGCGCCACTGCCTGGAAAAGGATCCGGAGCATCGTTTTCAGTCGGCTCGCGACTTGGCCTTTCATCTCGAGTCTTCGGCTACGATTTCAGAATCGGGCGTAAAGGCGGCCTTGCCTTTACCAAAAGCGGGGGTTGCAGCTACGTGGCGC
>Ga0335081_10002433_pt1 | contig 29315 bp, 22 predicted proteins | sample Lox_Sample_35_FD_206713 | JGI IMG/M metagenome (GOLD analysis project Ga0335081, IMG submission 206713) | Soil microbial communities from Loxahatchee National Wildlife Refuge, Florida, United States - Lox_Sample_3.5 | ecosystem: Environmental > Terrestrial > Soil > Wetlands | place: USA...
TTCACGGTCGCCACCGAAAGCGGCACGCTGGCGTTTTCATGGACCGATCAGCACGGCGCGACGCAGGTGCAGACCGCCGCGATCACGGTGGAATGAGAAAGGTGAACGGCCGGGTTGGACGCTTGCTGATGCGAGCTCCCTCTCCCCGGAGGGGAGAGGGTTGGGGTGAGGGGGATCGGGAGATTCAGAAAATAATCGCAACGGGTGGAACCCCCTCATCCTGTCCTTCTCCCCACGGGGGCGAAGGGACGCAGCTTCAGCGCCTCGCCACGTTGGTCGTTGTCGGCATGACTTTGCTAAGTGCCGCCGCCGCGCGGGCTGGAGAGATACCGCTCGACCAGCGACGGTCGGACAGCGATTTCGTCAGCGCCGACACTCGCGCCATGCAGGACGACGACACGGCCAATCCGGCAATGCTGGTTTTGCTCGACGGCGAGGCGTTGTGGAACATCAAGGCCGGCGCGTCGAACAAATCCTGCGCCGATTGCCATGGCGACGCGGCGAAAAGCATGAAAGGCGTCGCCGCGCGCTATCCGTCGTTTGCCGCCGAGCTCGGTCGCCCGGTCGATCTCGAGCAGCAGATCAATTTGAGCCGCACCACCGACCAGAAGGCCGAGCCGTTTGCCTTCGAGAGCAAGGAGCTGCTCGCGCTCACGGTCTACATCGCCCGGCAGTCCCACGGCATGCCGGTCGCGGTCAAAGACGACGCGAAAGCGAAACCGTTCATCGCCGCCGGTCGCGCGCTCTTCGAGCGCCGCCAGGGCCAGCTCAATCTGTCCTGCGCGCAATGCCATGACGACAATTGGGGCAAGACGCTCGCCGGCAACCTCATCCCGCAGGCGATGCCGACCGGCTATCCGATCTACCGCCTGCAATGGCAGGCGGTCGGTTCGCTGCAGCGCCGGCTGCGCAATTGCATGAGCGGCATGCGCGCCGAGCCGTACGATTTCGGCGCGCCGGAGCTGGTCGATCTCGAATACTACCTGATGTGGCGCGCCCGCGGCCTGGCGGTCGAAGCGCCGGCGGTGCGGCCGTAAACACGTTGCCGGCTCGCCGCCCACCCCGTATGGTCCTGCCGCAATTTCATTGTCGCAGGGACCGCAAACAATGAACGACGTCGGCAAATCCAACACGCAAGTCCGCTACGCCGAGAAGGCCTGGCAATCCGACGTCATCGTCGATCTGATCAAGCACTACGGCTTTCCCTATATCGCGCTCAATCCGGGCGCCAGCTATCGCGGCCTGCACGACTCGCTGGTCAATTACGGCGGCAACCAGCCGCCGATTCTGCTGTGCCAGCACGAGAAGATCGCGGTGCAGATCGCCCACGGCTACGCCAAGGCAACCGGCCGGCCGATGGTGGCGATCGTGCACGACGTGGTCGGCATGCTGCACGCCACCATGGGCATCTACTACGCCTATATCGACCGCTGCCCGGTGTTCGTCATCGGCGCGACCGGGCCGATGGATGAAAGCCGGCGCCGGCCGTTCATCGATTGGATTCACACCGCCAACGTCAACGGCGAGCAGCTGCGCCATTACGTGAAGTGGGACTATCAGCCGTCGAGTATCGAGGGCGTGCCGGATTCGTTTTCGCGGGCATACGCGGCGATGATGACCGAACCGCAGGGCCCGATCTACATGTGCTACGACGCCTGGCTGCAGGAGCAGCCGCTGGCGAAGGACGTCGGCCTGCCGAAGGTTTCGGACAACAAGGTGCCGGTGCCGATGGCGGCCGACGCCAAGGCGCTGGAAGCGGTCGCCGACAAGCTCCTTGCGGCGAAATATCCGGTGCTGATGGCCGAATATGTGGCGCGCAGCGAAGGCGGCTTCGACAATCTGGTGGCGCTGGCCGAAACCGTCGGCGCCGCGGTGTTCGACGTCCACGCGCGGCTCAATTTTCCCAATCGCCATCCGCTCAACTTGAGCTGCGAGAAGGAAATCTTCCGCGACGCCGATCTCATTCTCTCCGTCGACACCCGCGACTGGGAGAAGTCGACCCATTTCAACGACCGCACCAAGCGCCAGGTGGTGCCGCATTATCCGCCCCATTGCGAGATGATCGAGATCGGCTTCGGCGAGATCAACTTGAGCAAATGGTCGATGGACTATGCGCGCATGCCGACCTGCAGCCTGCGCGTGCTCGGCGATACGCTGACGGCGATTCCCGAGCTCACCCGCATCTGCCGCGAGCGCATTGCGAAGAACCCGGCGCTGGCCCGGACCATCGCCGAGCGCGCGAAGGCTGTCGCCGCAAAACACGACGCGCTGTTCGCCAAATGGGCCGAGGCCGCCAAGAAGGATTGGGACGGCCTGCCGATCACGCTGCCGCGGCTCGCCAGCGAAATCTGGGACGCCATCAAGACCGAAGACTGGGTGCTGACCGGCGCCAACCTCCAGGAGTGGTGCTACAAGCTCTGGGATCTCGACAAGGCTTACCGCCATTGCGGCCAGGCGCTCGGCACCGGCACCCAGATCGGCACCTCGCTCGGCGTGGCGCTGGCGCACCGCGACAAAGGGCGCCTGGTCGTCGACATCCAGCCGGACGGCGACCTGATGTTCGACGCCGGCGCGCTGTGGAGCGCCGCCAAGAACAACATCCCGATGCTGATCGTGATGTACAACAACCGCGCCTATTACAACGACTGGGAGCACCAGATCCGCGTCGCCCAGCACCGCGGCACGCCGGTCGAGCGCGCCTATATCGCGCAGGATATTTCCGGCCCCGAGCCCGACTTCGCCACCATGGCGAAAAGCATGGGCTGGTACGCCGAAGGCCCGATCGAAAGGCCCGCCGATATCGCCGGCGCACTCCGCCGCGCCATCGCCAAGGTCAAAGCCGGGACGCCGGCGCTGGTCGATACGGTGGTGCGGCCGCGGTGAGCGTCACTCCTTCACGCTCTTCACCGGCGTCTCGGGGGTGAGCCCGCCGCGGCGGCGGGCGAAGGTTTCCTTGCCGGTGTCTTCCCATCGGCCGGAAACGGCGCGGGCCGCATAGACGTCCCAGATCGAATCCCAGTCGCCGAGCGAATAGCCGTGCCACGGCGGCTGTGGGCTGAGCGGCGGCAGGCCGAGCTCGTCCCAGATTTGCCGCGCCCGTTCCATGAATTCGCGCTTCGGTAGCGCAAGGGGCGGCGCGATCTCCTTCAGCGTGGCGTCGATCAGCAGGGTCGATTCCTCGCTGCCACCGCCTTCCGCCTCGCTGCGCGCCGGCTCGTAGTTCGGCGATTTTGGCCCGTGGCCGCGGGCGCGATGCGGCACGACCTGCACGTCCGCCCGAGGATCGGCGCGGTAGGCGAGCGACCAGAACACTGCGTCGGCATTGTGCGGATCGATGTCGTCGCTCACCGCGATGACGTATTTGCCGATATCGGCCTGCAGGATGGCGGCACCCTGCAGCGCGCGCCAGATTTCGGTGCGCGGCACGCCGGGCGCGAACTGCACGAACAGCACTTTGCGCAGGTTGGACAACGGCTCGTGCATGACGACTTTGCGCACGCCCTTGATCGCCAGCGTGTCGCGCAAATGCGCCAGATAGCGCGGCTCGTAGGCGACGCGCTTCATCACGCTCGATTCCGACGGCGTCACTTCGCTCAGGATCGAGGCGAACACCGGCGCGCGCTTGCGCGTGATCGCGGTCACTTGCATCGACATGTTGAAGTCTTCGAGCGCGACATGGCCGTGGCTCTCGCCGAACGGCCCTTCGGGCTCAAGCAGCTCCGGGTCGATCAAGCCCTCGACCACGATCTCGGCATCGGCCGGCACGTCGAGATCGACGGTGGTCGCCTTGACGACGCGGATCGGCGCACCGGCAAGGCCGCCGGCCACCGCCATCTCGTCGAGATCGATCGGCAGCTTCTGCGGGCCGGTGAACATCACCACCGGCGCGCAGCCGACCACGATGGCGATCGGCATCGGTTTTTTCAGCTTGCGGTATTTCTGCCAGTGCCGGTAGCCGCCGGCGCCGCCGATGCGCGCCGCCATGCGCACGCCGAGCCGGTCGGTCGCTTTGAGCGCCGCGCGATAGGTGCCCATGTTGCGGATGCCGGTCTCTGGATCCTGCGTGATGCAAAGCGTCGCCGTCAGATAGGGCGCGGCGTCGTAGCCCGGCGTCGAAATCGGCACCGGCAGGGTTTTGAGGCCGCCGTTCGCCGCGCGCAGCGCCTCGCCCTTGATGACGACCTCCTGGCACGGCGCGGCGGCCGCCTGCACCGGCGCGATCGGATTGGCGATGGCGCGCAGCCAGGCGTCGCCGATTTCCTCGACGGCGCAGCCCATGCCGACCGCGTAGATGCGCGCCGATGCCGCGAGCGCGCCGATGGCGACCGGCGTCTCGTATTGGCGCCGGCTCGCGTCGACCACATTGGTGAACAAGAACGCGCGGCGCTCGTCTTCCTTCAGCCCGCCCTGGAACTGCCAGCGCACCAGCGGATGCAGCTCGGTGTCCTTGTCGATCGGGCGGTCGATGCGCCGCAACAGGCCCTGCGCCTCGAGCCGTGCCAAATGCTCCTGGAAGTCGAGCGGCGGGCCCGATGCTTGTTGCTGGGCGCTGGCTTGGCTGGATTGGTCAAGCATGGCTTATGCAGATTTGTCTCGATTGACGCGCAGCGAACGCCGCGAGAGCGATCCGCGGCCGGCACGCTGCGTTCCTTCTCCCCGCAGGGGAGAAGGACAGGATGAGGGGGTTCGGAGGCCGAGGATTTGCTCGATGGCCCGAGCCCCCTCACCCCGACCCTCTCCCCTCCGGGGAGAGGGAGTCGAACCCGGCGCGTTCGCAATTAGCCCGACCATCTTTCTTTATTTCCGGTTCTTCAGATGCTCGGCGATGATCGGCCGCGCCACGCGGAAGCAGTCGACGCCGATCGGCGCGCCGCAATAGATCAACACCTGGGTCAGCGCCGCGCGGATCTCGTTGGGGGTGAGCCCGTTATTGAGCGCGCCGCGCACGTGGGTGCCGAACTCCTCCATCTTGCCCAGCGCCGCGATCATGCCGAGGTTGAGGATCGAGCGCTCGCGCGGTTTGAGCGTCTCATCGCCCCAGGTCTCGCCCCAACAATATTCGGTGAGCAGGCGCTGAAAATCGCGGTTGAAATCGTCGACGTTGCTGAGCGCGCGGTCGACGTAAGCGTCGCCCAATACCTGTTTGCGTTTGGCAAGGCCGATATCATAGCGCTTCTGGTCCATGGCGTTTCCTCTCACGTTAGCGGCAGATCGCTAGCATCGCCGCCGGCCAATGCGAACTCCCGCTCCCCGAAGGGGAGAGGGTTGGGGTGAGGGGGTTCGGACCGTCGAGCGAATCCTCAGCCTCCGACCCTCCTCATCCTGTCCTTCTCCCCTCCGGAGAGAAGGGACGCAGCGCGACCGCTGCAAATTCAATCCTGAGCCGGGCCACCCTTCCAGCGTTTGACGACGCCGGTGTCGACGCCGAACAGGTCGAGCAGCCGGCCGCAAGTGTGATTGACGATGTCATCGACCGACTTCGGCCGGTTATAGAACGCCGGCACGATCGGCGCGATCACCGCGCCGATGTCGGCGAGCGTGGTCATGGTGCGCAGGTGCCCGCCGTGCAGCGGCGTCTCGCGGATGGCGAGCACGAGGCGGCGCTTTTCCTTGAGCACGACGTCGGCGGCGCGCGACAAGAGCGACGCGGTGACGCCGGTCGCGATCTCGCTCATGGTGCGGATCGAGCACGGCGCGATGATCATGCCCATGGTCGGAAACGAGCCGGACGAAATCGCAGCCCCGATGTCGGTGACCGGATAGGCTTTGGTGGCGAGGTCGCGCACGTCCTTGGCCTTCAAGTCGGTCTCGTAGGCGAGCGTCATTTCCGCCGACTTGCTCATGACCAGATGGGTCTCGATGTCGGTATGGCGCAGCATTTCCAGCAGCCGCACGCCGTAGACCGTGCCTGAGGCTCCCGAAATCCCGACAATGAGCCGCGCCGCGGTCTTGGCCATGCCCTGCCTACTTTCCCTTTGAACCTTTGAGGCTTTTTGCCATGGGACGGCGCGCCGTGCCAGCGCCCCGGCAGACGCTCATGTCGCGCTGGCAAAGCCGCCGAGCAGCACTTCGACCGAAGCTTTTGGGAAGGTCTTGCCCAGTGCCAGCTCAAGGGCCGCGACATTACCGCGGGCCGCGGCCGCGGGCGCGGCCGCCGTGCCGAGCGGCGGGCCGGATTGGGTGACGGCGTAAAGCCCTTCCTGCTGCATCCGCTCGGCCTCGAGTTCGGCCACCTTGACCTTGTCGCGCAGCGCTTCCTGCTTGGCCGGATCGATGAAGGTCTTGGCGCCCTTGAGCTTCCTTCGCACGTCGCGGATCGGAACAATGGTGAGCTCGCGCCAGCTCTTCACCTTGTCGTCGAGCATTTTCACGTCGTCCGCCGTGACCAGCCGGCCCTCGGAGGCGAGCCAGAACAGATAGAGCAAGAGATTGACGTCGATGCCGCAGCCGTCCTGCAGCGCGATGCAAGCGTCCGACACGCCCGACTGGCCGTAGAATTTCAGCGAATAGCGCCAGAACGGCGTGATGGCGGATTGCGTCTGCGTATCACTCATCGTCGTTGCGTTCCTTCCTTCCGTTCATTCCCGCGCAAGCGGGAATCCGGCGGCTGACTCTGGGTCCGCTCTTTCGCGGGGACGAGCGGGTAAAAGCCATCATGCTGCGAACAGTTTCTCATAGGCGCCGGCGGCGCGCAGCGCGGCGACGATGCGTTCCGGCGTCAGCGGCGTTTCGGTGAAGTGCACGTCGAACGGCGACAGCGCGTCTTCGATCGCGGCGATGATCGCCGCCGGCGCCGGAATGGTGCCGCCCTCGCCCGCGCCCTTGACGCCGAGCGGGTTGAGCGGGTTGACGGTCTCGACATGGGCGATGGCGCAGGTCGGCACGTCGGTCGCCATCGGCAGCATGTAATCGGCGAACGAGGTGGTCAGCGGCTGGCCATCCTCGTCGTACTGCATCCATTCCAAGAGCGCGTTGCCGATGCCGTGGGCAACGCCGCCCTGCACCTGGCCGTCGACGATCATCGGATTGATGACCTTGCCGGCATCGTGGGCGACGGTGTAGCGCAAAATCTTCACGCCGCCGGTCATGGCATCGACTTCGACCTCGGCGACATGGCTGCCGGAGCAATAAGCGGATTGCGGCGGCGTGTAATAGGCGGTGTGTTCGAGGCCCGCGGCCTGGCCGGCCGGCAGCGACACGCCGGGAATGCCCTGCGCCAGCCGCGCCAATTCGCCGAAGCCGATCATCGGCTTGTTGCCGGTATTGGCGACCGCCTTGCCGTCGTCGAGATCGATGTCGCTCTCGTTGACGCCGAGCACGCGCGCGGCGAGCGCGATCAGTTGCGCGCGCACGTTCTGTCCGGCAAGGAGCGCCGAGCAGCCGGCGTTGACCGCCTGGCGGCTGGCGAAGGCGCCGACCCCTTGCGCGATCGCGCCGGTGTCGCCGATGGTCATGACGATGTCCTCGATGCGACAGCCGATCTGCTCGGCGACGATCTGCGACAAGGTGGTGCGCGTGCCCTGGCCCTGATTGGTGGCGCCGGTCGCGACCGCGACTTTTCCACTGGGCAGGACCCGCACGGTGACGCCCTCGAACGGCCCCAGGCCCGTGCCCTCGACGTAGTTGCCGATGCCGATGCCGATGAAGCGGCCCTCGTTGAGTGCGGCGCGTTGGCGTTCGCGGAAATTTTCGTAGTCGGCCTCCGCCAGCGCCGTTTCCAGGCCCTTCGGATAATCGCCGCTGTCGTAAACCAGCGGCTTGCCGTCGCGGAAGATCAGCCCGACCTCGTAGGGCATCTGCTCCGGCTGGATGAAATTGCGGCGCCGCACTTCGGCGCGGTCGAGCTGCAATTCGCGGGCGACGCGGTCGAGGAGCCGCTCCATGGCGAACACCGCCTGCGGCCGGCCGGCGCCGCGCACCGGCGTGGTCGGCACCTTGTTGGTCAGCACCACCTTGGTCTCGAGCCGATAGGCCGGCACCACATAGGGCCCCGGCACGGTCGCCGCGGCGATATAGGGCATGATGATGCCCCACGGCACGAAGGCGCCGGTGTCGTGCAGCATGCGGCCGCGCACGCCCAGAATCTTTCCGTCGTCGTCGACCGCGATGGCGACGTCCCAATGCTGGTCGCGCTCCTGCGTCGCGCACAGAAAATGCTCGCGGCGGTCCTCGATCCACTTCACCGCCCGGCCGAGCTTTAATGCCGCCGCCGGGATCACCGCCTCCTCGGGGTAGAAGATGGCCTTCGGCCCAAAGCCGCCGCCGACATCGGGCGCGATCATGCGGATCGATTCGAGCTCGCGGCCGATCAGATCGGCGAGCATGCGGCGGCCGATATGCGGCGTCTGCGTGCCCGACCACACCGTCAGAAGATCGGAGGCGGCGTCGTAGCTTGCGAGCACGGCGCGCGTCTCCATCGCCATGCCGCCGCCGCGGTGCTGCCAGATCTGCTCCTCGTACACGTGCGCCGCATTGCCGAAGGCGGCATCGACGTCGCCATAGGCGAGCTGGAACGTCGACAGCACGTTGGAAGCGATCGCGGCGTGGGCGCGCGGCGCGCCCTCGGCGACGCCGTCGCGGCAATCGCCGACCGCCGGCAGCGCCTCGTACTGGACGGCGACCGCGGCCGCGGCGTCCTCGGCGATATAGCGGCTGTCGGCAATCACCACCGCGACCGGCTGGCCGACATAAAACACCTCGTCGCGCGCCAGCACGTGCTGGGTGCACAGCGACGAGATGGTCGGATTGGGCAGCAGCATCGGCATCGCTTCGCTGCGCATCGGATCGGGCAAGTCGTTGGCGGCGAGCACCGCGTGCACGCCGGTCAGCGCCAACGCCGGTTTAGGGTCGATGCCGAGCAACCGCGCATGGGCGTAAGGCGAGCGGACGAAGCAGGCGTGCAGCATGCCCGGGATTTTCACGTCGTCGACAAAACGGCCGCGGCCGGACAGGAGCGCCGGATCCTCCAGCCGCGCGACCTTGGCACCGAAATGCTTCGCCCCCATCGACTACCTCATTTCTCCTCCCCCGCTTGCGGGGGAGGCTGGGAGGGGGCGCGCAGCCGCTGCGCGGCATCGAGCGCCGCCTTGACGATGCCGGCATAGCCGGTGCAGCGGCACAGATTGCCGGTGAGCGCCTCACGCACCTCGTCCTCGCTCGGCGTTGGATTTTCGCGAAGCAGCTCGGAGAGCGTGATCAGCATGCCCGGCGTGCAGAAGCCGCATTGCAGGCCGTGATTGTCGACGAACGCCTGCTGCAGCACCGATAACTTGTCGCCGTCGGGCGTCAGGCCTTCGACGGTCGTGACCTCGCAGCCGTTGGCCTGCACCGCAAACATCAGGCACGACCGCGCCGAGCGGCCGTCCACCAAAACCGTACACGCGCCGCAGACGCCGTGCTCGCAGCCGAGATGAGTGCCGGTCAGGCCGAGCTCATGGCGCAGGAAATCGGCCAGCGTGAGCCGCTGTTCGACGATGCGCGCATGGCCCTTGCCGTTGACCGTCAGCCGTGTCGCTTGCTTAGCCATACGCCCCCTGCACCGCTACACGAGATTGGGCACGTCGATGCCGGCACTACGCGCCGCATCGGTGAGCGCGCGCGTGCTCAACACTTGCGCGAGGTGGCGCCGATATTCGGCGCCGGCGTGAATATCGGCGATCGGCTCGACCAGCCAGGCCGCGGCCGCCGCCGAACGAATGAGGCCCGCATCGAGCGGCTGGCCGACCAGCGCCGCTTCGGCGGCATCGAGGCGGATCGGCGACGCGGCGACGCCGCACAGCGACAGCGCCGCGCGCCGCACCACATGGCCGGCGCCGATGTCGAGCAGCGCCGCGGCGCCGGCGAGGGCAAAATCGCCGCGGCGGCGGGCGAATTCCCGGAAGCCGTAGCCGTGGCCCTGGCGCCAGATCGGCAGATCGATCGCCGCGATCATCTCGTCGGGCGCAAGCGCCGTCGCCATGAAGCCGGTGGCAAATTCCTGGAACGCCACCTGCCGGATGCCGCGGATGCTGGCGATGTGAACGAGCGCGCTGTAGGCGGCGCACACGGCGGGCAGCTCGGCGGCCGGATCGGCGTGGGCGAGGCTGCCGCCGATGGTGCCGCGATTGCGGGTCTGGCGATGGCCGACATGGCGCAACGCCTCCGCCAGCAGCGGGCAATGCTGCGCGACCTCCGCCGAGGTCTCCAGGTCGCGCTGTCGCGTCATGGCGCCGATGCGCAGCCGCCCGTCGGCCACCGCGATACCGCGCAGATCGGCGATGCCGTTAAGGTCGACCAGATGATCGACCATGACGTAGCGGAAGTTCAGCATCGGCACCAACGACTGGCCGCCGGCCAGAATCTTGGCGTTGGGCAGCGACGCCAACAGCTCGGCGGCCTCCTTGAGCTGCCGCGGGGCGTGATAGTCGAACGGCGCAGGCTTCATGGTCCCGGGACGCAACGCAATGACTGAACCATTTAAGCTACAGGACGGAATCGCTGTCCGCCACCCGTCACCCCGGGGTGGCCGCCATAAGCGTATTTGGCAGGCAGCCAGTTCATCTCCGAGCGCTCGCGGCCTTGCCGCGCGTTTTGGTACGAGCTTCATCATCGCGCGGGCGGCGACGGATCGAGCGCCGGCAAAATAGCGGCACGTGAAGCGCGAACCCGGCCGAGCCAAGAACAGCGGGAACGCCTCGGACAAGCCCCGATACCCTTCCGGCAGCCTCGATTTTGCTGTGACCCGCGGCACAGCCATTGCGGCCTCGAGCGACTACGTTGTGCACAGCTTCGCTCCACGCAAAAGACCAGGAGGAACCCATGATTGCTCCGCTCATCACTCGCGCCGTCCCATCGCCAGTGAAGGTCCGCAGCCGCGAGACCGACGCGTCAGGCCTCAACCTGAAGGTCGTCATCGCGTTCTGCCTCGTCGGAATTTTCCTGACGCTCTACGGTGTGCTGCGCTTCCCCGAATTCGGCGCCGTGATCGCCCAGTACAACCAGTTCTGATGGGAGACCGGATGGGCGGGCCGCGCCGTCGGCAAATCCCGGCCCGCATTTGCGTCAGCCGGACAAGCTTGATCGACGCTCCCGGCGGCGCGGCCTGAAAACGTTATAGTGCTCCCTCTCACCGGTCAGCGCTTGCGTTCAATTCCTGCCGCACGATCCTTGCGCCTTCGACCATCGCTCGCATCTTGCCGAAAGCCACCTCGCGGGGCAGGTATTTCAGCCCGCAATCGGGCGCCACCACGATGCGCTCGGCCAGCACATGGGGCAGCGCGCGCCGGATGCGTCCCGCGACCGTTTCGGGCGTCTCGATGCTCATGTCCGAAAGGTCGAGCGTGCCGAGGATGATGGTCTTGCCCGGCAGCTTTTGGAGCACCGCGCAGTCGAGCTTGGATTGCGCGGTCTCGATCGAGACCTGCTGCACGCGCGACACGGCCAGTTCCGGCAGGAACGAATAGCCCGCCGGCCGCACGTGGATAATGGCCGCATAGCCGAAGCAGATGTGGATTGCGGTCGTTCCGGTGACCCCCTCGAGCGCCGCATTCAACCCGCGCAGTCCGTATCGGCGGGCCTTCTCGGGCCGCGCCTGCATGTAGGGCTCATCGATCTGGACGATGTCGGCGCCGGCCGCGAACAGGTCCTTGATCTCGGCGTTCACTGCCGCGGCGTAATCGAGCGCCATCTCCTGCTCGTCGGTGTAGAAATCGTTTTGCGCCTGCTGCGACATCGTGAACGGGCCGGGCACCGTGATCTTGATCGTGCGGTCGGTATTGGCGCGCAGGAATTCGACGTCGCGCACTTCGACGGGCTGCTTGCGCCGGACCTTGCCGACGATGCGCGGCACCGGATTCGGATGACCCGAGCGGTCGAGCGCGGTGCCGGGATTGTCGATATCGACGCCTTCGAGAGCGGTGGCGAAGCGGTTGGAGTAGCTTTCGCGGCGCTGCTCGCCGTCGGTGATGATATCGAGGCCGGCGCGCTCCTGGTCGCGGATCGCAAGCAGGGTCGCATCGTCCTGCGCCGCTTCGAGAAATTCCGGAGCGACGCGCCACAGCTCCCGCGCCCGCACGCGCGGCGGAAAGCGCCCGGCGAGATTCTTACGATCGATCAGCCATTCCGGCTGCGCGTAGGAACCGACAAGCGAGGTCGGTAACAGCAGGTCGTTCATGGCTGCCTCCCGGTCGAGGCTGAGAATAGCAGCCCGGGCAACATCGCGCTGCCTGCAGTCAAGGTCCGCTTCCTACCCCCCGAAAGCGGACATCGCCGGACGTCCGTGCCGTCAGCGGACATCCGGCAAGACGACGTTCCGCTTCACGCCGCGTTCGGCACGACCGACGGCTGCAGCGATGGGGATCGCGGCATCAGCACGGCGAGAACGATCGCGACCAGAAAAAGCGCCGGCACGTCGCCCATGAGATGACCGGTTTCGGCGGTATCGCCGAACGACTGGACGCCCATGATCGCCCCATGAACCAGGCTCGACCACACGGTGAACCAGATCAGGCTCGTGTGCGCGTAGGGATTTCTCGAAGCGATCAGCAGGAACACGCCGAGCGTCGCATACACCCCGATGATCATCATCAGGTAGTGCGAGTGGCCGTGCCCCCAGGACCAGCCCGCGGGCCAGAGGACGCTCAGGGGATAGATGCCGAACGTGAAGGTCAGACCGATGGCGACCAGGGCGATGCGAAGACAAAGCAGACGATTGGCGTCGGACATTTTCAGCTCCCGTGGCTTATCGCGCCGCATGCGGCGAACATGCATGCAATCTAGGTGCGCCACCGGCGCCGTGAAATGTCCGAGCGTCCGTTTGGCTTGCTCGCTCGTCCGAAATTCGCTGGACTAATGCACAGCGGCGCCGCTCGCGCCTCCGTCTTCCCACGCGCGGGAAGAGGCGTAAGAGCTACGCCGTCTTGACGCCGAGGTCGGCCATTTCCTTGGCGTAGGCGGCGTCCATGCGCGGCGCCACGCCGTGCTTGGCGAGCTCGGTGGCGAACAGCCGGCGGATCTCCGGCTTCTCGTCGATGTAGTCGATCTGATCGCCGCCGACTCTGCGGCTGATCCAGGCCTTCGGCACGCCTTGGGCGTTCCGGATGGCGACGCCTTCGTGCTTGAAGGCGAGATAGCGCGCCGGCGCGGTGCCGGTGTTGAAGTGCTGGTGGAACCACATGTTGGGCGGCACGATCATGGTGCCGACCTCCCAATCGTAGCGCTGCGGCTCCTCGCCTTCCGGCCACATCAGCGAAAAGCCCTCGCCCGAGAGCACGATGACATGGGCGCCCGGGCCGTGGGCGTGGCCCTTCTTGTAGGTGCCGATCGGGAATTGCGAGATGTGGCTCGGCATCGAGGCCTTGGCCATGTTGAAGCGGATATGGCCGCCGCCGGCGCCGCGCTCGGCCGCGGTGATCAGCGGGATGTTGACCGCGTCGGGCACGAAGTTCGTGGTCAGCATGAAGCCCTTCTGCTCGCCCTTATTGCTGAAATAGTCGGGCTCGCCGGCGAAGCGGTCCTTGAAGTCGTATTTGGTGTTGAAGATGAAATCGGTGTCTTCGTAGAGGTTGATCACCGGCGGCGCGTTGGTGACGGCGACGTAGCGCGCCGGCTCACGCCCGGAGCCGTTGAAGTGCTGGTGGTGGCAGTTGAGCGGGATGGCGAACAGCGCGCCTTCCTTCCACTCGAAGGTGATGCGGGCGCCGGCGTCATTCCACACCGTGGTCGAGCCGCGGCCGGAGAGCACCAGAATCATCTCCTCGTAGAGCTGGCGGTGCGGCGCCAAACTCTTGCCCGGCGGGATTTCCATGACGTAGCAGTCGTTCGAGGTGCGCGAAGCGTCGTGATTGAGGAACACCGCGTTGCCGCCGCGGCGCGCCCACGGCTTGAGCTCCACCGTGCGCAGGTTCTTGACGTAGAACGACGGGATGATGTCGAGGCCTTCGGCCTTCACCCAGCGGGTATACGGCGTTTCCTTCTCGGACTTGAACTTGTTGGCGAGATCCTCGGAAACGACGGCGTTCTTGGCCATACGGCGCTCTCCATTTTGGCAGTCTTACTTAGCCGCTTCGGCCGCTAAGCCGCAACCCGCGCCGCCGCGCCATCGGGCAGCGCCACGCATTTTTCCGCCCGCATCCGCGCATGGATGGCATGTCCCACCGGCGTGCGCAGCGACGGATGGACCCGGGCGAGCAGGACGGAATCGCCCACCTGGACCTGGAAATCCAGGTAGTCGCCGAGGAACACCTTGGCGGCGACGGTGCCGACGCAGACGTTGTCGCCGTCGTCGCGGGCGGGCGGCGCTTCGGTGAGCTCGACGTCCTCGGGGCGGACCGAGACCACCACGGCGGCGTCCTTGGGCAGCGCCTCGACGCATTGCACGCTCAATTCGCCGAGCGCAGTCGCGACGCGGGCGCGACCGTTGCCGGCATTGGCGGACAGCATCTTGCCGCCGATGAAATTGGTGGTGCCGACGAAATCGGCGACGAAGCGGTTGTGCGGCCGCTCGTAAATGTCGCGCGGCGAGCCGATCTGGACGATGCGGCCCTCGTTCATCACCGCGATCTCGTGCGACAGCGCCAAGGCCTCGCTCTGGTCGTGGGTAACGTAGATCGTGGTCAGCCCGAGCTCGCGCTGCATGCGTTTCAATTCGAAACGCATGGCCTCGCGCAGTTTGGCGTCGAGGTTGGACAGCGGCTCGTCGAGCAGCAAAAGCTCCGGCTCCATCACCAGCGCGCGGGCGAGCGCCAGGCGCTGCTGCTGGCCGCCGGACAGCTTGGTGGCGTCGCGGCCGGCCAAGTCCGCGAGCTGCACGGTCTCCAGCACCCGCATCACCTTCTGCTCGATCTCCCGGCGGCTCGGCCGCGATTTGCGCACTTCCAGCGGAAAAGCGGCGTTCTTGAACACGTTCATGTGCGGCCAGATGGCGTAGGACTGAAACACCATGCCGAAATTGCGCCGGTTGGGCGCGACGAAAATCCGCTTGTCCGAGGAGAACACCACGCGCCCGTTCAATTCGATCGCGCCGGAGCGCGGCCGCTCCAGGCCGGCGATGGAGCGCAGCGTCGTGGTCTTGCCGCAGCCGCTCGGGCCAAGCAGCGTGAACAATTCGCCGTCGGGCACGTCGAAGGAGACATCCTGCACCGCGTTGACCACGGCGCCGCCGGCGGCCGCATAGTCGGTATGAAGCGACCTGACGCTGAGCACGTTTCTCTCCCTTAGAGTCCGCTTCCGATCATAGCGGAAGCGAGCTCTCGATCTTCGTGGCGCATGATCTTATCCGAAAACCGGTGGCCACTTTTCGGGATCATGCTCATACCTCGGCCAGGCCGAACCGGCGGCCCAGAAACTCGGCCAGCACGACGAAGCCCAACAATACCAGGATCATCATGACGCCGAGCGCCGATAATTCAACGTATTGGCCATTCTGCCACAACTCCCAGATCGTGACCGAGACGACCTCGGTGCCAGCGCTGTAGAGCAGGATCGACGAGGCCAGCTCCCGGATCGAGACGATGACGATGTAGATCCAGCCGGCGATCAGGCCGGGTCGCAGCAGCGGCAGCACGATACGGCCGAAAGCCGAGCCGGGCGACGCCCCGCTCATGGCGGCGGACTCTTCGAGCTCCCGGTGCACCTGCAGCAGCGAGGCGGTGTTGTAGCGCATGCCGTAGGGCAGGAAGCGGGTCACATAGGCGATCAGCATGATCCACAGCGTGCCGTAGATGCCGACCGGCAGGGTCAGGTAGCAGACCATGATCGCCAATCCCAGCACGAGGCCGGGAAAAACGAGCGGCAGCGAGGCGAGATGGTCGAGCAGCGCCCGGCCCGGCAGCCTGGTGCGCACCACGACCCAGCACAGCGCCGAGGTCGCCAGCATGATCAGCGTAGCGCTCGTCAGCGACAGCACGATACTGTTACGGATGGCGGTGCCGATTTCCGGATAGGCGAGCACGTTGCGGTACGGCTCGAGCGTCAGCGTCTTGAGCGCCGCAAGGGTCGGCACGGTGTAGAAGCGCTGCAGCGACGACCACAGCAGCACCAGGAACGACAGCGCCACCACGAGCAAGACATAGACCAGAAAGATACCCGTGCTGAGGTAGCGCCAGCGGCCGATGCGCATGACGCGCGGGCGAAAGCCTTTGCCGGTCACCGTGGCATGCCGGCTGCCGCGGCCGGTGATACGCAGATTGAGAAACACGCACAGCGAGGTGATGACCAGCAGCGTGGCGCCATAGGCCGAAGCGAGCCCGATGTCGCTCGGATAAGAATGGATCGCGTCATAGATCGCCGAGGTATAGACCGCGATGCCGACCGGCAGGCCGAGCAGCGCCGGCACTTCGAAGGATTCCAGCGCGCGCACGAACAGGATCAAGAGCGCCGCCGCGGTCGCCGGCGTCGCCAGCTTGAGCGTGATGCGGGTGAGGATGCGCGGCAGCGTCGCGCCGCTCATGAAGGCCTGCTCCTCCAGCGCCGGGTCCATGGCGTGGAACGCCGCCGTCATCAGCAGAAACGCCATCGGCGAATAGTGCAAGCCGTCAACCCAGATCATGCCGGGGATCGAGTAGATGTCGATGAAGGTTGCGTCGGTGTCGAACAGGCGCCGCAGCGCGAGATTGATCAGGCCGATCTTCGGGCTGCAGAGGAAGATCCACGACACCGTGAACAAAATGCCGGGAATGATCAGCGGTACCAAAGTCAGCGAGAAGAACAGCGACTTCAGCGGCGTGTCGGTGCGCTCGTTGATCCAGGCGAGCAGCGCGCCAAAGCAGAATGCCAGCGCGGCGCTGCCGAGCGCAAATTTGAGCGAATTGGCAAACAGCCGCACGGTGTCGGCGCCCGCATAGGCGGTGCGGTAATTATCGAGCGTGAAGCGCACCGCCGCGGTCGCGGTCTGCGGCGTCAACACGCTCTGCCACAGCATGAAGTCGAGCGGAATGAGGGTCAGCCAGGCGACCAGGGCGACGGCGGCGGCGATCGCTATCCACGTCCACCCGCCGCCGCGCATCGCCTTTCCCCGAGCGTTTACCGCTCCGTCGATGTTACGCGATCGTGATGGTGGTGCGAATGGCCGTGATCGTGCGCATGATCGTGCGTGTGACCGTGGGCGTGGTCATGATCGTGGTCGTGGTCGTGGTCGTGGTGGTGCAGGCGCTGGCGCGGCCGCGGCCCGCGCGGGTCTTCGCTGAACACCAGCGATTTGATGGTGACCGGCACGGTGTAGGACGGCATGCGGATGCGGCCGAGATCGATATAGTCGAAATCCCACAACACCACGCCGTCGATCACCAGCAACTCGCTTTCGACATGCAATTCGTCGCGCAGGATGTGGCCGAGCGTTTGCGCGATGTCGCCGTCGAGCATGATGAACAGCGGCTGTTTCCTGGCGATGCGCTCGGCGAGGCCGCGCCGGATGCCCTCGGCGAAGGCCGCAAGCCGCTCATAGGACGGCATGCCGGTCCAGCGCAGCGCCAGCGCGATCTCGCGGTTGGCGTCGATGACGTCGAACGCAATCATATGATCGCGGATCGCCTGGGAGAGCTTTTCCGAGTCGATCGCTTCGCCGCAGTCGAACGGTGGCAGCAGAACCTGCAGATTGCGGCGCGGCAGCAGCACGCCCGGCGCCGAAATGTAGCTGGTATTGCCGGAGAGCTGCACCGAGTATTCGGAGGCGCCGAGCGCGGTGGCGCGGATGCATTCGTGCGCCGGCAGCACCGGCCACGGGAACGCGCCGGCCGCGATGCGCGCGCTGATGGCGCGGCCGAGCCGCGGACCCATGTCGCCGAAATCGCGCGTCTCGCGCTCATAGATGTATTCGGCGACGCCGCCGGAAAACATGATGCCGTCGATCTTGCCGAGCTCGGCGATCGGATCGGTCAGATAAAGGTGCGCGACATCGCGGGGCAGCGGCTGCGCCGTAATCGCCGCGACCAGCGTGTCGGCCATGACGTCGGCGACCTTCTGCATGTCGGCCGCATCGATCGTATCGCCGCGGTTCCAGTCGAAGCCGGCGCGCTTGGCGTGATATTTGCCGGCCGGATCGAGCCGCGTGATCTTGCCGTTCTCGACCACCTGCAGGCGGCCGCCGATGTGCACGGCCGCGGTGGCGATCACCTTGCCGTTCTCGACCAGGCCGAGCTTGGTGGTGCCGCCGCCGATGTCGATGTTGAGGATGCGTTTGCGCTCGTCGCTGGAGACGCGCGCGGCGCCGGAGCCGTAGGCCGCCAGCATCGACTCCATGTGATGGCCGGCGGTGGCGGTGACGAACTCGCCGCCCTGCTCGGACAGGATCGCGGCGATGCCTTGGGCATTCTCGCGCCGCAGCGCCTCGCCGGTCAGGATCACCACGCCGGTGTCGATGTTGTCGGGATGCAGCCCCGCGGCGTTATAGGCGTCGTCGATGATGGCGCCGAGCTTCTCGTCGTCGATGCGCTCCTCGCTCTGATACGGCGTCAGCGCCACCGGCGACTGGAACAAAGTCTCGCGCGAGACGACGTAATAGCGGCTGGTCAAATCCTCAGCCAGGCGCCGCAGGTTGACGCGGGAGAAGATCACCTGCGTGCCCGAGGAGCCGATGTCGATGCCGACCGTCATCAGCGACACGAAATCCTGGCGCCACAGCGGATTGTCCTCGAGCGGCACCTCGTCGTTCTCGAAATCGTAGTCGTGGTCGTGATCGTGGTCGGAATCTTCGTCGTGCCGGTGCACGATGTTCTGACCATAGAGATGGTCGGCGAGCGTATGGCCGCCTTTTTTGTTGTCTTCGGGGTCGGACATTCCCTGGCTCCTGGCGCGGCTTGAACGTTCTTCCCGCGTCAGGAGGCAAAGGTCAATGCCGGCGCCGACGGCACCGCCGCGACAGCCGAAGCTCAGAGCGAGCGGACGCGCCAGGCCGCCAAGGCGTATGCGGCAAATCGTCGAGGCAGGCTGACGGCAGAGGGCCGGAAATTACTCGGAGTTGCGCTTGTCGTGGCCGGGCACGACACTGCCCGCGGCCAGCAGAAACCAGGCAAGGAAAATGTACCAGGCCGAGTTCGCGGTCAGCGCCGGGATTGGCAGCGCGATCGGCAGCGCGGCGAGCACGCCGAGCATAGCCAGACAGCCGGCGATAACGAACAAAGCGACATTGGGCGCGTACAGCTTCATAACGTCTCCCGTACCGGGCTTTCCCGGGCAACAGCGCGCGCAGCATGGCGCGCCAAGTCTTAAGATTCAAAAACGCCGTTCGTTCAAACCGCAGGCATACAAACGCAACCTCTGCGCCACGCCCCGTCAGGGTAAAAGCTCGGTTAAGCGCTCAGCATTACGCCCCGTCATTTATTTAATGTCGCGACAACACTTGCTGGATAGAAAGCAGGCGATCGCCACGGGAGAACTGCGGATGCGTCTCATCGTCAAATTCTGCAAAGACGAAAGCGGCGCCACAGCCATCGAGTACGGCCTCATCGCGACCGGCATCGCGGTCGCGATCATCCCGGTGATCACCGGCCTCGGCACCAAGCTCAAGACCACGTTCTCGACGGTTTCGACTGCGGTCAAATAACGCGCACCTAAGCGGCGCGCGTGAGCCGATTCTTACGCCACGCGAACGACGATCTTGCCGAAGTGCGCGCCGGACGCCATGTGCTTGTAGGCGGCGGGCGCTTCGTCGAAGCCGAACTCCCGGTCGATCACCGGCTTGATGGCGTTGGCGGCGATCGCGGCATTCATCGCCTCGAACATTTCGGTCGAGCCGACCGAGATGCCCTGCACGTTGGCGCGCCGCGCCAGGATCAGGCCCGGATTGAGCTCGGTCGCGGCGCCGCTCAAGCCGCCGATCATCGAGATCTTGCCGCCGATGCGGATAGCGCCGAACGAGCGCGCCAATGTGCCGGCGCCGCCGACCTCGACCACCTGATCGACGCCGCGGCCGCCGGTGAACGCCACCGCCGCCTTCTCCCAATCCGGCGTGGTCTTGTAGTTGACGGTGTGCGCGGCGCCGAGCGCCTTGGCGCGCTTGAGCTTGTCGTCGCTCGACGAGGTGATGATCGCGGTGACGCCCATGGCGTGGGCGAACTGCAGGCCGAAGATCGAGACGCCGCCGGTGCCTTGCAGCAGCACGATCTGTCCGGCGGTCAATTTGGCGTGCTGCACCATGGCGTGCCAGGCGGTCAGCGCGGCGCAGGGCAAGGTGGCGCCTTCGACGACGGAGAGGTGCGCAGGGATTTTGACGACGCCGTCCTCCTCCAGCACGGCATATTCGGCCAACATGCCGTCGATCGAGCCGCCGAGCGCGCTCGCCTGTACGGTCTGGCTCGGCTCGCCGCCGGTCCAGCGTTGGAAGAAACAGCCGGCGACCTTGTCGCCGACTTTGACGCGCGTCACGCCGGCGCCAACTTCGACCACTTCGCCGGCGCCGTCGGACAGCGGCACGATGTTGTCGCGCACCGGCATGCGATAGGTGCCGCGCACGATGCCGAGGTCGCGGAAATTCAGCGAGCAGGCGGCGACCTTGACCTTGACCTGCCGGTACTGCGGCTTCGGCTCCGACAGATCGACTTTGGTCAGGGCTTCGATGCCGGCACCGCCTTTCGGCAATTGATAAGCACGCATGCGCTTCATCCTCCCGCGATTTTATAATTATGCCGTCGGCGAACCTTAAGCCGCCGGCGTCACGTTGACGGACACGCTCATGCGCTGCCCGCCCGATCCTAGGATAACACCGTCCACCGGCGCGACATCGGTATAGTCGCGGCCGACGGCGAGCGGCACGTGGTCCTCGCCGGCGATCACCGCGTTGGTGGGATCGAGCCCAAACCAGCCCCCGCCCTGCCCTTCCCCGCTTTCGTTGCCCAACCACAGCAGCACCCAGGCGTGCATCGCCTCGCTGCCCTGCAGCCGATTGGCGTCGGTGCGCGGCGCCGAGCGCAGATAGCCCGAGACATACGCCGCCGGCAGGCCGAGGCTGCGCAAGCCCGAGATCATGATGTGGGCGAAATCCTGGCAGACGCCGCGGCGCAGCGCGAACGACATCGGCGGCATGGTGGTCACGGTGGTGGCGCCGATCTCGTAGGCGATGTCGGCCTTCAGCCGGCGGATCAGGTCCAGGCCCGCATCGAGCACCGGCCGGCCGGGCGTAAAACTCGAGCGGACATAGTCGCGGATCTCCGGATCGAGCGACACCATGCGGCTCGGGAACAGAAAATGCGCGGGCGACAATGGGCCGATGTCGCTCGCCGCGAAGGCTTCCTCGCGCACCGCCTCCCACGGCGGCGTTGCCTTCGCCTCCAGCACCGCCGGCGCATCGACGGCGACCCGCGCCGACAGCTTGACCGTCATGGTCTCGTGCGGCTCCTGGATCTCGATCCAGGTCAGGCGATTGCCGAAGAAATCATCGCCCTCGCGGCGGTGCGCCGGCTCCGGTACGATCTGCAGCGAGGCGACATGAACGCGCGCGCCGTCGCGCGACACCGGGGTGAGCCGCAGCACGTGATGGGCGTGCGCGACCGGCGACGCGTAGCTGCACACCGTGGCTTGCCGGACGTCGTAGATCACGCCAGCGCCTCCCAGCCGGAATCGGAGCGCTCGCTGCTGGTGAGATAGGCGGCGCCGATCGCGTCCGACAGCTTCATCAGTGCCTGTTCCAGCTCGACGATCAGCGCCACGTCGATCTCGGCGACATCGGCCGTACGCAGCCGCGTCGCGATCGACGCGGCGATCTGCTGCACCGGCGACAGCCGGCCGTTTGAATTGCGCTTCGGCAGCGCACCGAGATGGGTCTCGATGCGGTCGAGCTGAAACACCACCGAGCGCGGATTGTTCGGATCGAGCATGACGAGATCGACCACCGGCGCCAGCGCCGCCACCATGACATAGCGCTGGCGGTAGCTGATCTGGCTGTCGGCGAGCTCGAGCAGCACGTCGAGGCCGCCGTCCGGCGCGCCGGCTTCGGCGAACGCGCGCGCCAGGCGGCAGGTGAGCAAGGCGCGTTCGATGCGGCGGCCGAGCTCGAGAAAGCGCCAGCCGGCGAGCTGGGTCATGTTCTCCTGGGCGAGGCCGGACAGCGACGCGATGATGCGCAGCGCCGCGTCGACCCGCTCGGCGATGGCGCTTTCGGCCGGCGCCTGCGGCAGGCCGGCGCCGATCATGGCGGCAAGATCGCTGATGGCGCGCCAAGCGTCCGGCGAGAAGCGGTCGCGGATCAGCGACGCCGCCGACCGCGCGGCGCCGACCAGATAAGGCAGCGAGCCGGCGAGATCGCTTTGGCTGAGCACCGTGCGCGCCATGTTGACGGCCGACGCCGGCGGCGCGCCTTCGGGCAGCGCGTCCCAGGCGGCGAGCAATGCGCCGATGGCGGCAATGACCGCAGCCGCATCGTCGGCTTCGGCGCTGCGATTGATCATGGCCCGCGTCAGCCGCAGCGTCGCTTCGGCACGCTCGACGTAGCGGCCGACCCAGAACAGATTGTCGGCGGCGCGGCTCGGCAAGAGCCCGGAGGCGCGCTGCACCTGCATGCGCTCCGGTGTCGGCAGCAGCGTGGTGTCGCCGACCGGGCCGTGGGTCAGCACCCAGGCGTCGGCGGTGGCGGCGCCGCGCTGCAGGCTCACTGCGTGCGCGTCGTCGCCAGCGGCGATGCGCACAAAGCCGCCGGGCATGACCTGCCAGCGCTCGCCGACCTTGGCGAGGAACAGCCGCAGCGTGAACGGCCGCGGCTGCAGGCGGCCGTCGCGCCATACCGGCATGCTCGACAGCGTCACCGCCTCCTGCACCACGTAATCGATGCCGCGGTCGCGGATCGCCTGAATAAGCTTGCCGCGCTGCGCCGCATCGAGCGCGGCGCCGACGATCTCGCCACCCGGCCGGCCGTCGGCGAAGGACTCGGTGAAGGCCGAAGCGACCACCATGCCATCGAGCTTTTTGATCATCGCCTCGCGCACGTCGGCGCGGCCGAGCCACCAGGTTGCGACGTTGGGAATTTTCAGATCGGTGCCAAGCACCGCCGGCGCCAGCGCCGGCAGGAAGGCGAGCATGGCGCGCGCTTCGATCAGGCCGGCGCCGAGCGAATTGACGACGACGATCTTGCCGTCGCGCACGGCTTGCAGCAGCCCGGCGACGCCGAGCCGCGACGCGGCATTGAGCTCCAGCGGATCGGCAAAGTCGGCGTCGACCCTTCGCAGCAGCACCTCGGTGCGGCGCAGCCCCGAGACGGTGCGGATGAAGACGCCGTCCTCGCGCGCGATCAGATCGTTGCCGTCGACTAGGAGCAGGCCGAGATAGCGCGCCAGATAAGCGTGCTCGAAATAGGTCTCGTTCATCGGCCCCGGCGTCAGCAGGCAGGTGCGCGCGTCGTCCTGGCGATTGAGCGAGAACAGCTCGGCCTGGAACGCCTGGAAGAACGGCGCGACGCGCTCGACCTTGGCGGTGCGGTAGATGTCGGGCATGGCGCGCGACAGCGCGAGGCGATTTTCGATGGCGTAGCCGGCGCCCGACGGCGCCTGCGCGCGATCGTTGAGCACCCACCAGCGGCCGTCGGCGCCGCGGCCGACATCGACGGCATAGAAGCGCAGATGAGCGCCGCCGCGCGGCGCGATACCGACCAGCGGCCGCAAGAATTCCGGATTGCCGGCGATCAGCGCCGCCGGCAGCCGGCCTTCGCCGGTCAAGGTCGAAGGACCGTAAGCATCCGCCAGCACCGCTTCGAGCAGCTCGGCGCGCTGGCTGAGGCCCGCCTCCAGCTCCTGCCACTCGCCGGGCTCGATGATCAGCGGAATATGGCTGAGCGGCCACGGCCGCTCGATGCCGGCTGCGTCCTCGTAGACGCGATAGAACACGCCGGAATTGCGCAAGTAACGGTCAGCGGCGGCGCAGCGGCGGTTGATCTCGTCGCCGCCGAGCGCCGCGAGCATGGCGAGAAGCGGCCGCCAGTGCGCGCGCAGGCGGCCGTCGCCATCCATCATCTCATCGAAAACGCCGGGCAGCGGCCGATAGCCTGAAACAAGCCGTTCCAGGCCGGCCTCCTGCTGTTCGATGACAGTGTCCGGCTGCGCTGCCATGGCGTCATTCTTCAGACCGGGCGCCGCAGATCAAGGGTCAGCGGATATTCGCGCGAGATTTCGAGCGGCGGCGTCTCGATCACGCCCGCGGTATGGCCGTGATCCTGGAAGCGGGCGCGGCGGCGCGCTTCGGCTTCGTAGGAGTTGACCGGAAAAGTCTCGTAGTTGCGGCCGCCCGGATGGGCGACGTGATAGACGCAGCCGCCGAGCGAGCGCTGGTTCCAGGTGTCGACGATGTCGAACGTCAGCGGCGCGTGCACCGGAACGGTGGGCTGCAACGACGATTCGAGCTTCCAGGCCTTGAAGCGCACGCCGGCGACGAATTCGCCGGAGCGGCCGGTCGAGGTCAGCGGCACGCGCCGGCCGTTGCAGGTCACGATATGGCGGTCTGCGTTGCAGCCCGCGACCTTGACCTGCAACCGCTCGACCGAAGAATCGACGAAGCGCACCGTGGCGCCGGCATTGCCCTCCTCGCCCAGCACATACCAAGGCTCGATCGCCTGGCGCAGTTCGAGTTCGACGCCGCCGTGATGCACGGTGCCGCAGAGCGGGAAACGAAATTGCCGCTGCGCCTCGAACCAGACCGAATCGAAGGCGTAGCCGGCGGCCTTGAGATCGTCCAAGACTTCGCGGAAATCCTCCCAGACGAAATGCTCGAGCATGAAGCGGTCGTGCAGCGCCGTGCCCCAGCGCACGGGCTTGGCGTCGAGCGGCGCCCGCCAGAAGGCGGCGACGATCGCACGCAGCAGCAATTGCTGGGCGAGACTCATGCGCGCGTCAGGCGGCATCTCGAACGAGCGGAATTCGACCAGGCCCAATCGACCGGTCGGACCGTCGGGCGAGAACAATTTGTCGATGCAAATCTCAGTACGATGGGTGTTGCCGGTGACATCGACCAGGATGTTGCGGAACAAACGATCGACCAGCCACGGCGGCACCGGTTCGGCGCCGCCCGGCGGCGGCACTTTGGCAATCGCGATTTCCAGCTCGTAGAGCAGATCCTGGCGCGCCTCATCGATGCGCGGCGCCTGGCTGGTCGGGCCGACGAACAACCCGGAAAACAGATAAGACAGCGACGGCCGCCGCAGCGCATAAAGCACCAGGCTCTTGAGCAGATCGGGTCGGCGCAGGAATGGACTGTCGGCGGCGCTCAAAGCCCCGAGCACGACGTGATTGCCGCCACCGGTGCCGGTGTGGCGGCCGTCGAGCATGAATTTGTCGGTGCCGAGCCGCGAGGCGCGCGCGTCCTGATAGACCGCTTGCGTGATGGCGACGGTTTCACGCCAGGATTCCGCCGGCTGGATGTTGACCTCGATGACGCCGGGATCGGGCGTGACTTTCAGGACGTTGAGCCGCGGATCGGGCGGCGGCGCATAGCCTTCGACATGCACCGGCAGGCCGAGCTCGGCCGCAGTCGCTTCGATGGTCGCGAGCAGCTCGAGATAATCCGCCAGCGTCTCGACCGGCGGCATGAACACGCACAACCGTCCGTCGCGCACCTCGACCGACAAAGCGGTGCGTACCGGTACGCCGCCGGCAGGCGGCGCCGCGGCCGGCGCCTGGCGCTTGACCGGCGCTTTCGGCGTCATCCCCGGTGCCGCCCTGTCCTTGGCCGGCGGCAGCGGCGAGCGGTCGGCAAAAGGATCGGCTGGCACCAGATGCGGATAGTCGGCGGGCGCCAGATACGGCAGCGATTGCAGCGGCAGCCGGAAGCCGAGCGGCGAATCTCCGGGCACCAGGAACAGTCTGCCGCGACGGGTGCGCCACATTTCGCTCAGCCATCCGGGCCTCCCCTGCGCGCTCCAGCGTTGCAGCGGCAGCACGTAACCCGCCGGCCGGCCGAGATGGGAATCGAACAAGGCCAGGTCGAACAAGTCGAGAATGCGCGCGCGCTCGGCCGGATCGTCGACCTGCGGATCGCTCGGATCGATGTTGTCGGGAACCAGACCCTGCTTGAGCATCCGGTCGGCCGGATCCTCGTAAGCCGGCTGCACGTAGTCCGCCGCGATGCCGAGGCGCACGGCAATCGCCTCGGCGAAGCGTTTGGCGTCGTCGCGCGATGGCTGTTTGGCGTCAGTCTCGCGGGCGATCAAGCTGTCATCGCGCCAGATCGGCACGCCGTCGCGGCGCCAGTACAGCGCAAACGCCCAGCGCGGCAGCGGTTCGCCGGGATACCATTTGCCTTGGCCGAAATGCAGGAAGCCGCCCGGCGCGAAACGGTCGCGCAAGCGCCGGATCAGCTCATCGGCGTGGACGCGCTTTTTCGGCCCGAGCGCCGCGGTGTTCCACTCCGCCGATTGATAATCGTCGACCGAAACGAAAGTCGGCTCGCCGCCCATGGTCAGCCGCACGTCGTGCGCGACAAGATCGGCGTCGATTTTTTCGCCGAGCGCATCGAGCGCCTGCCAGGCTTCGTCGGAGAACGGTGCGGTCACGCGCGGCCGCTCGACGAGCCGCTTGACGCTCATGTTGTACGAGAACGAGACTTCCGCCGGCTCGACCATGCCCGTGATCGGCGCCGCGGAACGGAAGTGCGGCGTCGCCGCGAGCGGAATGTGGCCCTCGCCGCACAGCAATCCCGACGTGGCGTCGAGCCCGATCCAGCCGGCGCCCGGCAGATAGACTTCGGTCCAGGCGTGCAGGTCGGTGAAATCGAACTCGCTGCCGGCGGCGCCTTCCAGCGGCTTCACGTCGGGCCGCAGCTGGATGAGATAGCCGGAGACGAAGCGCGCCGGCAGCCCGATGTGCCGCAAGATTTGCACGAGCAGCCACGCAGTGTCGCGGCACGAGCCGGCGCCGGCGGCAAGCGTCTCCTCCGGCGTCTGCACGCCGGGCTCCATGCGGATGAGATAGCGGATGGCGCGCTGCAGATGCTGGTTGAGATCGACCAGAAAGTCGACGGTGTTGCGCGGCTCCCGCGAGATCGTCTGCAGGAATTCGGCGAGTCGAGGCCCGGCCGGCTCGGGCTCAACGAACGCCGACAAATCTTCCTGCAGCTCCGGCGGAAACTTGAACGGCCAAGTCTCGGCGTAGGGCTCGACGAAAAAGTCGAACGGATTGATCACCTCCAGATCGGCAGTGAGATCGACCGTGATGGAAAATTCCGCGGTCTTTTCCGGGAACACGAACCGCGCCAGCCAATTGCCGTGCGGATCCTGCTGCCAGTTCACGAAATGCTGCTTCGGCGTCACCGCGAGCGCATAGCTCAGAACGGGGGTGCGGCTGTGCGGCGCCGGCCGCAACCGCACCACCTGCGGCCCGAGGCCGATGGGCCGGTCATAGGTGTAGCGGGTGGCGTGATGCAGCCCGACCAGGATCGACATGGATTACGCGCCACCCGGATTTGCCCAACAAATATGCAATATCCATGCAAGTTCCGGGCCGCCGTCAATACGCTTCGAACGCGCGCAAAGGCGAATCCAGGCCGTCATGATCGGTCATAGATGCATTGACCGGGACGCCCTTTGGCTGCGCTCCGGCCGATGATAATCTTTGCGCAATTCACGCCGACAGCGGCGAGTTTCAAGCGCCCGCGCTCAGGGAGGGACTGCCCATGAAGGACTTGGTCAAGCGCTACCTCGATCAAGGGCTGTCGCGCCGGCAGCTTGTCTCCGGATTGAGCGCCGCCGGGATGAGCACGGTGGCGGCCAAAGCCTTCGCGCAGAATCTCGCCCCCGCCGCGCAAGGCGCGGCGCCCGCCGCAGCGGCCGCTCCCGCGGCGATCCGCGAGGTCGAGGGCAACGGCGGCAAATTGTTCGTCGAGCAGCTCAAGGCGGCCGGCACCGAATACATCTTCTTCAATCCCTCGACCGGCGACCATCCGATCTTCGATGCACTGGTCGATATTCCCGAGATCACCTTGATCAAGGGCATCCAGGAAGGCGCCGTCGTCGCCATGGCCGACGGCTATGCCCGGGCGTCGGGCCGCACCGGCGTGGTCGTGGTCGCCAATATCGGCCTGCCCAATGGCATGACCCAGATGGTCAACACCTGGAAGGACCAGATTCCGATGCTGGTCGCGGTGGCGTCGATCGGCCAGGACGCGCTCGGCCGCGACCAATGGCAGGAGACCGACCACCACGAATTGATGACCGAGCCGATCACCAAGTGGTTCTGGCAGGTGCAGTCGACGGCGGCGATGGCGGAGACGACGCGGCGCGCCCTGAAATTTGCTTCGACCCCGCCGTGCGGGCCGGTGTTCCTGTCGCTGCCCACCAATACGCTCGAGCAGCACGCCAAGACCCAGGTCTGGGAGCGCAGCAAGTTCGACGTGCCGATGCGCATCCGCCCCGACAAGGACGACGTCGAGAAGGCGGCGCGCCTCTTGATCGAGGCGCAGAACCCGCTGATCAGCGTCGGCGACGAAGTCACCTGGTGCCGCGGCCAGAAGGAATTGATCGAGCTCGCCGAGCTGTTGGGCGCGCCGGTCGCCGGCGAGATGGCCAATCTCGGCTACTGGTCGAAGCCGTTCCCGACCCGGCATCCGCTGTTCATCGGCACGCATCTGCGCGCCATGCGCTATCCCGGCAAGCCCGACGTGCTGCTCAATCTCGGCAATCGCTGGGGCGAGCTGGCGGCGCCCGGCACCAAGCTGATTTCGATCCGGCTCGATCCGGCGAGTCTGGCGCGCGGCGCGCCGGTCGATCTCGCCATGGTGGCCGATCTGCGCTTGGCCATCGCCGATCTCACCGCGGCGATCAAAAGCCAATTGCCGGCGGCGAAGCTCAAAGACATTGCCGACGCGCGCGCGGCCAAGACGCGCGCCTATTCGGCGCAGATGGAACAGGCGCGCGCCGCGATCGCGCGTGGGCTGTCGGACTCCTCGCCGATCAGCATGGAGCGGCTGGGGCTCGAGCTGGAGGCCAATCTCGACCGCGACACCTGCTATGTCGCCGACGTCGATTCCGGCAAGACCATGGACCCGCTGATGGCGTTCGGCGGCGACGACAAGCAATATTTCGGCACCGGGCCGAACGTGCTCGGCTGGGGCATGGCGGCGGCGTTCGGCGTCAAGCTGGCGCGCCCCGACGTGCCGGTGGTATCGGTGGTCGGCGACGGCAGCTTCTGCTTCTCCGGGCCGCAGCCGCTGTGGAGCATGGCGCGCTACAAGGCGCCCGTCACCGTGATCGTGCTCAACAATCACAGCTACAACAACGAGCGCAACCGCATCTGGAACTCGGCCGGCCGGCAATTCGAGGCGGCGCGCGACATGACCTGCTACAACGGCGATCCCGATATCGACTACGCCAAGGCCGCCGGCGCCTTCGGCGTCGAAGGCGTACTCGTCAAGGAGCCTGCCGAGATCAAGGC
>Ga0335081_10002434_pt1 | contig 29299 bp, 27 predicted proteins | sample Lox_Sample_35_FD_206713 | JGI IMG/M metagenome (GOLD analysis project Ga0335081, IMG submission 206713) | Soil microbial communities from Loxahatchee National Wildlife Refuge, Florida, United States - Lox_Sample_3.5 | ecosystem: Environmental > Terrestrial > Soil > Wetlands | place: USA...
TCTGGGGAGCGGTGGTGGGCTGCCTGGTCGCAGGCTTCTATTTCCTGCGCGTCTACGATATGGCGGTTACCACGTATGTGGCCGCGGCGATCAACCTGGCGGTGGCTCTGCTGAGCCTCCTGTTGGCGACACGTACGAGCCACGTTCCGCAAGACGCTGCGCCCGCTTCGATACCCGAGCGTGCTCCGCGCGCCACCGCAATCTACATTGCGATTGCGCTTTCCGGTCTGTGCGCGCTGGGCGCCGAGGTGGTATGGACGCGGCTTCTCTCCTTGTTGCTGGGCGCGACGGTTTACACATTTTCGATTATCCTTGCGGTGTTTCTGATCGGCCTGTGGGCCGGCAGCAGCGCGGGAAGCTTTCTCACACGGCGCACGCCCCGAGTTCGCGAGGCGCTGGCCGCGAGCCAGATCCTGCTGGCGCTGGCGATCGGGTGGACCGCCTACACGCTGGCGCACTCGCTGCCGTACTGGCCGGTGGATCCGTGGCTCTCGCTTGACCCTTGGTTTAATTTCGAGCTCGACTTGGTTCGTTGCGCGTGGGCCATCTTTCCGGCGACCTTCCTGTGGGGCGCGAGTTTTCCGCTGGCGCTGGCATCGGCTGCCGGAGAGGGGCAAGATCCCGGAAGACTCACGGGCGAAATCTACGCGGCCAACACCGCGGGATCGATCGTAGGCGCGCTGGCGTTCAGCTTGGTTTTCATTCCGCAACTCGGAAGCAGTCAATCGCAGCAGCTTCTGATCGCCTGCTCCGCGATTACGGCTCTAATCGCGGCTGGGTCGATTGGCGGCATCCGGCTGGCGCGGCCAAAGCCCGTGCTGGCAGCGGTATCGGCTGTCGCGCTGGCGGCGGTCCTGGCGTGGAGTGTCTCGGATGTCCCCTGGCAAGTGGTCGCGTATGGCAGGCGGATCGCCCCAATTGTGCGCGCCGCGGATCTGTTCGACCGGGCCAATCCCACCAAGATTCTGTTTCGCGGAGAAGGCATCAATTCCTCCGTCGTCATTGCGGAACGCGCGGGGCAGCGCCACTTTTATGTGAGCGGCAAGGCGGAAGCCTCAACCGCGCCCCTCGACATGCGCCTGGAACGGATGATGGGGCATGTTCCGGCCCTGGTGCACCCCGGCCCGCGCTCGGTGCTGGTGGTGGGTTTCGGAGCCGGCGTGACGGCGGGCTCGTTCGTGCCATACCCGGAAGTCCGCAGCATTACGATCTGCGAACTCGAGCCGCTCATACCGCCGGCGTCCACGCAGTTTTTCGGCAAGCAGAACAGCTGGGTTCTCAATGACTCGCGCACGCGCGTGGTGTATGACGATGCGCGGCACTATATCTATACAGCCAGAGATAAGTTCGACGTGATCACGACCGATCCCATCCATCCCTGGGTGAAGGGCACGTCGACGCTGTACTCGAAGGAATACTACGAACTGGTGAAGCGCCATTTGAATCCAGGCGGTGTGGTGGCGCAGTGGCTCCCGATCTACGACAGCGACCTGGAGACCGTGAAGAGCGAATTGGCGACTTTCTTCGCGGCTTTTCCGGACGGCACCATCTGGAGTAACAACTTGCGAGGCGACGGCTTCGACCTGGTTCTGCTGGGCCAGGCCGATCCTGCCGTGCTCAACCTGGATGAGCTGCAACATCGTCTGGACGGCAGCGGCTATGTGGCTGTTACCGAATCTCTGCGCGAGGTTGGATTCTACTCCGCGGTGGACGTGCTCGCGACTTATGCCGGACGAGCGTCCGACTTGAGCACGCTCACCCGAGACGCCCAGATCAACACCGACAGCAACCTTCGCTTGCAATACCTGGCGGGCTTAGGGCTGAATTCGATGGCGTATCAAAAGATTTATTCCGAGATCCTCTCGTACCGGAAATTTCCGGAGGGACTGATCGCGGGGACTGGTCCACGCATGGATGCGCTGCGCACTCTGCTTCACCATCCGTCAACTTCTGCGCCAATACGGTGAAGCCGCAAGGGCCCACATGTAAATTGGTCTTCTGCCCCCTTGACACTGGCCACCCAACACTGATATACCATGCCCCAAGTAAACATCTATCTCAGTTTCGCCACTTTAGAGGTAACGGGACATGAAGACGATTGCGCTGTGGGGTTGTACTCTCTTGCTGACCCTCGCTTCGGCGTGGGCACAGACTGCTCAAATTAGCGGCGTTGTCAGAGACGCCAGCGGCCTGGCCATACCGGGCGCCACGCTCAAAGCCACACAGACTGCGACGGGCGTGGTCCGCAACACGACAAGCGGGGCCAACGGTGATTACGTTCTTCCAAACCTTCCGATCGGCCCCTATTTATTGGAAGTAGCCAAAGAGGGCTTCACCAAGTACGTCCAAACCGGTATCGTCCTGCAAGTCGACACCACTCCTACCATCGATGTCGCTTTGAAAGTAGGCGCCGTGACGGAGCAGGTCACCGTCGAAGCCGATGCGGCCCAGGTGGAAACGCGGACCACCAGTATCGGCCAGGTGGTCGATACCACGCGAGTCTTGGAGATGCCACTCAACGGCAGGGAGGTCCACGAACTGATCTTTCTGGCAGGCATGGCGAACTACCCCGGAACCGCTTCACTCAACTCAGTGCGCAACTATCCGACTGTGATCGTTTCCGTGGCTGGCGGCGCCCCGGACTCCGTGGCTTATTCGCTGGACGGTATAATCCACCAGGATCCCTACAACAACCTGAGCCTGCCGCTGCCATTCCCGGATGCCTTGCAAGAGTTCAAGGTAGAGACGAGCGCGATTCCGCCGCAGTATGGGTACCACTCCACCGCCACCGTGAATGCCGTTACGAAGTCCGGCACCAACCAATTTCACGGCGATCTGTTTGAGTTTCTGCGCAACGGGGACCTGAACGCGAACGACTTCTTCAATAACTCCGCGATTCCGTACAAGCCGCGCGATACTCTGAAACGCAATCAGTATGGAGGAACGATTGGCGGCCCGATCAAAAGAGATAAGCTGTTCTTCTTCGGTGGATTTCAGAGGACAGATCTGCGTTCCGATGGCACCGCGCTCACGACGTTCATCCCGACGCCGGATACCCTAAAGGGCGATTTCAGCGCAATTACGTCGGCCGCGTGCAACAATGGCAAAACCATCAATCTTACTGGATTCCAGCCGGGCCCCGACGGGCGTCTAGACCAGATATCTCCGACTCTGCTTGACCCGGTGGCTGTGAACATCGTCAACACCATACCGGCGACGGCCAGCCCGTGCGGGCGAACGAACTACTCGCAGATCGCCAATCTGGATGAGGACTTAGTCTCCTCCAAAGTGGACTACCAGATCAACGGAAAGCAATCAGTCTTCGGGCGTTTCTACTTGGCCAAACTCAATCAAAGCTCAACTTACGATGGGAAGAACCCGCTTTCGATCGCCAGCTATGGTATTGATGACCTGGATTACGGCTTAGCGCTCGGACACACATATGTCATCGGCCCTTCTCTAGTGAGTTCTTTCCGCATCGGCGCGAGCCGCACAAATATTGCGAAAATCCCGGATCTCTATAAATCTTTCGCTGATCTCGGAGCCAATGTCTCACCTCTGGGCGGAAAGATGATCGCCATTTCGACGAACAACAGCGCGTTCACGATCGGCGGTGGCGCCGCGGCGCCAGGTCAGTCGCACAATGGTCCCCTCTGGTCGATTTACGAGGACCTGAACTGGGTGAAGGGATCGCATCAGATCGGTTTTGGCGGCAGCATCTATCACCAGCAACTAGACTACTGGTCCGCTGGTGGCGTGAATGCCACGGGATTGGCAACCTTTGATGGATCGGTGACCACTTTTCCGCTGGCTGACTTTATGCTGGGCCGGTTTTCGACCTGGAGCCAGGGCACACTTTACGGATTTTACAGCCGGCAGTTTTACCAGGCTCTGTATATCCAGGACTCGTGGAAGGTCAGTTCCCGATTAACGGTGAACTATGGTGTGAGGTGGGAGCCTTACACCGCCGTCTACCAGTCGCGCGCGCACCAGGATCTGCATTTTGATCCCTCACTGTTCGCCAGCAATACCCGCAGTTCGTTCTACACGTCCGCTCCAGCGGGGCTTGTGTTCTCGGGCGATCCGCAGTACTCATGTGGGAACTACTTCAACTGCCCCAAGTGGGACAAATTCTTCCCACGCGTGGGCGTGGCGTGGGACCCCACGGGCGGCGGACGCATGACCATTCGCGCTTCCTTTGGCATGCAGGGAGACCGCATGAGCATGCTCTCACTGAGCCAGGAGCAGTTCGGCGCCCCGTTCGGCAATACCGTTACGGCGACGGGCGGGACATTGGCGAATCCATGGGCGAACTATCCGGGATTATCGGGAGGCGCGTCGCTACCGGGTCAGAATCCACTGGCGATCCTGGCCGCCCGCAGCGGGTTTGGTTATTCGGCCCCCAATATTCCCTTCCCGGCATTCGGCGGCTATATCATTTCGAACCTGAATAACTTCAACCCGACCTATGTGAACCAATGGAATTTGAGCATTCAAAGGCAGATTGGTCAAAACTGGTTACTCAGCGCCAATTACCTCGGAACCAGTACGATTCATTTTGTGAGCGGCGAAAACATTAACGCTTCGGTGCTGGTGCCCAACACGGCTGGAACTGCCCTGGGCACTTGTCCCAAAGGTGTTGTTGTGGGCTGCGATTCGACCGGCAATGCGAATCAGCGGCGGCCGTTGTACCTGGCGAACCCTGCTTTGGGAACCTTCTATTCCAATATCGGGATAGCAGACGATGGCGGGACCGCCAGCTATGAGGGCCTTTATTTCTCCGCCCAGAAGCGGCTCAGTCACAATGTAACGGTTCTGGCCAACTACACCTGGTCGCATTGCATTAGCGATCCCTGGAACCAAAACCCCACGCAAAACGGGGTAGCACCTCCGGGCGCACGGCGGCAGTGGCGTAGTAACTGCGTGGGAAGTGACCTGCGGCAATTGTTCTCATTGAACGCCGTGGCCACCACTCCCAAGTTTTCCGGCAAAGCGCTCCGAATAGTCGCCAGCGACTGGGAAGTCGCGCCGATCTTGACCGTCAAGTCCGCGCAGTTCTTCTCGGTTCTGGCCGGCCCCGACCAGGCCCTGACGACCGTGCCGGGCCAACCCGCGCAATTGTTGAGCCCCAGCGAGTATGCAACGCATCAGACTGTGACTCAATGGCTCAACCCAGCCGCATTTGGAGAGCCTGCGCTGGGCACCTATGGGAATTTGGGCCTGAACAACCTGAAAGGGCCTGGTGTCTTCCAGTTGAACCTGGCTCTGTCGAGAAGCTTCCCCATCGCGGAGCACAAGACGTTTCAGGTGCGCGCGGAGGCGTTTAACCTTCCCAATCACCTGAATCCTTTTACTCCGGGGATTACGCCCATCAACGGGACGTTGTTTGGTGGACAGGTCAATCGCAACGCGAGCAACTTCGGCCAGATCACGAGCGATATCAGCGGAAATAACGGGTTGCTCCCGGGCGACTATCGCGTGATTCAGTTGGCGGCGAAGTTCATATTCTAGAAGCCGGACGCAAGCTGGGCTGCATTCGCCGCGCGGTGCGCCGAGCAGGCCGACGGCGCAGAGGAAAACGGTTCTTGCCTTCCTCTGCGTCTCTGTGGTTATTTATGGTGCAGGTCTGAGGCAGAGCCTCGCTAGTGATAAGATCTTGACCATGATGGCTCAACGGATCGCTCGATCTTTACTGGCGGTAGCCGCGGTTTTCGCTTTCTGGCTACCGGGCTTGCGCGCAGCCGGTTGCCGGAACTTTAGGCCGGACTCTACGGATGCCGTAGCGGCGGCGCCGAGCAACCACAAAGTGATTCTGGAAAACGATGCTGTGCGCGTGCTCGAAGCTACCGTGCCGATCCACAGTATGGAGGTTCCTCACACGCACTTCTGGCCCAGTGTATTCTTCGAGCAGACCTCCGGTCCCAATGAACCCTGGAAGACCGTGAGCATCCGGTGGTCGGAGGGCGGGCCGAGCAAAGGATTTTCGAGCAGCGACCGTGACCGGCACAACCTGCTCATCGAACTGAAGAACACCGATTGCCAACCTGCGCCCGCCACGGAGTTACCGGCCACGGATGCCGTCAAGATTCACGATCCCAATATGCAGGTGGTGCTCGAGAACGCATACGTGCGCGTGCTGAGCGTCCGAGTGCCGCCGGGCGAGAAGGAGCCGTGGCATACGCACACGTGGCCGGCCGTGGTTGTGTATTTCCATCTGCCTCCTTCACAGCGTCTCTCACCGGATGGAAAGAAGACGCCGCGGGCCGAGCTGAAGGAATTGCAGGTGACCTACGATCCGAATAGCCAGCCGCTACACTCGGTCGAAAACCTGGGCACCGAGATGTATCAGGCTTATCGGGTGGAACTCAAACCCACCACGGCCACCGCGTTGTCGAAGCGATCCGCTGATTGATCTCGTCGTCCGCTGTGGTACGTTTCCTCACGGCCGTTAATCGGAAGTTACTAATTAACCGACAGTCTTCGGAGCACGCTTTTTGCTAGAATGGCGCAACGCAGATTTAGGAGGCACACATGAAATATTTTTCGGGAATCATTCTGGGATTGCTGCTGACTGTAGGTGCATGGACGCTCGGAGCGCAGAATGAACGCGCCATGCATCCGCGACTTGTCAAGGCTATTGAAGCCCTACGCGACGCGCGTGAGTACATGGAACACGCACCGCATGATTTTGGGGGACACAAGGTAGAAGCAATCCGTGCGACGGATGAGGCGATCCGGCAATTGAACTTCGCCTTGGCCTATCGCGGCCGCGAAGATCGGCGATAGGCGACGAGGCCTGTAGGTCGCAATGGCCGGAACGCTGGGAAGCTTTGCGCTTCGCTCTGGAACTGGAAGCTGGTGAGTCGCCCCGTTACGACACTTCTTTTCCGTAAAGCCGCCGCAACTCGACTTTGGCATCGCCTAACAGACGTTTTCGCTGCGCCGGTAGGGCCCTGCCAGCACGATTGATATAGAAATTGAGCATAGACATCGCCGATTGAAATGGAGAAGCCTTACGGCGGCTACTGCGATCCGCCGACCGCTTCAGCGACCGCGCGATGCCCTTAGCGCTGTCCAGCCCAAACACTCCCTTGTCCAAATCGAGTGCGTTGCTGTTGCTGGTTACTTTCTGCGACCAGCGTTTTGGCGGGGGCGCCTTCTTAGCCGAAGACGCCCTTTTGGAGTTAGAAGAACGCGCCATTCTCTTGCGGCTCAAACTGCCTCGTAACTATGATCCTCGGGAAGCGCGCGCCGTGGGCTTCCGGCTACGAGCGACGGCTGGGCCCCCTTCTGCGGCGCCGCTCAAAATTTCCTCAGCCAGCGTGGATAGCTTTTCGTCGGCCTCGCGTTCTTCTCCCCAACTCTTCTGCAGCAACTCGGGCGGCTCGGAAACGTGGTATCGAGTTCACAGGCAGTTACCGAGCGGAGAGTTGGGGCCTTTTCAGCAGCCTGTTAGGGCTGAAACGTGCCAGATAAACTGGCGCGCTGGGGTGATTGGTTTGGATGAGGCGGCTTAACCGGCTTTATTCTTGGGGGATCCGTTGCGGGCTCTTCCGAACGGGTGGCGGCTTCCTTCGGCTCAAGCGCTTCAGCACATCGGCCATGGTGAACTGCGCGGCCGACTCCAGACTGTCGAGCTCTTTCCACTCGAGCGGTGTGGCCACTGGCGCGCCCGGCCGCGCGCGTACCCCATAATCCGCTATCGCCGTAGCGGTATAGTCATTGCGGAAGTAGTCGATGAAGATCTTCCCCTCGCGCTTGACCTTACTCATCGTGGTAACATAAGCCTCCGGCGCGGCGGTGACCATTTCCTGCGCGATACTCGCCGCGAACGATTTCACATCAGACCACGAGTCCTTGGCCGCCAGTGGCACCGTCACGTGCAGCCCCTTACCTCCGGTGCACTTGAGATTCGCGTCGAGTCCCTTCAGCTTTAAGCGCCGCCGCAGATCGCGCGCGGCGAGCTTAAGTGCCTCGAACGAAACATCCGGCGCCGGATCCAGATCGAATATGAGCCGATCGGGATAATCGATCGCGTCGATGCTCGCGCCCCAGGGATGAATCTCGATCGCGCCCATCTGCGCGAGTTCCATGAGGCCTTTTTCATCGTCGATGTAGAGATACTCGTATGTCTTGCCTTTGTTCCTGAACTCAAACGGCCGCACATCGGGTCCCAGACCCTTGCCCGGGTTACGTTGATAGAAGCACTGGCGGTCAATACCATCGGGACAGCGCAGCAGGCTCAGTGGGTGTCGCGCGATTGATGGCAGTATGAACGGCGCAACGCCCGCATAGTAATTCGCCAGGTCGCCTTTGGTGATGCGACCGGTTTCCGAGATGACACGGTCGGGATGTGTGATCTTGACACCATGCAGAACCAGTGTGCTCGACGTCTTCGCTGTGGGCGGGGGAGTTGCCGCCGAGTCTTCGTACGCTGGTCTGCGTTTGTTCAATTCAGGTGCCATTTTACTAATTCTTAGTCGGAAAGGTCCTGCCCCGGTCGTGGCAATTTCGGGACCATCTGAGGCCTCTCGTCCTCAATGACAACGGTGAAAAGCTTGCTGGGCGTAACCTCGACGGAAAAGAGCGCGCATCAAAATACGGACAGTTCGTGAGCGATTTCACAGTCATCAGGGACCTTCTTCGAGCGGATCGTTCGTTTAGTGGAATCTTAAGCCATGAGCATGGTTGTTGACGAAAAAGGACAGCCCATCGAACCAAGTGAAGTAGTTCCGCCTCTCACCGAACGTCAGGCGGAGCAAGCGGAATCGCGGACATCCGTTACCGCCATCGTGGTGCATGAAGTGATCCGGAAGGATGGCGAGGAAGAACTGCGGCGTCCGGTGTCGGCTCTGGCGTGGTCCGGTCTGGCCGCCGGTCTCTCGATGGGCTTCTCGTTCCTGACAGAAGCCCTGTTCCGGACGTCGCTGCCGGACACTCCCTGGCGCACATTGATTACGAACCTCGGGTATCCGGTAGGATTTCTGATCGTGATTATAGGTCGCCAGCAGCTCTTCACCGAGAATACGCTCACGGCAATCATTCCACTCCTGGCGAGGCGGAGTCTCTCGATCCTACGCTCGGTGCTGAAACTGTGGGCCGTCGTCCTGATTGCAAATCTGGCCGGCGCTCACATCTTTGCGTGGGTGGTGAGCCGCACTCCTCTGATGCACCCGAAGATTCGGGAAGCCATGAAACAGATTGCGATGGCGGCTGCGGATGTTTCTCCAGGCAGTGCCATCCTCCGCGGCATCTTCGCCGGCTGGCTGATCGCTAGGGTGGTCTGGATGTTGGCGGCGACAGACTCGTCGCGCGTAACTATTATCGTGATTCTGACTTACATCGTGGGGCTCGCCAATCTGACCCACGTGGTTGTGGGATCGGTAGAAGTACTCTATCTCGTCATGCTGGGCGTTAAGAGCTGGCTCTCATTCTTAACGGGATATACCTTGCCAACACTCCTTGGCAACATTATCGGCGGCGTCTCACTGGTTTCCGCTCTCAATCACGCTCAAGTGATTGCGGGGCAAAATTACAGCAAAACGAAGTAAAGAAGATCACTCCGATCGGCGAGCGTTTGAGCAACCTGATGTTTCGTTCAGGCGCTTTCTTAAGATCGTCCAGGGCTTAGCACGCCATGTGCGGGCGGATAAGCTGTCCCGTGCCGTTGCCTGACGCTGCTGTTCTTCGGCAACAGCCAAGATTTCCGGAAGCAGCAAAAACGGTCTTCTCCGGGACAGCTAACATCGCGATAAACTGCAGCTAGGTTGCCATCGCCGGAATTAAGTAGCCGCCGTGAGGTTTCGTACCCCCGCATCCTTACTTGGTTAACGAAACTACATTGATACCCCGTTTTTCAACCGGCACAAAGCCCCGTACGTCGCTGCCCACGTAAATCTGCCGGGGCCGCGCTATTTTCTGCTCCGGATCTTGCAGCATCTCCTGCCATTGCGCCAGCCACCCGACGGTGCGCGGGATGGCAAACAGCACCGTGAACATTTCCGGCCGGAAGCCCATGGCCTGGTAAATGATCCCGGAGTAGAAATCCACGTTGGGGTAGAGTCTTCGGTTGATGAAGTAATCATCTTCCAAGGCGATCCTCTCCAGCTCCAGGGCAATGTCCAGCTTGGGATTTCTGCCGGTTACTTCGAACACCCGGTCCGCGGCCCACTTGATGATCCGGGCGCGCGGGTCATAATTCTTGTACACGCGATGGCCGAATCCCATCAGCTTGCCGTGGCCGTTCTTCACCTGTTGGATGTAAGCCGGGACCCGGTCTTTGGAACCGATCTCATCCAGCATCTTGAGCACTTCTTCGTTGGCTCCTCCGTGCAACAGGCCGGACAGAGCCGCCGCGGCGGCCGCCACCGAAACAAATGGATCGGCGTGCGAACTGCCGACCGAGCGCATGACGTTGGCGCTGCAATTCTGCTCATGATCGGCATGCAGGATGAAGAGAATGTCGAGCGCCCGAGCCAGAATGGGATTGGCCTGGTATTTTGGCTCGACCATCTTCCACAGCATGTTCATGAAGTTCGCGGCATAGCCGAGTTCGTTGTCGGGGTAGACATAGGGATAGCCCAGGCTGTGCCGATACGTATACGCCGCGATGGTCGGGACTTTGCCGATTAGCCGGCAGATCTGCCGGTGCCGCACGGCGGGGTCGTGTATGTTGCGCGCCTCCGGGTAAACCGTGGAGAGCGCGGCCACCGTACTAATGAACATGCCCATGGGGTGGGCGTCATAGCGGAAACCCTCCAGGAACTTCTTGGTGGTCTCATGAATCATCGTATGGTGGGTGATGGTGTCCACCCATTCTTTCATTTGATCCGCGGTGGGTAATTCGCCGAACAGCAACAGATACGCGACTTCCAGAAAGCTGCAATTCTGGGCCAACTGTTCGATGGCGTAACCGCGGTAGCGGAGAATCCCCTTCTCTCCATCGATGAACGTGACAGCGCTTTGGCAGGATGCCGTATTCATGAACGCCGGATCGTAGCCCATGACACCGAAATCGTCGCCGTTGGTGCGAATGTTCCGCAAGTCCATGGTGCGAACGGCGCCTTTAAAAAGAGGTACTTCGTACCGGTTGTTGGTGCGATTGTCGATGATAGTCAGAGTTTCTGGCATAGCGGTCGTCTCTCAATGTGATGCTCGCCTTCTCGAGCGCGAGCGAGGTTGAAGGCGGCTTCGGCGCCTCCAGCGATTCGACTAGTGATAATACTCGGGCAGCGGTTGCCGCACCGAATACCTGGACTGCAAAAATGTCACGATGTCCGTCAACTGCCGCACCGTCATTCGGTCGTCGTATGGGGGCATGCGCGGTTCGCCGTTGCGCGTAATTTCGGCCTTGGGATAGCGGGCCAGCTGATCCCGGAGTTCATAAGCCGGATACACGATCGAGGTCACTAGCTGACCATCCGTGATGGGTTCCAGAGTCACCCCTCCCAACACAACCGGCACCGGGGGTTGCACCGTGGGCCGAGGCAGGTTCACGCCATCGACTTGATGGCAGTCGCTGCATCCAAGGCCGACGAACGCGACTTTCCCTCGTTCGATATCGCCGTCCGGCCGCAGGCGAAAGCCGGCGGAAGAATGACGATCCACCGTGCAGCCGACCAGTAACACGAGCATGCTGAGGAGCAATGGTTTTGCGGGATAACCCATTTTCGTGACCTCCCTTCTGATCAGGCGCGATTACCCCAACCGATACACGTACTCGCCTTCTTCGAGATCTTCCCAAACCGGACGGAAGCCGAATTTCAGCAGTCCACGGCGGGCGCCAACATTGTGCGTGTCGATGAAAACGAAAACGCGCCGAAACCCGGCCGCCCGCGCCTCTTCGACTGCCGTTTGAGTCAGCGACGTGGCCAGCCCTCTCCGGCGATAACCCTGGTGGACAAAGCAGGTCAATTCTGCGGCGTTACCCACTGGCAGAAGCACAAGATGGCCGGCCAGACGATCCTCTACGAACGCCACCAGGTTGATTCCCTCAGCGAGCTTGTTTAACCAAGCCGAGCGTTCCGTACTACCAGGTGGTGGCAGCCCTTTCGCGCCCGCGAGTGGAGTAAATGTGGCATACATTCGTTCCAGCAGCGGCCAGTCTTTATCCGTGAGCCGCCGGACTTTGACTTCAACAGCAGTCTGAGCCGCCATACTCGATACCATTCCCAGTTCAATTATAGGTCCGATATCGGATCTCAGTATCCCTTTTTGTAGGACACAGGCTTATCAGAGCGCTTCGGCTCCACTTTCCGCAGTTCTGCCCAACTCTCGCCTAGCGGCTGTATAATCGGGAAACATTTGAATCCAGCTAGCTACTGCCCCACCCCGGTGTGGCAACCCGAAGTCGAGGATGCGCCGCGCTAAACGATGCTGCTCGAATTCTATCGCTACATACCGCCGGAAGGCATCAAGATCCTCCTGGTTCTCTTCCTGTCCTTCATGACGGGTCTGGAACGCGAGGAACACCGGCTGGAGGAAGAACGGTATTCCTTCGGCGGCGTTCGCACCTTCCCGCTAATTGGCCTGATCGGCTACGCGGTTTCGCTGCTCGCGGGCGGCCAGGTCCTGCCGGTGATCATTGGCTTTGCCGTGGTGGGGGGCTTCCTGGTGCTGTCGTATTGGCACAAACTGACCACGTTCAAACTTGCCGGCATCACGTCGGAGATGTCCGGCCTGACCACCTATCTGATTGGGGCTCTGGTTTACCGCGAGCAATACTGGATCGCTACCACAGTCGCGGTGGCCAGCATGCTGCTGCTGGAATTGAAGGTGGCTCTGGAAGGGCTCACCCAGCGGATCGCTCCGGAAGAAGTCCTGACATTCACCAAGTTCCTTTTGCTGAGCGTGGTCATTTTACCGGTGTTGCCCAACATGCCGTTTGGGCCGTTTCAGATCAATCCCTTCAAGACCTGGCTGGTAGTCGTCGCGGTGAGCGCGGTTTCCTATGCGAGCTATGTAATTCAAAAACTGACGAAATCGCATGGCGGCATCGTGCTCGCGGCCTTGCTGGGAGGCGTATACTCGTCCACGGTTACCACCGTAGTTCTGGCCAAACGCGCGTCCCGCGAGAATCAACCCCACCTATTTGCGGGCGCCACTCTGATCGCTTCCGGCATGATGTATTTCCGGCTGACGATTCTGGTATTGCTGTTCAACCGCAGTCTGTTCCGGAACCTGGGCCCGCCTTTTGCGGGACTAGCTGTTGCGGGCCTCGCTACCGGTTGGGTGTGGTCGCGCCTTCGTAACAAGAATCAACAGAAGGCCAAACGCGAATATGAACCTTCGAACCCACTCGAGATGAAGGCGGCGTTTCTGTTCGCCTTGCTCTTTGTGGTCATTCTGGCAGCCACTCATTTGGTACTAACCTACCTGGGCAGCGCGGGCGTCTATTCGTTAGCCGCACTGATGGGCTTCACCGATGTGGATCCCTTCATCATGGGAATGACGCAATCGGCCGGCGCCGCCACACCCCTGGCAGTGGCTTCGGCCGCGATCCTGATTGCCGCAGCCAGCAATAACCTGATCAAAGGTGCGTATGCGTACTTCTGGTCCGATCGCGCGACCGCGAAGCAGAGCCTGTCTCTATTGCTGGGGCTTGCCTTGGCCGGGCTGATTCCTCTTTTCTGGATCGCGAGCTGACCGGCTCTCGATCCCTATTGCATAAAATATCGCAAAGGCTCAAAATTACGTATAGGGGTTTCGGATATGGAAATCCCCTGGCGGCGCTGTGAGTTGGCGCGTTTCCCACGCCGCTCCCGCTTAAAGCTGCCGCGAAGAAGATGCGGTGAATAATGCCTGCCGTATCGCTTGAAGACGTAACTGCTTCCGTTGCCAGCGGGGAGGAGCACCTCGATCACCTGCTCGTGCCGGAGGTAGAAGAACCGTGGATCCGTTCACTATACGAAAACCTCAGGGACCTGCTGCACCCGCAGAAGCTTCCGCCGCTCGAAGTTACCTCGCGGCCCGTGGTAGTCGGGAATCTCTGGGGTCAATACCCGCCCCAGAAAAAATCCTGGGCCATGTCGCTCGCATTTGAATCGGTTGTGGTGCTCTTGCTGTTTACCGTGTTTTCGGTCAAGGCAGTCCAACAGAAGGTGGCGGCCATAATTCCCCTGATCGAACCTGATATCTCTCCTTATGAGCCGAAGTTGCCGGCGAAACCGGAAAAAATGTCCGGTGGTGGAGGAGGTGGCGATCGCTCCCCCCTGCCGGCGCCGAAAGGACGGTTGCCGAAAGCCTCGCTGAAGCAATTTACCCCGCCCATGGTTGTGCCCAACAATCCCAATCCGAAGCTGACGATGGACCCGTCGCTGATCATTCCGCCGGAAGTGCCCCTCCCGCAGGTGAATCTGCCAAATTATGGTGACCCCCTCGCCAAGATTGGCCCCCTCTCCAACGGGCCCGGTTCGGGCGGCGGAATCGGCTCAGGTTCCGGCGGAGGTGTCGGTTCCGGAAGCGGCGGCGGGCTCGGCCCCGGCCACGGCGGTGGCGTGGGCGGGGGAAATTACGGCTTTGGCGGCGGCGTCTTCCACGTGGGCGGCGGCGTGTCGGCGCCGGTTCTGTTGTACAAAGTCGAGCCCGAATACTCCGAAGAAGCCCGCAAAGCCAAATATCAGGGCACGGTGGTGGTGTATGGGGAGGTAACGGCGGACGGCCGCGCGGTGAATCTCCGCATCGTCCGCAGCTTGGGTTTAGGGCTGGACGAAAAAGCCCTGGAAGCCATCAGGCAATGGAAGTTCCGGCCCGGATACAAGGATGGAAAACCCGTCGTCGTCGCCGCCACCATCGAAGTCAACTTCCGGCTACTGTAACCCCTACAGAAGATAAACGTACCCTTTTTAGTTCTTTAGGCATATAATCTAGGTGGGCAGTTGGCCGCGAGCCTCAGATTTCAGCGGCGCAGGTAGTGGCGTCGTTGGGTGGGCGGCCGGAAGACGGAAGGGGCCATTTCGGCTCTAACGATCATGACGGGCCCACGCTGAGAGTCGGCTGGCGCCGCAGAGGATCTTATGCGGCACGCAATGCCTGTCGCTCATCTGGAAAACGAAGCAGAATATTTTCACCGGCACGATGCCGAGCTCATCGGCGAGATGCGCCAGCGTGCTGCCGCCGAAGAAGAGCACCGGCGCATGCTGGAATCATCCCACATCGAGGATCCCAAGAGTCTGGCAGCCTTGGAAAAGCTTGGGTACACTCACACGACCGTAATCCTGCTGGACCTTGTGCCCCTGGTTGAACTGGCCTGGATCGATGGCTCGATCAGTAACGTCGAGCGGAATGCGATCCTCGCTTCGGCGAGTGGCCGCGGCGTCGACAAGGACACGCCGGCTTACCAGCAGTTGGCGGCATGGCTCGATCACTGCCCCGCAGAGGCTTTCTTCGAAGGAACCTGGCGCGCGATTCTGTCGCACCTGGAATCGCTGCCGGCAGAAGAGCGAATCATCCGTAAAAAGATACTCCTCCGAAGGTGCCGGGAGTTTGCATCGGCAACCTGCGCGCGCCTGGTGTGGGCCAGTCACATCCGTGCCTGTAAGCGGAAACTGCTTCACCAGATTACGCAACGGTTGAGTGAGCCAGCCAGTTCGGCGCACGCGGCGTAGTATTCGGAGCGGCGGGAGGTGAATCTCCAATGGAGGCTGATCTTGCCAACGAAGGCACGATCACCGCGGTGCGGGGAAGCGTGGTCGATGCATGCTTCCCAAAGCGGATCCCGCCGCTCTTCGATGTCCTCCAGGCCGGTGACGGACGAAGAGCCGTCATCGAGGTAGTTACCCACCTCAGCACCGATACCGTCCGCGGGGTTGCCCTCACATCCACGCAGGGATTGGCCCGGGGCGACCGGATTGTCGACTCCGGGCGAAGTTTGTCCGTACCCGTGGGTGAGCGCGTGCTCGGGCGGATGTTCGACGTTTTTGGCGAAACCATCGACCGGATGGAGCCGGTAACCGGCGGCGAATGGCGGACGATCCACGCGCCGATGGTCCCCCTGACCCGGCAGGCGACCACCGCCGAGATCTTCACCACCGGGATCAAAGCGATCGACGTGCTGGCGCCTTTGGAGCGCGGCGGCAAGAGCGGCCTGTTCGGCGGAGCCGGCGTGGGAAAAACCGTTCTGATCATGGAGCTGATCCACAATGTGATTGGCCATCACAGTGGCGTCAGCGTCTTCTGCGGCATCGGCGAGCGATGCCGGGAAGGCGAAGAGCTGTATCGGGAAATTCAAGCAGCCGGTGTGCTGGATAAAACGGTTCTGGTCTTCGGTCAAATGAACGACCCGCCCGGAACGCGTTTCCGCGTTGGCCACTCGGCTCTCACCATGGCCGAGTATTTCCGCGATGATGCACACCAGGACGTTCTGCTGCTCATTGACAATATTTTCCGCTTCATCCAGGCGGGCTCGGAGGTTTCCGGCCTCATGGGGCAGTTGCCGTCACGCCTGGGTTATCAACCCACGCTCGGCACCGAACTGGCCAATCTCGAGGAGCGGATCTGCAACACGTCATCGGGCGCCATTACTTCCGTGCAGGCGGTGTATGTGCCCGCCGACGATTTCGGCGACCCCTCAGCCGTGCATACCTTCGGACATCTTTCCGCCTCCATCGTGCTCTCTCGAAAGCGGGCCAGCGAAGGCCTCTATCCGGCCATCGATCCATTACGGTCGGGATCGAAGATGGCGACGCCGCAAATTGCCGGGGAGCGGCACTACCGCATTGCCCAGGCCATTCGCAAAGCTTTGGCGAATTACGAAGAGCTCAAAGATATCATCGCCATGTTGGGGATTGAAGAGCTTTCGCAGGAAGACCGCCGAACCGTGTACCAGGCCCGCCGGCTGGAGCGGTTCCTGACCCAACCGTGTTTCGTCACCGAGCAGTTTACCGGCCACAAAGGCAAGCTGGTGTCGCTCGAGGACGCGCTCGATGGCTGCGAGCGCATCCTCAACGACGAGTTTGCCAGCTACCCCGAGCAATCGTTGTACATGATCGGGCCGATCAGCGAGGCGCGCAAACCATGAGGCTCAAGGTCTGGGCTCCCACAGAAGTTTCGCTCGATGAGGAAGTGACCAAGGTGAAGGCCGAGGCCGAAAATGGGTGGTTCACGATTCTTCCGCGGCACATCGATTTTGTCACGGCGCTGGTCCCAGGCGTCCTTTCGTACCAGCCACCTGGGCAACCAGTGAAATACCTGGCGATCGATCGCGGCATTTTGGTGAAATGCGGGCCAGAGGTTGCGGTATCGACCCGTAACGTGGTGCGCGGCGACGAGCTAGCCACCTTGCACGAAGCCGTCGCCAGGCAGTTCCGCGTGGCGCGCGAGAAGGAGCAGAGAACGCGGCTGTTTGAAGCGAAGTTGGAAGCCGACCTGGTTCGGCAACTGGTGAAACTGGAGAAGCATGCCTGACAAGCTGTCCAAGACGGCGGAGAACCTGATGCGGCAGGTCTCCCTGCGGCAGGCGCGCATGATTCGCGGGCAGCGGGAAGGCGCCTTAAGTTTCTGGCGGGCAGCGGCGATGGTAGGCGCCATCGGATGGGCGGTGGCCCTGCCGACCGTGATCGGTGTGGCAGCCGGAGCGTGGATCGACCATCGCTGGCCCAGCCGGTTTTCGTGGACGCTGATGCTAATGTTCGCCGGTCTGATCCTGGGCTGCGTGGACGCCTGGACCAGAATCAGCCGCGAACAGGAGAAACGGTAATGCCTGGCCCAATCGGATTGGCGCTGCTCCTGTTAGCCGGCTTCGGCCTGGGACTGCTGTTCTTCGGCGGATTGTGGCTCACGGTGCGTGCGCTTGCTAAGTCGCGCCATCCGGCCGTGATCACGCTCGCCAGTTTCTGGGGACGGACCGCGCTGGTGATCGCCGGATTGCTCCTTGCCATGGATGGCCTTTGGCAGAGGGCCGTCGCCTGCATGGTGGGATTTATCATCGCGCGCATTGTCATCTCGCGCTGGATTCCCAAGAATCATTCGGCCGGAAAGTACGTGGTGTAGCCATGGAGATCACACCCGACCATCTGGTCCTGTTCCATTGGGGCTTCGTGCAACTGAACGCGACCATTGTCTACACCTGGGCGGTAATGTTGTTGCTGGTGGTGGCGTCGCGGCTCGCTACGCGGACGATCGCCTGGGAAGGACCGCGAAGCCTCTGGGCCAAAACTCTGGAAGCCATCGTGGCCGGCCTGCGCAGCCAGATCCGCGAGATTAGCGGCAGCGACACCGCGGACGAATACCTCCCCTTCATCGGGACGCTATTTCTGTTCGTCGCGATCTCCAACGAACTGGATGTAGTCCCCGGCTGGCACGCCCCCACGGGCTCTCTGTCGACGACCGCCGCGCTAGCCCTGTGCGTGGCAGCGAGCGTGCCGATATTCGGCATTCGCAAGGTCGGATGGAAGGGATATTTCCATCATTACCTGACCCCCACGGTGCTCATGGCGCCGATTCACATCATGAGCGAGATTTCGCGAACCATGGCTCTGGCCATCCGTCTATTCGGAAACATCATGAGCGGATCGATGGTGGTGGCCATTTTACTGGCCCTGGTTCCGCTGTTTTTCCCGGTGATGATGCAAGTGCTCGGGCTGCTGATTGGCCTGATTCAAGCCTATATTTTTTCCGTGCTGGCCATGGTGTATATCGCGGCCGCGGTTCGACGCCAGGAACAAATTCCAGAGGAGCACAAACAATGAAAGGAGTACAAAGAAATGGATAGTTCCACCTGGATTGGGATCACTTCCATCGCCGCATCGGCTGTTTGCATGGGCATTGGCGCAGTAGGCCCGGCTTTGGGCGAAGCCCGGGCGCTGGGACAGGCGCTGAGCTCGATTGCACAGCAGCCCGATGAAGCCGGCTCCATCAGCCGAACCTTATTTATCGGTCTGGCTATGATCGAATCGATCGCCATTTATTGCTTCGTCATTTCGATCATTTTGATCTTCGCCAACCCGTTTTGGAATCATACGGTCTCGACGATCGTGGGCAAGGGTCCCGGAATATAACGTCCGCGAACGGGCAGGCGAACTATGTTGATCAACTGGTTTACTGTTGCCGCACAAGTCATCAATTTCCTGGTGCTGGTCTGGCTCTTAAAGCACTTCCTGTATAAGCGGGTCATTGGAGCAATTAATAGCCGCGAAGGCAAGATCGCCGCACGCATGGCGGAGGCTCAGACGCAGCAGCAGGCCGCCGCGGAACAGCTTGCCCTCTATCAAGCCAAACTGGCCGATTTCGAAAAGCAGCGTGATGCCATGTTCAGCGAAACCCGGCTCAGCGCCGATAAGCTGCATGCCGAGCTGACCGAGAAAGCCCGCGCACACGCCCAGGAACTGGAAACGAAATGGCGCGAAGACCTGGAACGCGAGCAGGAGGTCTTCTTGCAGGATCTCCGGAGCCGCGCGGTTGGCGAAATCATCGCCATTGCCCGGCGCATGGTGGCCGATCTCGCCTGTCTGGACGTCGAGCAGTGCGCGGTCCGAACGTTTTTGGCGAAGCTACCGCAACTGGATAGCGGCGCTTTGGCGGGCCTTGGCTCGGGCGATCTGTTCATCCGCAGCGCGTTCGAGCTGCCCGAGGATGCGCGCGCGGAACTCCGGGGTGCTCTGGAACAACTGCTGGCAACTCCCGTGCACGTCGAATTCGAACACGCCCCGGATTTAGGCTTGGGCATTGAGCTCCGTGGCAACGGCCGCCGCATCGGCTGGAATTCGGAAAGTTACCTGGATGCCCTGGAGCGCGACCTCAAGGAAACGCTGGAACACACCCAAGCGGGGGTCCCATGAACAATCACGGCCAGCTCTCGACGGTTCTCGACGAGACACTCGATCTGGTCGATCGCGTCTCGCGTACCCAGCGGCCCGCGCTCCAGTTCGAGGAGTACGGCGAGGTCACGTACGTAGGGCATGGTGTCGCACGCGTTCAGGGACTACCGGGCGTGCGGTCCGAGGAAGTGGTCCGCTTCCCCAATGACCTGCTGGGCATGGCATTCAATCTCGATCCGGAAGAGGTCGGCATCATTCTGCTCGATGAAGGGCCGGGCCTTGCGGCCGGCGCCGAGGTGCGCCGCACCTACCGTGTCCTCGACACCCCGGTGGGCGAAGCGCTGCTGGGCCGTGTGGTCGACGCTGCTGGCAGGCCTCTGGATAACGCCGGCCCGGTGCGGACCGTCGAGCGCGCACCGATTGAAGCCCCGGCCCCGCCGATCATGGACCGCGCCCCCGTGACCGTGCCGCTGGCAACCGGCATCAAAGTGGTGGACGCTCTCATACCGATCGGGCGCGGGCAACGCGAACTCATTCTCGGCGACCGGCAGACTGGCAAGACCGGCATCGTCGTGGACGCGATGATCAATCAAAAGGGCAAGAACGTCGTCTGCATCTATTGCGCGATCGGCCAACGCAGCTCTTCGGTCGCTAAAGTAATTGCCGACCTGCGCGCTCACGACGCCACCGCCTACTGCACGGTGATCTTTGCGCCGGGCGAAGCGCCTCCCGGCCAGTTGTTCATCGCTCCCTATGCCGCTATGGCCATGGGCGAGTACTTCATGCGCCAGGGCCGCGACGCGCTGGTCATCTTCGATGACCTCAGCCAGCACGCCCGCGCGTATCGTGAGCTCTCGCTCTTGCTGCGTCGCCCGCCAGGCCGCGAAAGCTTCCCCGGAGACATTTTCTACATTCACTCGCGATTGCTCGAACGCTCCACCCATCTGCGCCCGGAACTCGGCGGCGGTTCCCTCACTGCCCTGCCGATCATCGAAACCGAAGAACAGAACCTCGCCGCCTACATCCCTACCAATCTCATATCCATTACGGATGGCCAGATCTATTTGACCCCCGAGCTATTCCAGAAAGGCATGCTACCGGCCGTGGATGTCGGGACATCCGTTTCTCGCGTAGGCGGCAAGACGCAATTACCGGCATACCGGGCCGTGGCGGGAGACCTGAAGCTCTCGTACTCGCAGTTCGAGGAACTGGAAGTGTTCTCGCGGTTCGGCACACGGCTGGACGAACACACACGCCAGACCCTCGCCCGCGGCCGCGCCGTTCGCGAGGCACTCAAACAGCCGCTTTACGATCCCTTGCCGGCGACGGAGCAGATCACGATTCTGCTCGCCGCCACTGCCGGCCTGTTCGACAATCTGCCCGGAGAACAAGTGGCCGATCGGTCCCAGCGGATTCGCGAATCTCTGGCGAAAGCGATGCCACAGGTCTACGAGCTGGTGGAGCGCGGCGAGAAGCTTGGCGATGCCGATCGGGAGGCTCTGATCAGCCTGGCTGGAAAGGCGGTGAACGGCGAATGGAAGGCATCGAAACCCTGAAACGGACCATCCACGTCACCCAAGAGCTGCACGGCTTGGTGAAGACCATGAAAGTGCTGGCCGGGCTGAATATTCGCACTTATGAACGCGCCGCGCGCGCCGTGGCCGAGTACGACCACACCATCGAGCGCGGCCTGGAGATCGCGCTGCGCGACCTGCCCGAGGACGCGCCGGCGCTCCGGCAGGACGTGCACGCCGGGCCCGGACGCCAGATGGGCGCGATTGTCTTTGGGTCCGACCAGGGCATGTGCGGGCAACTGAACGACGTCGTGGTGGAGCACGCTTTGCGTGCGCTCTCCAAACTGGCCGCCCGCCGCGAGGTTCAAACCACTCTCGCCATCGGTCAAAGGGCCGCGGCACGTCTCGAAGACGCCGGCCAAACCGTCGAAGCCACGCTGGACGTGCCCGGCTCCACAGGCGGTATCACCGAGACGGTTCACGAAGTATTGCTGCGCATCGAGCGATGGCGCGGCAGTGGCGTCGCCATGGTCGTACTGTTTTACTGCCGGCCGCATTCTGGTACCCTATACCGGCCGCGAGGCATCCGGCTCCTGCCCGTGGATCGCGCATGGATTCGCGGACTACGGGCGAAGCGTTGGCCCTCACGCGTCCTGCCCACTTACACCATGGGCCCGGAGCGGCTCTTTCAATCGCTGATTCATGAGTACCTGTTCGTGTCCCTGTTCCGTGCCTTCGCCGAATCGCTGGCGAGCGAAAACGCCAGCCGGTTGGCGAGCATGCAGGTAGCGGAACGCAATATCGAGGACCGTCTGAAGGAGCTTACCACCGAGTTTCGCCAGTCCCGGCAATCCTCAATTACTTCGGAACTGCTGGATATTGTGTCGGCGTTTGAAGCGTTGAAGAAGGCAGGTTAACCGCCGAGGCGCCGAGACGCAGAGTTTTGGGGCTGGTGTCGGCACGGCTTGATCCCGCTACGGCTCTATCAGGTTGGCCCGCAGAGGGGGCAGAGGGAACAAGTGCTGGAATAAGCCTCCATAACTGCTTCAGCCTTCCAATCGCGCCGCGTTTGTGTGGGGTCAGCCCTTCCGGGCTGCCGCGCAGAAGCCCGGCGGCAGGCCGGAAGGCCTGCCCCACGAGGCGCAGAGTTTTGGGGTGCTCGCCGAGGCGCCAACGAAGATCGCGAAGGAGGCCCAAGCTGTTATGAAGGCTGGTTCCAGCACTTGTTCCCTCTCCCTCCTCTGCACGCCAACCACACGAAGCAGTGATTAGTCGCGAAGCGTTGCAGCACCCACCTCAAAACTCTGCGTCTCTGCGCCTCGGCGGTGAATTAAAGACCCAGAAGCCCGAAAACGGCGTAGAATGAGATCGGATACAAACAAGGAGGAGCCATGGACAAAGCACGTCGTCCCCATGTGGTTCGGACGTGGACCGTGGAACGGACCAAGGTTCCCTATCGGCCGCCCCAGCCCACCACTCTTCGGTTCAGCCCGCGAAATGAGTTCCGCAGCCATGCGAAACCGCCCCAAGGCCTGAAACCATCGAGCGGCCAGTAACCAGAGGTCCAACCGTCAGGCGCAAAACCGCCGACAGAAAGGGGTGCATGATGCTCACATTTGATGTCCTCGCAATTCTGGTGATGGCCGCAATCGTACTCGGTCTCCAAAGGGCAGGCGGCCCGGCCATGAACTATCGCAGCGTTCGAGTTCTCACTTGTCCTGCGACTCACCAATCTGCCGCGGTCCAGCTCGACGCATGGCGCGGAGCGATCGGCTGGGTTTTTGGGCGGCCGGCTTTGCGAATCCATCGATGCTCCGAGTGGCCTTCCCAGCGAGGCTGCGACCAGGCATGTTTGCGTGACATTGCCGCTACGCCCCCCGAATCGTTGGTTGCGAACATTCTGTTCCGCTGGTATCAGAACCGCAGTTGCGTTTGCTGCGGGACGCCGTTTAAAGAGACGCGCATCGGCCGCCACCCGCCGTGCCTGATGAGTCCGGAAGGAAAGATGATCGAATGGCGGGACATTCCGCCGCAGAACATCCCCGGCGTTCTGGCCAGCGCGTCGCCAGTGTGCTGGACGTGCCTGATGGCGGAGACCCACACCTGGTAGCGCGTTGTACTAAGACCAGTTGACGGCAATTTTGCTTCTGGCAGTAACCCCACGCTTGAGATATCCTCTAATTCCCACAAAGGAGGCTCTTCGATGCCCGGGTTTTTTGAGGTTACGCTCGGCGGGCTGGTGGGCAGCAGCCTGGCCACCGCAGTTCTCGGGGCTCTATTTCTCAGGAGAAACAAGACGGTTGAGGCGGCTATCAAAGCGCAGTTCGACGAGAGCTTCAAGGTCTTCGAATCCAAGCGCTCCTGGAAACAGCAGGCGCTCTTTGAGCTTCTGGGTCCGCTGCAGATGCAGTTTGAGCGAACCAAGCGCGCCTTCGATCGCTGGGATCACAAGAACCTCTACCTGGAAGGCAAGGTCGTCCGGGAGGGCAATCAGACGATCCACGATCTCCTGCTTACCAAGGGCCATTTGATCCCTCCACATCTCATGCTCGACGCTTGCAAGCTCGTGGAGCACTACGACGCGTGGCTCGAAGCCTTTGATCGCATACGCAGCCAAAGTTCGACCACAAGCGATACAGCGTTCGTCTTCGTGGGGCCCGACGGCTATCCATTCCCGGCGCAGGCAGAGGAGAATTTCAAGGCGGAATTCCGAAAGCTCCAACAGGAGCTTTACGGCGTCTGAGTTCCCAGCACCCTGCTGCTAGGCCTTCAATCTCCGAGGCTGTTGAAGATATTAACATCTGATTTACTATTTATGCTCCAATGGTATTGGGGAAAGCGTGACTTTTTCGGAGACCTTCATTCGCCGGCCGATCGCCACCAGCCTGCTAATGCTGGCGATCGCGATGTTCGGCGTGATCGCCTACAGGGCCCTCCCGGTCAGCGATCTGCCCCAGGTCGATTACCCCACCATTTCGGTTTCCGCCAGCCTGCCGGGAGGCAGCCCCGCGACCATGGCATCGGCCGTGGCCACGCCGCTCGAGCGCCAGTTCACCACCATCGCCGGGCTGGATTCCATGATTTCCAGCAGCCGCCAAGGGTCTACCAGTATCACCCTGCAATTCGATTTGGACCGGGATATCGATGGGGCCACAGTGGATGTCGAAACGGCGTTGGCCGAGGCTCAGCCCTTGCTCCCGGCCATGCCTACACCGCCATCGTTCCGTAAGGTAAACCCCGGCGACATGCCGATCATCAACCTGGCCGTAACATCGTCCACGATGCGGCTTTCCGACCTCGATGAGTACGCCGAGACCATGATTGCGCAGCGCATCTCGATGGTTCCGGGCGTGGCGCAAGTGGTAGTTTATGGAGCCGCGAAGTTCGCGGTTCGAGTGCAGGCGGACCCGGCCGCGCTGGCCGCGCATAGCTTGGCACTCAACGATTTGGAGGATGCGCTCGCCAACTGGAACGTCAACTTGCCGCTCGGCGCCCTCACCGGCCCGCACACTTCTTACAACGTTCAGGCCAACGGCCAACTGATGCACGCCGCGGATTACCGGCCGATGATCGTCGCCTACCGCAATGGCGCGGCGGTTAGGCTCACCGACGTGGCGCGGGTGCTCGACAGCGTGGAAGACGACAAGCAAACGGCTCTGATTTACGGCGGCGAGTATGGACCCAAGGGCACGGCGGGCGTGAACCTCGCGGTGATGCGGCAACCCGGCACCAACACCATCCAGGTGACCGACGACGTGAAACGCCTGCTCCCCTTTTTCCGCGAGCAGATGCCGCCCGCTGTTCATCTCGCGATCGCGGGAGACCGCTCCAAGAACGTCCGCGAATCGTTCCGCGATGTCCAGGTCACCATGGCCGTCACACTGGCGTTGGTGATTCTGGTGATTTTCGTTTTCCTGCGGAATTGGCCGGCCACCACCATTCCGGCTTTGGCATTGCCGTTCTCCGTGATTGGCACCTTCGCGGCGATGTACCTGCTGAATTTCAGCCTCAACAACATCTCCATGATGGCGCTGGTTCTGTGTATCGGTTTCGTGGTGGATGATGCCATCGTGATGCTGGAGAACATCGTCCGTCACATGGAGAACGGCGAGCCGCCCTTCCAGGCCGCACTCAACGGGTCGCGCGAAATTGGCTTCACCATCGTTTCCATGACGCTCTCGCTCGCGGCTGTCTTCATTCCGATTCTGTTCATGTCCGGTATCCTCGGCCGCCTCTTCCGCGAGTTCGCCGTGACGATCTGCGCCGCCATTCTCATCTCCGGACTCGTCTCCATCACGCTCACGCCCATGCTGTGCAGCCGGTTCTTGAAGCCCGCGAAGCATGCCAAACCAGGCGGCGCATTCGAAGGCGCTCGCCACCTGTACGGGCGCTCGTTGCACTGGGTCCTGCTGCACCGTCCGCTGATGCTGGTATCGTTCGTGGCCGTGATGGCGGTCACGGCCTATCTGTACATCGCGGTTCCCAAGGGGTTCATTCCGGACACCGATAACGACACCTTCAACATCAATATCGAGGCTGCCCAGGGCACGTCGTACTACAGGATGGTGACGTACTCGCAACGCGTGGCGCATATCATCTCGCAGGATCCGGATGTGGATACGTTTTTCGTGCGCACGGGTGGCTCGGGAGGTTTTGGAGGCGCAGCGAATACCAGCGCTGCCATGGTCAACCTGAAACCGCGCCGGCAGCGGAGAGCCACCGTAGTGGACATCGTCAACCGTATGCGGCCTCAACTCGCTGCGCTGACCGGTTTACGGATCACGATGTCCATCCCGCAGGCGATCCGCGTAGGTGGACGCATGGCCCGCGCGGCCTACGACTACACGTTGGTCGGACCGGATACCGAGCAGCTTTTCCGTGAGGCGCCCAAACTGGAGAAAATCATCGGGCGCATTCCCGGCCTGGTGGATGTGGTCAGCGATCTGCAAATCAAAAATCCGCAGGCGGAGATCACGATCGATCGCGACCGCGCGGCCGCGCTGGGCGTCCACTTACAGGGAATCGCGGACAACCTCTACGATGCTTACGGGCCGCAATTGGCCTCGACTATCTACGCGCCCAACGACCAATACCGCGTCCTGCTCGAACTCCTGCCCCAGTACCAGCAGCACATCGACTCCCTGAAACTGCTTTACCTCCGGTCCGCCAACGGCGAGATGATCCCGCTGGATACGGTTTCGAAGGTCAAAATGGATGCGGGCCCGATGACCATTCCGCACTCGGGCCAATTGCCCTCGGTGACCATCTCGTTTGGCCTGCGGCCCGGCTTTTCCTTGGGCGAAGCCACTGCCGCCATTGAACAAGCTGCCAGAGACAATCTGCCGGCCAACATCACGGCCACGTTTCAGGGTACTGCCAAGATCTTCCAGGATTCGATGCGCAATATGGGCCTGCTGCTGACCATCGCAATTCTGGTGGTCTACATCGTGTTGGGCATGCTCTACGAAAGCTACATCCACCCGCTGACCATTCTTTCCGGTTTGCCCTCGGCGGGATTTGGCGCGCTGCTCACGCTGCTGCTCTTCCACGTCGAACTGAGCATCTATAGCTTCGTGGGATTGATCATGCTGATCGGCATCGTCAAAAAGAATGCCATCATGCAGATCGATTTCGCCCTGGAGGCGGAACGGAAAGCGCACAAATCGCACCTCGAGGCGATCTATGAGGGATGCGTCATCCGATTCCGGCCGATCATGATGACCACTATGTGCGCCCTGCTGGGAAGCTTGCCGATCGCGCTGGGCTACGGCGCTGGCGGCGAAGCGCGGCGCCCGCTGGGGATGGCAGTGGCCGGCGGGCTGGCCTTCTCGCAGTTGATGACGCTGTACTTAACCCCGGTGGTCTACACTTACATGGCCGCGATTCTGGACCGCTGGCGGGGCAAGCCAAAACCCACCGAGCCCGTACCAGAGCTAACTCCGGGAGAGAAGGAACAGGCCGATCAACACGAGTTGCAGCCCGTGTAAGGTCTGGCCGTGGCCCGAGCCCTGCCGGAACACCCTTGGTGTAGGCACCTCAGCCCTTTTGTTCCGGCAGAGCGGGCCACGAAATCCTCGGCTAGCCCGAACGTCGAGCCGCCGAGTTGTTCAGTCAGGCCGCCATCACGGATACAACCCGCGAATCTTGGTGGCCTCGGCGACCCGGCCAACTCCCAGCATGTTGGCGGCGAGCCGCATGTTCACTTTCCGCTCCTGGTGAATCTTGAAGACCTCCTGGAAGGCTGTCTTCATCACGCGTTCCAGCCGGTTGTAGACGTCTGCCGCCTCCCAGAACAGGTGCTGTTCATCCTGCACCCATTCGAAATAAGAGACCGTCACACCGCCGGCATTGCACAGAATGTCCGGGATGAGGAAGATTCCCTTTTCGTCGAAAATGCGGTCGGCTTCGGGCGTCACGGGCCCGTTGGCCGCTTCGGCGACGATTTTAGCTCTTACCTGGTAAGCGTTCTCTTCCGTGATCGCGTTTTCGAGCGCTGCCGGAATCAGGATCTCGCACTCCATCGCTAGCAATTCTTCGGGCGTAATCCGCTCCGAACCCGGGAAATCCACCACTGTGCCGGTGCGCTCTTTGTGCATCATCAGCTTGGGGATGTCCAAGCCGTGGTGGTTGTACACGCAGCCGCGCGTGTCGCTGGCCGCGATGACGTATGCCTGGTTGCTGTCCATCAGATGCGCGGCAATCGAGCCGGCATTGCCGAAGCCCTGTACCACCACGCGCGCGCCTTTTAGCGGGATTCCCAGTTGTTCGCAGCTGCTAACGGTAGTGTAATAAACACCGCGGCCAGTGGCTTCATTGCGTCCCAGCGACCCACCCAGGCTCAGCGGTTTTCCAGTCACAACGCCGGGGATCGGGTACCCCTTCGTCATGCTGTACGTATCCATGATCCACGCCATGACTTGGGAGTCGGTGTAGACGTCGGGCGCCGGAATATCCTGCTTCGGGCCGATCAACGGCAGAATGGCGCTTGTATAGCGCCGTGTCAGCCGTTCCAACTCTCCCAGCGACATCTCCTTCGGATTGCAGGTTACGCCGCCTTTTCCACCACCGTACGGGATGTTGACCACGGCACACTTCCACGTCATCCACGTGGCCAGCGCCTTGACTTCGTCCTCCGTGACGTTGGGATGATAGCGGATGCCGCCTTTGGCCGGGCCGCGCGCGGTGCTGTGTTGCACGCGGAAGCCCTGATACCGCACAATCCTGCCGTTATCCATCCGGACTGGAACGCTCACCTCTAGAATGCGTTCCGGGAACTTGATCATGGCCCGCACATTGCTGTCGAGACCCAGCGCTTCCGCCGCTAGGTCGAAATTCTCCAGTGCGACCTCATAAGCATTCTTTTCCGCCGTTAACGTAGCTAACATGGCTACTCCTCAATCAGACTATGGCATCTGATAATCCATTAGTATCATAGGCCTGACTAAGCACCACGTCAAGCGGGGTCTATCCGGCTTGGTGGCAATATGGCAGGTATTCAGCTCTTCTTCGAGGTGACCGCAGCAAATTCAGCAATTTGCTGTTGTACCTTTTCGCTTCCACAGTGCGGGCATTTCAAGTGAACCGTGTCCAGGTCGGCGATGTGGAGAACCTCCGTGAATTCTTGGTCGCAATCCAGACACACATAAACATAGTGAGGCATAAAGAAACTCCTGACTCCATCCAAATTGTACGTCGGAAACTTGCGGATGACAGTAAGAAAAAAGACTACACGGTCTGAATATTACTGCCAACCGCCGCCGAGAGCCCTGTAAATCTGGACGAAGGAGAGGAGTTCCTGCAAGCGCAATTGAGCCAGCGCAAGCCGCCCCTGGAAAAGGCTGCGTTCCGCATCCAGAACCTGCAGGTAGCTGTCCAGACCTCCCTGGTAGCGCAAGCTCGATAGGCGGACCGTTTCCGAGAGCGCGCGCACCAGCTGATCCTGCTGCCGGTGTTGCTCGCGGTTGCGGTTGTATCCAATCAGGGCATCGGACACTTCGCGGAATGCGTTGTAGATCGATTTCTGATACGCCA
>Ga0335081_10002437_pt1 | contig 29292 bp, 25 predicted proteins | sample Lox_Sample_35_FD_206713 | JGI IMG/M metagenome (GOLD analysis project Ga0335081, IMG submission 206713) | Soil microbial communities from Loxahatchee National Wildlife Refuge, Florida, United States - Lox_Sample_3.5 | ecosystem: Environmental > Terrestrial > Soil > Wetlands | place: USA...
TATATGTGATCTTCAGCTGCATGGTGTCTTTTCGATGATCGGCAAGCGCGACTCGATTCGGCAAGGAAGGATAGGTCGACGCTACGGAGTGCTGCCCACTTCGGCCGCGATTCGCTGGTCCAGCTTTCTCCAACGGTTGATCTCTTTTTGCATGTCCGCAACATCACGGTCTACATGCCATCTCGTCGGATAACCCTGTCGCAGCTCATCATCGAGACTCTTTGCGTCGCCTTCGATATGCTGAAAAAGCTCATAGATGGAAGCGAATTGCGTATGGAGTTTCGATTTTTGTTCCGGCGAGAAGCTCGCTTTGAAAGCGGATTCGGCGTCCCAGAAGGCCTTCAGGTCGCTTCGGAGTTCGCCGAGATGCTCGCGGCTCCGGTCGGCGTCGAACTGCCAAGTCTACGTTCGCCCAGGAACCATTGCCGCCGCATCGCGCTCAAGGCGTTCCCCAGCCTGCATGCACTTCTTTTGTAGCGCCTCTTGCTTTGCATCGCTTTGTGGCGGGCCGCTTGGCGGCAGGAACAGACTCGGTAGAGCAAACAAAACGATGAACACTGCCAGATTCTGTGCGTTCATAGCTTAGTCCGAAGCTGGCCCTCCGCGACTGCGTCCCCAGGTGTAGTACAGCCCCAGATAGCCGACGGTATGTCGCTCGCCCGTGACCGTATGCCCCAGCATGAACAACAGGCTCAGGTTCTCACGAAAATTGTAGTAACCGCCGGGATTCACAAAGGTCGTCTGTCGAGCCCCAACGGCTTGGGCCTCCTGGGTAGACCTCGGTACCGAGAACAATCCGTTTTGAGATCTGCCGCTGCGCCAGCCATCCGGCGAACAGCGAATCCTTCATCCCCGGAGCGCGATTGATCTGGTACCCTGCGCCGCCATAGGTCGTCCATGGACCATAGCTTTTCTGAATCCACAGCGGCAAGCGCGCCCAGAGCTGTCCGTTGCCCAGTCCGAGCTGGCTATTTCCGCTCGGAAGCTCCAGCAAAGGAAAAGTTCCCACCTGCGGAATATTCTTGCCCTCCTGCACGAACCGATATTTTGCCCCGGCTTCGATGTCGCCGATGCCGTAAGCCCCTCCTGGAGTAACGCATGCACCGGGAATGATCAAGTGGAGTTGCAGGTTGGGGGCCGCGCCCACGTTGAACTCGACAGCCGGAACCTGCCAGAAGCTGCTTCCGTTCGCGCGATCGACGGTGCTGAACAGATAAGCTTCATAATGGTGCCATGGCACGGGCTCGGGATCGTCGGTTAGGAACGGCGGCCCCGCCACGGCCGAGGCGGAGCCTAGGGTGAGCAGAAAGAGCACGCGCCAGTATGGTCCAGCTAAGATGCCTTTGGCGCGTCGGCCCGAGAAGAGTCTACGCAGCAGCAATCCGAGGTTCCTTCGGTTGTTCACCGTCGATTGAGTTACAGGACAGCGGGATCCAGAGTCGATGCCGCCCTCACCGCGCGTACAGCCACCCGAAGACCCCAGCGGCAGCAATGAGCCATGCCGAATTGAGCCGAAACCGCAACAACAACCCTGTGCTCACGATGGCAATGACCAGCGTCGGCACGTCAATGATCGCTGCCCGCCCCAGCTGCCAAGCCACTACTCCCATCAGTGCCAGCGATCCGACCACCACCCCATCCAGCATGGAACCAGCGACTTTCGACCGGCGAATTCTCGGAATTATGAATCCGCTCACGGCCACGAAGATGAACGCGGGAGCAAAGATTCCGATGGTGGCAACCACCGCGCCGGGAATCCCCCCGATGATATAGCCGATAAAGGTGGCGGTGGTGAACACTGGTCCGGGTGTCACCTGCCCGACGGCAACGGAGTCCAGCAATTGCTTCTCGGTCAGCCAGTGCAGGCGGTCCACCAAGTCTGCCCGCAGGAAGGCCAGCAGGACGTAGCCGCTGCCAAAAAGAAAGGCACCGATCTTTGCGAACGCCAGGAACAATCGCCATAGCCCGATGGGTATGGCTACGGTGCCAGCGGCGACGAGCAGGTGCAGCGGAGTCAGCGGCGTCAGAATTCCAGCCGTGCTTGCGCGCAGGCGCGCCAGCCGACGATACAGCATGGGTGCGCCGGCCAATACCGCCGCGATCGCCAGAATCAGCACCTCATGCACCCGAATCGCATACAGGACAGCAGCGGCAAGGCCCACGATCGCAATCCAAACTGACTTGACCGCCGATCGCGCCAGCTTCCAGAACGCTTGGATCACCACGGCAATCACCACTGGTTTCAACGCGTAGAGGACTCCGCTCACCTGGGGGAGAGTGCCGTACCGAACATAGGCAGCGGCGATCGCACCTACCAAAATGGCGGCGGGAAGGATGAAAGTGCAGCCTGCCACCAGGAGGCCACGCCAGCCTCGTTTCTCATACCCGACGAAAATAGCCATCTCCGTTGAACTTGGCCCCGGAAGAAGGTTCGCCGCTCCCAGGCGGTCAAGAAACTGCTCTCGCGTGAGCCATTGACGGCGGCTGACGAATTCATCTTCCATCAGCGCGATGTGCGCCGCCGGCCCGCCAAATGCGACGGTGCCCAGCTTAAGAAATAGCAGGGCCACATCCCTCAATGACACCTGGGCCGCAGGCATGCCAGGGGCAGGAGCGCGGTGCTCTTTCTGTTGTTCCATCATCGCTTCTGGGTGAAACAATGGACGGCGACCGCCAGCCGTGCCGGATCATCTTAGACTACGGGGATTGATCCGAGGCTCCGTCGAAGACCAAGGGGTGAAGGCGCAATGACTTTTTCCCGACGTAGTTTTCTGAAAATGACGGGCGTAGTGGCGAGTGGCGCTCTGCTGCCAGCGGTTGCTAAGACTGGCAGCGCTGAGCGAGCCAGCTCCACACTGCAAGCTAAAGGTGCGGCCGATTACACGGTCAAGATTGCCGCCACTCCCATCGAGATTGCGCCCAAGCGCATCATCTCCGCCACGACCTATAACGGTCAGTTTCCGGGGCCGTTGCTCCGCTTCAAGGAGGGGCGGCAGATCACCGTCGATATCTACAATGACACTGATACGCCGGAGCAACTGCACTGGCACGGTCAGATGATCCCCGTTGACGTGGACGGAGCGGCCGAAGAAGGCACACCCTTCGTTCCCGCGCGTGGGAAACGCCGGATCACCTTCACTCCGAGGCCGGCGGGCCTTCGCTTCTATCACACCCATAATCGCGCAGGGGCCGATCTGTCCGCAGGGCAGTACAGCGGGCAGGTTGGTCCGGTCTACATCGAGCCCATGCATGAACCCGGAAATTATGACCGCGTGGTCTTTCTCACCCTGAAAGAATTCGAGCCAGCCTTCAGCCGCGGCGGCGACATGCCCCAGCACCTGCTGCCTCCGATTCGAGTCAAGGCACTCGAAGAGCAGGGCGAGTCGGCGATGAGGGCGTCGCTGGCCAAAGGCATGCCAAGGGGATACGAAGTCGGCTATGCCGCGTTCACCATCAATGGCCGCATGCTCGGCCACGGAGAGCCGGTGCGCGTGAAGCAGGGCGAGCGCGTGCTGTTCCACGTGTTAAACGGAAGCGCCACGGAGATTCGCAGTCTGGCTTTGCCTGGCCATTCGTTTCGCGTGGTCGCACTCGACGGAAATCCCGTGCCGAATCCCACTGCGGTTCCGGTGCTTTGGCTAGGTACGGCGGAGCGGGTCTCTGCGATTATAGAGATGAACCATCCCGGAATTTGGATCATGGGAGACCTTGCCGATGACGACCGTCGCCACGGCATGGGCATCGTGGTGGAATACGCGGGACACGCGGGCAAACCTCAGTGGATCGCCCCACCGAGTCTTGCCTGGAATTACACCCGCTTCGCCAAGCCTGGCGCCAGGGCGCCAGCCCCGGATGAAGTCTTCGAAATGACCTTTAGAAAGGACAACGCGGCCGACGAGGGCTTCAATCGATGGACCATCAATGGAGTCGCATATCCCATGTCCAACGAAATGGTCCCGGCTTCGTTCCATCTAAAGCAAGGCAAGCGGTATCGAATCCACATGCGCAATGCCAGTGATGACATTCACCCGATTCATCTTCACCGGCATAGTTTTGAACTGACCAGCTTCGCGGGCAAAGCGACTGCCGGAATTTTGAAGGACGTCGTCATGCTGGGCGGATACCAAGAGGTTTCCGTGGATTTCGTTGCCGATGATCCCGGGATGACGCTGTTCCACTGCCACCAGCAATTGCACATGGACTTTGGTTTTATGACGCTTTTCGACTACGTGTAGGGCCCATCGACGGAGAAGGGCGTCGCCAGCCTTTAAGCACAACTGCATGCCTTGCCGCGGATGGCTTCCCGGCCCTCCCGAAGGATGAGCGGAACCAGCACCAGGGCCGCAACTGGGTCTGCCCAGGCATAGTGCCCAATCGCATTGACCGCCAGCCCCGCCAGCGCAATCACAGACAGGCAAGCGCACAGCGCAGACTGTACCGCATCGGCACGCAGGGCAGCGCTGCCCGTTGCCGCCGACAGACGTCGCTTCTGCTTCGCGAGCCACGGCATAACTGCGGCCGCTGCAATCAGGATGGCTATTCCCAATAACGTAGGTTTGGGCTCGCTATATCCCAGCAGAGCCAAGGCCGAATCCGTGACCACGAAGGCAGCAAGCACGAACAGCAGGACTCCTGAGATGCGGGCCGCACGGCGCTCGATCTGCTCGTGAGGGGTGCGAGTGCGGAACCTCCACAACACGACCACCGCCGAAAGGAGTTCGATGGCGCTGTCTCCCCCGAAGGCAAGCAGGGCCGGGCTGCGCGCTCGCCATGCCGCTAGAAGGCTCACCCCGGCCTCGACACACATCCAAGCGATGGTGATAGCTTGGATTCGCCGAATCCGCTGGAGGACCTCCGCTGCGGGTATTTGCAGCACCGAGGGCATTTGGGTGAGTATTATCGCATCCTACCGTTCAACCAGCGGACGCTGCGTTTTTCTGATTGCTGCTATCGATGTTCCTCGGACTGCGCCCTCAGTTCTCATCACTGCCGAATGGGTTTTTAGCCAAAGCGCGCCGCGGCCATTGCCCGCCGCTCCGGTTCGCGATTGGCCGGCAGCCGATAAAACCCCCAAGCCTTTCATCACCCGCTGAATGCCTGTTTTCATGCACATCTATCTGAACACGACCGCAAGTTCCGTAGTCTTTGAAAGCACGGCAGCGCGGGAATTCAGCCTCCCGCGAAGCAGAAACGCCGGCGACCGCAATAGATTTCTCTTCTGGGCCCTATAGATTTAAGTTTTCGACGTATCTTTGATAATTGCCAGAAGAAAAATGCATTGGACGGCGACAAGAATCCGACATAAAGAATTAATAAATCGTTCCTAAAAATTTCGTAAAGAGATGGCCACGTGGTGCGGCCCAGGAAGGTAGGAGCAGCCATATGAAGAATGTTGTTCGGGTCCGAGCCCTAATCATTGCTTCCGCATTGGGAATCAGCGCGCTTGTATCGGCAGCCCAAACGGACGCGGCTTCGCCAAGCTCCCAAACGCAACGCGGTGCAGAAGAAACCAGTAAGCCGGCGGCGCCGGCACAGGTGGATGCCGCAGTGATCGAGCGCCTGGCGGATCTTGAGCAAGAAGTCGAGCGTCTGCGGAGCGAGTTGCAAGCCGTCAAGGCGGCTTCGGCCAGCGCCCCCAGCCTGAAACCGGCGGTCTTTGCGCTCCCGGATGGCGCGCCCGCTTCCTCCGCAGCTGCTCCCGCCCCGGCCGCGGCTTCAGCAGCGCAGAAGCCCGAGCCGCTCGCCGGCTTGGCCAGCGTATTAGGCGGCGCTACCGTGGTCGGCCTGGTGGATGGTTACTACGGCTACAACTTCAATCATCCCGAGGCAGGCACCACCGCGCTCAGCGGCGCCCCGGGCAACTTCACCAGCCTGCGACTGTTCGATCCGCGTAACAACCAGTTTGCCCTCAACCTTGTTGAGATAGGGTTGGTGAAGACTCCCGACACCGACAACCGGCTTGGCTACAAAGCGATTTTTGGCTTCGGCGACGCCATGCAGCAAGTCAACGTTATAAGTGGCGGCGACCCGACTTTTCTGCAGTATCTCAAGGAGGCGTACTTCTCTTACCTTGCCCCCGTGGGCAAAGGTCTGCAGATCGATGTGGGCAAGTTCGTCACGCCCGCAGGCGCCGAGGTGATTGAAAGCAACGGTAATTGGAACTACTCGCGCAGCATACTGTTTAACTATGCCATCCCCTTCTACCACTATGGCATGCGCACCCAGTACACCTTCAACCCCAAATTCTCGCTGACCGGCTACCTGGTGAACGGCTGGAATGACGTAGTGCATGACGTCAGCACCGGCTACAACAACAGCGGCAAGACCGGCGGTTTGACCTTCGCCTGGAACGCCACCAAGAAACTGACCATCACCGAGAACTGGTTGGGTGGGCCGGGAGCGACGCAGTTGGATGGCAACCACTGGCGCAACCTGTTCGACACCATCGTCGCCTACAACCTCAATTCCAAGCTGTCGTTCCAGGTGAACGGCGACTATGGCCGAGTCGAAGCGACCAGCCCCAACAACGCGGTCGATTGGTGGGGCGCGGCCGGATACATTAAATACCAGTTCAATCCGAAGTACGCCTTCGCCTTGCGCTACGAGTACTACAACGATCCCAATGGCTATACCACGGGCATCGTAGATCCGAACGGAGTTGGGCCTCACATCCAGGAAGTCACGACCACGTTCGAGCGGCGTATTGCCACTCACCTGATCAGCCGGGCGGAGTACCGGCACGATGAATCGAACCAGGCTTTCTTCCCGAAAGGTAAAGCCAGCAATCCGCTGGTCAGCGGGCAGAACACCATGGCCGTGGGGATGATTTTTGTGCTTGAACCGAACGAGGCTAATAAGTAGCGGTCGATTACGCGGAGCACCACAAGAGCTCTCGCGCAGGAAGCATGAGATGACGGCAACTCGCAGATCGGGGACTTACTGGCTCGGCTTGTTGACCGGCATTACGGCATTGCTGGCGGGCTTGTTTGCGCTGGAAGTTCATCCGCTAGCAGGGACCTTGATTACACTCGCCGCCATGTCATTGCTGCTGTCTTCGGCGTCTGAGTGCCAAACGCCCGGGTTTAGGAAACAGACCTGCAACCAGAACGATAAGGAGGAGAACACACATGGCGGCTGACGCCCCAGTTGAGATGAAACCAACCCTAGGCCTGACTGGCCTGACGATGAATGCCATGGCGCTGATTGCGCCCGGCGCCTTTCTGTGGCTCACCTTTTATATCCAGGCGACCACCGGAGTTACCGCGCCCGCGATGTGGCTGGGCATCTTCGTCGCCTTGCTGCTTTGTTTGGCGACTGCCGTAAGTTACGCGGAACTGTCGAAGTTGTATCCCGGACCGGGCAGTTCTTATTACTTCGCGGAGCAGTCCTTTCTCAACCACGATAAGGCGTGGCGCTATGCACGTTTGGCGAAGTTCGTCATCGGCTGGGGCTCGCACCTCTACTACTGGATCTATCCGGGCGTGATGGTCGCGGTGATGGGGATCCTGTGCGGATATTTAGCCGGGACGCTTTGGCCTAACTTCATGAATGCATCTAACCCCGGACCCATGTTCATGATGGCCGTCTGCGTCGTGTTTGCCTTCGGCGTGGCCTATATCGCCTACCGCGGCGTGACCGGATCCACAGCCGTGGCCATTGCCATTAACGTAATTCAGATTACGGCCCTTCTGGTGTTCTCTGTAATCGCGTTTGGCTATCGCATGAACCATCCGCCGGGAAGCGTTGCCTACCAGTTCGACTCGACCTCGGGCGCGGCTTACACCTACGAGTTTGCCACGCAAAAGACGATGGTGGATGGCAAGGAAACCGAGGCCATCGTGCGCAATGCCGATGGCATTCCCCAGCCCGCGCTGGACAGCGCCGGTAAGCCGGTGCCGTTCCACATCAGCTATCCAGAGAAAGATGCAAGTGGCGCGTTTCTCTCTCACCCCAGCGCTTCCTCCATCTTCAAGGCACATAATTGGGGCTGGGTCTTTGTTCAGGCGACGGTTGCCATCCTGATCCTGGTGGGCTTTGAGTCGTGCACCGCCCTCGGCGGCGAAGCCCAGAATCCCAAACGTGACATACCTATCGCGGTGGTGGTTTCGCTGCTGGTGCAGGGGGCCTTCTGTTATCTCATCGAGTATTTCGCGGCCAACTACTTCCTCAACAGCGGTTACAGCATGCAGAGCGCGTCGGGCTCGGCGGCGCCTATCGGCGACATGATGATCGTCGTGGGCGATGCGTTGTTCGGGGCGGGCCGCGGGCGAATCTTCATGCTGGTGGAGGCCTTTACAGTATTCTTGGCGATCATCGGCACTACACTCTCCTGCATGAACACCGGAGCACGTGTGACGTATGCCATGGGCAAAGACCAGGAAGTGCCGGAGCACTTCGGCATACTCCACGGGAAAAACCTAACCCCGCACCGCGCCATTTGGACCTTGGCGACGATTTCCGCGGTAATCGGCTGCATCGGCGTGATCATGGCATTCGGCGATGCTGGGGCCCCGACTGACGCGGTCATCAAGGCCCTGCCGCAAGGCTTCTGGTCGAGCTTCGGCTATCTCACGCACGACAAGATGGCCGCCCTGCCCAATTCGCTGCTCACCGTGACTCTGGCTTCCAACTTCGGCACTTTCCTGCTCTACGGCCTTAGTTGTGTGGTCTGCATGGTCGGCTATCATGGCCATCCCAAGTTCAGTTTCCTGCGGCACATGTTGATCCCCCTCTTCGGATTGCTGGCCAATCTGGCCTGCATGATCTTCTATCTCGTGGGGCCGTTCATGGGTTACGGCACCAAGATGGAGCCGCTGCTGGCCTTGGGGATCGCCTTGGTCTGGGCGATTTACGGTGGGATTTATTTCATTCGCGCCAGCAAGAGTTCAGGGCGGACCACGCTGGTGCCAAGCCGTACCTCGGTGGGTATGATCGGATAGTGGCAACGGGCGGGCGCAAGCCCGCCCGCTCTTCAGGCACAAATGTTAAGGTATGCTCAAGGGCCGCTCTCCAGGGGAGCCGGCAATGGGTCCCCAGCACACCCCGCATCTGGTTTGCTGGGGCAGACGGACGCCGGCATGCACCGCTCGCCGCACAATTCTTTGCTGGACGTTGAGTACGCGCAGCTTTCCGACCGTGGCTGCGTGCGCGAAAACAACGAGGATTACCTTGGCTTCGCCCTTCCTGCCACTCCCGAGGAGGCGCGCACCCGGGGCTGGCTGTTCGCGCTCGCGGACGGGGTGGGGGGACAGGAACAAGGCCAGGTCGCGTCCAAGGCGGCCATCGACAAATTGGTGACGGGATTTCGCGAAGCGCCCAAGCACGAAGCCCATACCGGCCTGCTGAGCCGCCTGGTCCAGGCCGCGAATGCCCATGTGTATGAGACCGGCCGCGCCGCCGCACCGGGTGGGATTGCGATGGCCACCACTATTGTGGCTTGCGTTCTGCGATTCGACCGGGTAGCCGTGGCCCACGTGGGAGATTCGCGCTGCTACCTCATCCGGCGCGGCCATGCCAAGCCGCTGACGCGCGACCACACTGTCGCCAGCGAGCAACAGCGGCTGGGTGTACTCTCCACCCAGGATGCCGCCTCCTCGCGTACGCGCCACCTGCTCACCCGCTCCCTGGGAAACGATCTCTTCGTTGCTGTCGACACCAGCGAGAACCTGCTCTTGGCTGGGGACGTCTTGCTGCTCTGCTCTGACGGGCTGTACGCCTCGGTGACGGCCTCCGACATGGCGCAGGTCATCAGCCGGCGCGCCGAATTGCAGGCCGCCGCGCAGGAATTGGTAGCCATTGCCAATCAACGAGACGGCAGTGACAATATCAGCCTGCAGCTAATCCGCGTTCGAGGCGTCGAACGCGTGGGCATGTACCGGGGACGGCCCTACAAGCTCCGCTGAGGTCTCCGCCCGCGCCGGCTATTTGGCGGCGAACGCGTCCAGCAAGGCTGCTGCCTTAGTCACGTTGTCAACCCCAAAGACCGCCAGCGGCAGAGTCGATCCCGGTTCCAGCCCGGAGTAAGAGTAGTCAATGTTGATCTTGTTTTCACCCAAGCGCAAGGCTGCGCGGCCCAACTCACCCGGGCGATGCGCCAGCCTGACCACGGCGACGTCCACTTCCTCGAAGTTCATGTGCAGGCTGCCCAGCGCGGCGTTGGCGCTGGCGGGATCATCCACCACGAACCGGGCCAGGCTCTCCCCGTGCTCCACAAACGATTGAAATGCCAGAATGTTCACCCCACGTTCCCCCAGTGCCAGACAGCACTGCCCCAGGGCGCCCGGTTTGTCTTCAATCGTTACCCTGAACTCCTTCGCCCTCGCCATGCGACTCGCTTCCTTCCTTTCCAGCACACCGACCATCGGCGTTCTGCCAGCTAGATTCGCGCTGCCGTCTCATCGGGCGCGGGAACCGGTGGCGATTGCCAATCAATCGGACAATGATAATATCAGCCTGCGATTAATCCGCGTTCAAGGCGTCGAACGTGTGGGTATGCGGTTGCTCTCGCCTTCGCCGCTGACCGGCACTGCCAAATGACACCCCTCCATCCCGGGGACCAACTCGACCACTACCGCATCGACGCATTGGTGGCCCGCAGTGGCATGGCCTCCATCTTCCGCGCCACCGACCTTCTCACCGGTCGCCAGGTCGCCATCAAGATTCCGCATCCGGAGATGGAAAGCGATCCGGTTTTCTTCGAGCGCTTCCAGCGTGAGCAGGAAATCGGTGCCAAGCTCGACCATCCCGGCGTGATGAAGGTGTTCACCGACGAAGACCGCAGCCAGGTCTACATGGTGATGGAGTGGGTCGACGGCCGGCTGCTGCGGCAGGTCCTGAACGAGCAGCGCAAGTTTTCCGTCGAGCGCGCGCGGCGCATCGCCCTCGCCATTTGTGATGCGCTGGATTACATCCACACCCACGGCGTCGTGCATCGCGACCTGAAGCCGGAGAACATCATGGTCGATGCCGAGGACCGCATCAAGCTCATCGATTTCGGCATTGCCGCCAACGTCGGCTCGCGGCGCATCACCTTCGCCAAGCTGTCGCAGACCATGGGCACGCCCGACTATATTTCCCCCGAACAGGTTCGCGGCAAGCGCGGTGACGCGCGCAGCGACCTCTACGCGCTGGGAGTGATGCTGTACGAAATGCTGACCGGGAAAGTGCCGTTCACGGGCCCGAACGCCTTCGTTATCATGAACGACCGGCTGTTGAACAATCCGGTTCCACCGCGCGAGATCGATCCCCAGATTACTCCTCAACTGCAGGAGATCATCTACCGCGCCCTGGAACGGGAACCCAAGAACCGCTACGCTAGCGCCCGTGAGTTCGCTCATGATCTCCAGCATCCGGAGCAGGTCGGCGTGTCCGAGCGTCCTGAGCTGCATGACTGGAGGCGGAGGCGCACGCCCTGGACGAGAAGGATCCTGTTCTACCTCGCGCTGGCTCTGATCCCCATCGTCATCTTCGCGCTGCTGCTCTTTTTGGCGAAGCGGTGACCCGGCGCCACCAGTCGAGGTAGCGCGGACATTCCCGTCGGATCCTCCGCTCGCCTCCACGGCTCGCGAACGATGACACTTTCGAGGATGCGCAAAATCGCCCCTTATCGCGGCAGAAAGTCCTCGGTATGAATGACGAATTCCGGATAAGCGGTAGCTCCCAGTTCGTGCACATCCATCCCTAAACGCTCGCCTTCCACAGGAGCGCGTTGTGGAAGGAAGCGGTCCAGCAGCCAGTTCAGGCCATAGGTAAGGGGCAACACGAAGCCCAGCAACGTTGCTGCCCCAACCACCTGCGCGACCCATTGGCCGGACACGGGCTGGGGAAAATACGCGAAGAAGCCGAGCGCCAGCACGCCCCAGATGCCCGCCACCGCGTGCACGGAGATGGCGCCTCCGGGATCGTCTACCTTCAAATGAACTTCAAACAGCTCGATGGAGAAGGTCACCACAACTCCGGCAACCAGACCAACAAAAAGCGCGGCTGCCGGAGTAACCCAGGGGCAAGCGGCGCTGCTCGCGACTAGCCCGCTGACCCAGCCATTGGCCACCAGCGAGGCGTCCGGCTTGCCGAAGCGCATGCGCGTGATCATCAGCGCCGCCAGCGCCGCCACTGACGCCGAGAGAACCGTATTGACGCCGATCAGCACCGCCGCCGTGGGCGCAATGCCGGCGAAAAGAATGGCGCCGGCGGAGTTCAATCCCAACCATCCCACCAAGGCCAGGACGCAACCCAGCAGCACGAGGACGGCATTATGTCCCGGGATCGCTGTCGGAATTCCTTCCCGCGAATACTTGCCCAGGCGCGGGCCCAGGATCCACGCAATCGACAAAGCCGTCAGGCCTCCGACCGACTGGATGGAGGCGGAGCCCCCGGCATCCACGAAGCCACGGCCCAGCCGGTAATGAATGCCCAGTTGCGCTAGCCACCCACCTCCCCAGACCCAGTGCGCAAACAGCGGATAAGTAAAACCAGCCAGCAGCGCCGTGGAGGCGCACGCGGCGGGAAGCCGCCAGCGGTCCGCGCCGCTGCCCAGAGGGATCAGCGCCGCCAGCCCGACGCTGAGCATTTGCAGCCACGCTGCCAGCGAAGCCGGGGAGCCATCGAGTTTCAGTCCCCTAAAGAAGAGGGGCTCGGCCGCGATCCAACCCCAGGCTTTCCCGGATATGCTGACCAGGTGCGCCGGACGGCCGAGGTACCCCTGCCATGCAAAGCCACAGGCGAAATACACGAGCCCCGCCACCGCGACCACACACAGCGAAGCCAGCATAGAGTGAGCCGCGCTGCGCGATCGGCCAAGCCCAGTATTGATGAGCGCCAGCCCGGCGCCGCTGCAGGGCACCAGCAGAATGCAGACGATGCACAGCACTGTCCCGGCATCCGAGAGCGCCGGAACCGCCAGGGGTGTCATCCGCGCTCCCCAGGCGCCAGATGAGATCGCATGGTCAGTACCAGTCCCAATACCTCAACCCCGAGACCCGCCAGCACGAAGCCATTCCGTTGCACCGCCGATGAAAGCAACGCCACGGCGCATAGGACGATGCCCCAGCCCGCCAGCAGCAGCAGAAAACCCGCGAGCTTCATGCAGTGAGCCTCTTGTTCAGTGAAGGGCCGGCCCGTCCGGCAATGCCGACACCCACGATGTAGCGCGCCTAACCGTACTGCCCCGAATCGGCGCGTCCTGCTGCTACAATCACTTGCACGTCCGCAGCAACCTGCTACCTTAAGCGGCGTTCATCGGCGCCGAGAAATTGATATTTCTTATAGGGCCGATAATCCATTTTTATGAAGAGCAGGAGTTGAGCGAACCATGAGATCTGTCCTGACCCAGATAATCGCCAGCCGCGCTGGCGTTTTGATGCTACTTTCTTTCGCCGCATTTCTGGAGGCATGGGGAGATTCGTACTTCCAGTCCGCCCTCCACCGGTCGTCGGGGATGACGAGAGTGATCTTTTTCGTGGTGGGTGCCGTTGTGCTTTCGTTGTACGGCTTGCTGGTGAACACACCTGGCTGGGACTTCGGAAAACTGCTCGGCGTCTACATCGTCTTCTTTTTCCTGGTCGCCCAGGTCGTGGCTCGCGTAAGGTTCCACCGGATGCCCACTCCACACATCTTGCTGGGAGGGATCCTGATCGTCGCCGGCGGAATCGTCATTTCGTTCTCCAAGCCGTAGATCCGCTACCCGCCTCTCCGCCACGCGCTGCAACCAAACCTCGGCCTAAGCAACCCCGCGGCCGCTCGTTTGCTGACGGCAACGTCTTTATGAACTTTTTATGGACCTTTTATTCGGGCTTTACGCGTGCCGGTATCCAATCGTACTGAAGGCTGAGTAAGACGCCAAAGTAAGACAGCGCAATGCTCAGCTGCGAGGCTTGCCATGGCTGCAACTCTGATGCTAGGAGCGATTGGCATTGGCGCCATTCCGTTCTTGATCTGGTTCTTGGTTGCATTGATCAGGGAAACCAGGCCGAAGTCCCACGGCTATGTCGCTCATCTGTCATCGCAAGCCGCTCACAGCGAGGACTATACGCTTGGCACAATCGCCCAGGCGGGGGTCCAGCCTGGGCAGAGCGACTCTCTCCACCCAACACGATTCGAAGTCATTCCCGGTGGAAATGCGGAACGTACTCGCAGAGCAGGATGAATCTTCATCGGCACCGGAGATCCTGGCAGGTTGCGGAAAAAGTCGTCTTGAGGGTCGACTCGGACAAAAAGCACCATGTAAGTGCTTGCGATCGATAGTTTTTTCACCACTTATTCCAAATGGATAATTTCAAAGGGAATTGCCTGCTGGATCGCACGTCCAGCCGTTACCATGATGTGCTCGTATTCGGCCGTTCCGCTCAGGCTGGATGGCGCCGCTATCTGTATCCTTCCGCCATCCACAAATTTGTGCGGGACGCGCCCGCGGTAGACGTGCACATCTCGCGCAAGAAATGGAAGTGAGGTCAGGCCGTGGCGGCAGACGAAAAACCCAACATCCTGGTGGTGGATGACGAACCGCAGATCACGCGGGTCTTAAAAACGACCCTGGCCAGTTGCGGCTATTCTATCCGCACCGCCCGCGATGGCGATGAGGCCGTCCAGCTCATGAAACAGTGGTCGCCCGATTTGCTGATTACCGACTTGCGCATGCCCAACGTGGATGGCCTGGCCTTGTGTCGCCATGTTCGCGCCAAGTCTGAAATGCCGATCATCGTGCTCTCCGTGCGGGGCGAAGAACGGAGCAAAGTGGAGGCCCTGGATGCCGGCGCCGACGACTACGTGACCAAGCCCTTCAGCGTCAATGAGCTGCTGGCGCGGGTCCGCGCCGCCCTCCGACGCTCTGCCGCGGCGAAGAAGCCGCAATCAGAGGAGGTAATCGAGATCGGCGACTTTCGCATCGACCTCGAAGCGCACAGCGTTCACGTCAGAAACCGGGAAGTGAGGCTGACCCCGAAGGAATTCGATCTGCTCGTCTATCTCGCGCGCCATCCGGCCAAAGTGATCACTCATCGCGCGCTGCTGGCGGCCGTCTGGGGGGCAACCAGCACGGAACAGCCGGAGTACCTGCGCGTTTTCGTCGGCCACTTAAGGAAGAAGCTCGAGCCCGAGGAGAAGACGCCGCGCTATATCGTCACCGAACCCTGGGTAGGATATCGCTTCGAGCCGGGGAATGAACAATAGCCGCCGGTTGATCCATATTCCTGATTAGTTGAGGAGCTCATGTCGCCACCGCTAGCTGAAGCCGTACGTGAGGTTCTCTCCCAAGGACGAGCCGACGAGGCCGCCGCAATTGTCCAGCAGCTGGATATCGTCGCCGCGGCCGGAGTATGTGCGGCGCTGCCCTTTGAACATCAGCAGATTCTGTTCCGTCTGTTGCCGGTTGACTTCGCCGCCGCGCTGGTCAGTCATTTTCCCTACTACCACGAATATGTCCTATTGCACTCGCGGCCGATAGCGGAAATGCGGGCCGTCGTCGACCGGCTCGACCCCACGGAACGCATGCGATTTTTCGACGAGTTGCCGGAAGAAGCCTGGCAGCGGCTCACGGACGAGCTCGCCGCGGCGCCAACCGAAGCGCCTCCATCCGCGGTCGCCGCTCCCGTCGTCGCCCCTCCGGCCGTGGAGAAGATTATCGAAGCGCGCCAGATCGAAAAAACGTTCCAGCAACCTGATGGACGCGAGATCCAGGTGATCGCGCCTCTGAGCTTGTGCATCGAATCCGGCGCGATCATCGCACTCCTCGGCGCTTCAGGCTGCGGCAAATCGACGCTGCTGCGCATCCTGTCGGGCCTGACGCCACCCTCCGCAGGCGCCGTTCTATGGCACGGACACCCACTCTCCGCGTGTGGTCCCAGCGTGGCTATCGTTTTCCAGAGCTTTGCTCTGTTCCCCTGGCTTACGGTGCTGGAGAACGTTGAGGCCCCCCTGCTGGCGCACGGCATGCTCCACGAGCAGCGCCATCACCGCGCCCTCGGCGCCTTGAACTCAGTCGGCCTGAAGGGATTTGAGAACGCCTTTCCCAAGGAGCTGTCGGGCGGCATGAAGCAGCGCGTCGGATTCGCCCGCGCCCTGGCGGTTGAACCGGAAGTACTTTTCATGGATGAACCGTTTTCCGCGCTGGATGTGCTCACCGCCGAGAGCCTGCGCGGCGAACTGATGGAATTGTGGCTGAAGAAGCAGATCCCGACGCGGAGCATTTTCCTGGTCACCCACAACATTGAAGAGGCGGTGTTGCTGGCCGATCGCGTCATCGTTCTGGGCAGGAACCCGGCCTGCATCCGCGCCGATTTTCCCATTCCGCTGGCGCAGCCGAGGGACCGCAAGTCTGCCGAGTTCGTGGTTTACGTGGATTACATCTACAAGGTCATGACGCAGCCCGAGCTGGAACTGGCGCCGCCCGCACGGCGCGAGCAGCCAGCCCGAGCCCCCTTTCAGAGGCTGCCGCACGCCAAGCCCGGAGGCATGGCCGGCTTGCTCGAATTCCTGAATGATCGCGGCGGCCAGGAGGACCTCTACCACCTGGCTGACGAACTTCTGATGGAGGTAGACGATCTGTTCCCGATTGTCGAGGAAGCGGTGTTGCTGGGCTTTGCCCAATCGCGGGAAGGGGACGTGGAGATCACACCCGCGGGTAAAGCCTTCGCCATGGCCGATATCGCGACTCGCAAAAACCTGTTCCGTGAGGCTGCCCTGGCCCATGTGGTGCTGCTGCAGCAGATTCGCAGCGCACTGGAGAAAAAGTCGGATGGGACCATACCCCTGGAGTTCTTCAGGGACGTTCTGGACGAGCACCTGCCGGAAGAGCAAGTGGAGAGGCAGATCGAGACCGTCTTAGATTGGGGGCGCTACGCCGAGATCTTTACCTACGATTCCGAAACTGACCGGCTGTTACGCCGCCAGCCCAGCTCCGCGAATCCTAACGCCGCACCGCTGCATTAGCGAGTTCCAGGAGATGATAAAGACCGCGCACGCAGCACCGCAGATTTCGGGGTGGGGAATCGTTCCTGCCGGTGGCCGATCGCTGCTCCGGGATTTGCCGGTCATCCTCGCCGGGCTGGCGATCTTTTACGGGCTGCTCTCTTTCGGTCGCTATTGGATTGGCCCGGTCAGCACGCAAGCCGAAATCGAGCTTCGTCCGGGAGCGCTGCCCAAGTACGCGCTGTACTCCGTCCTGCGCATCACCATTGCCTATGGCTTCAGTCTGGTGTTTACCCTGGTCTACGGCTACATCGCCGCCTACAACCGAAGGGCCGAGCGCTTGATGATTCCGCTGCTGGATACATTGCAGTCGATCCCCGTTCTCAGTTTCCTGCCCGGCGTGATGATCTCGATGGTGGCGCTTTTTCCGACCCGGCAACTGGGCGTGGAACTCGGCTCCGTCCTGTTGATCTTTACCGGCCAGGTCTGGAACATGACCTTCAGCTATTATTCCTCGCTGAAGAACATTCCCCGCGAGATGTTGGAAGCGGCGCGGGTCTACCGGCTGAGCTGGTGGCAGCGCTTCCGGCAACTCGAGTTGCCCTACGCGGCCATTGGTCTGATCTGGAATTCCATGATGTCGGTTGCGGGTGGGTGGTTCTTCCTCATGGCGTGCGAAATGTTCGTGCTGGGAAATCGCGACCTGCGTCTGCCCGGGCTGGGCTCCTATCTGCAGACTGCGGCCAATGCTGGGAATACACGGGCGATCGTTGCCGGACTGGCGGTGATGATCGCAGTGATCGTGCTTCTCGACCGGGTGATCTGGCGGCCGGCAATCGCTTGGGCGCAGAAGTTCAAATTTGAGCAGGTCGAAGCTGCCGAGGCGCCCCGGTCGCTTATCTTGGATCTACTGCGCCGGTCACGCTTGTTGCCGCTGGCCGCTGAGAAAACCGTGTTGCCGATTCGAGAAGCCCTGGATCTGCACTTCGCAAAGGCCAATCTGTCTTCCTCGGTGCCGGCGAGCCGCCTGGCGTCGAAGCAGGTAGTTGCACGAGTGGCCGGCATTCTCGCGTTAGGTGGTCTTACATACGGAATGGCGAAAATGTTGATCCTGGCCGCATCGATCTCCTGGCCGGATCTGCGCGCGATCTTGCTGGGCGCCGGTGCGACATTCCTGCGCGTGGAGTTCGTTCTCGCGCTCGCAGCCCTGTGGACGATCCCCGTGGGAACCGTGGTCGGGCTGCATCCGAAGCTCTCAGCCATTGCGCAGCCCATCGCGCAGATTGCCGCTTCCGTGCCTGCGACCGCCTTGTTCCCCATCATCCTGTTGCTGCTCATCCGCGCGGGCGGCGGGCTGGGAATTGGATCGATCGTCCTCCTGCTTCTGGGCACCCAGTGGTACATCCTGTTTAACGTCATCGCCGGGGCAACCGCCATCCCGACCGACCTGAAGGAGGTCTGTAACGTCTACCACTTCACGCGGTGGGAACGCTGGCGAAGGCTGTTTCTGCCGGGAATCTTTCCCTACCTGATCACCGGTTTTGTAACCGCATCCGGGGGCGCGTGGAACGCGAGCATCGTCGCCGAATATTTCCATTTTCGAGGTCAGACCTTCTCGACCGTGGGACTGGGCGCGGTGATCAGCCGGGCGACGGACAGCGGTAATTTCGGGATGCTTATGGCGGCCACTCTAGTCATGGCAATCATTGTGGTGACCATCAACCGCTTGCTGTGGCGAAGGCTCTACGCTCTCGCATCGACCCGCTTCAAGCTAGAGGCCTGAAGGCCCCCAGATGTGCTAACACTGGCCCTGGCGTCAGCGCGGGGAAGAAGACTTGTAAGTCCCGCCTGGGTCCGACGGCGAGCGCGGTGAGGGGAAGAATCGCCAGGGGGCTTGCCAGCACATAGAGCGTCAGCATCTTCACTTCCGGCGGGCCGATGTTCTTGCCCCGGCACTCCGGCGTTCACCGCACCAGGGTCTCGCCTTCTTTGTGGGGCATCTCAGCCCACTCTTTGGTCGATTTTGCCGCTCACGAGACTCGTGCTCCGATGTCGTGGTTTGTGAACTTGACTACTCCGCCGCGCGCGAGCCACTAAGCCCGGATATACAAGCAGGAATATCAGCACCAAGAAGCCCAATAATGCAAGGGTTGAAGTCATCTTGTCTCCCGCTGAATGATTCAGCTACCATGATTGGACAATCCAACCTGTAAATTTCGAGTAAAAAGTTCATAAGGAGTTAATAAACGCAACCAGCGCCCCCCAGCCCATAACTCATTTTGTGGATGAATCTCCGCCTTGCGTCCCTCCTGCACTCTCTTCGTCGCCCGTAGAGGCCTGGAAACGATATCCGACCCCGGGCTCCGTCTGGATGACTTTAGGATGAGCGGGATCCATCTCGATCTTCTTGCGTAACTGGTTGATAATGACGCGAAGATTGTCAACTTGTTCACCTCGATTCGGCCCCCAGAGCGCATGAAAGAGTTCCCGATGTGCTACCGGCCTGCCTTTGTGGGCGATCAGACATTTGAGCAGATGGAATTCCTTAGGGCCTAGATGGACTCTGCGGCTGCGAACCGTGACTTGTCTGCGTTCAAAGTCAACTGCCATATCTCCGCTAACGAAGGATGACATGGCCTCGGCCGGCACAAAGCGACGGAGGAAGGCTCGAATTCGAGCTAACAGTTCTTCCCACTCAAAAGGCTTCACAATGTAATCATCGGCGCCTGCATCCAGAGCTAAGACCTTGTCGCGTTGCGCGCTACGCGCGGTAACAACGATGATAGGCGTATCGCAAAAGCGGCGGATTTGACGGCAAATGTCGATACCGTTCACTCCGGGCAGGTTGATGTCAAGAAGGATTAGATCAGGGCGAAGCTTTCGGATTGTGTTGAGTGCGTTCTCGCCGGTGCGCGACTCAATAATGGCATACCCATGAGTCACCAGCGTCGTGTGCAGCACGCATCGCAGCTTGCGTTCGCTGTCCACTATCAGGATCGTCGGGAGTTTCATGGCGAATCACCTTTATGCCTCCACATTCCTGAGGAACTCACTTCATTTAAGTGTCGCCACAAGAAGCGCCAGGCCGACAACCACCACCGGCACCAGTACTAAGCCCACGTAGGAGAGAATTCTTCTCGTCAAGCGCGGGCGCCGCAGTTTCCAGTTCCGCAGCTCAACGCGCTCGGACACACCGACTTGGTCCTGATGCTGTAGATCCCAGGCACACTCACCGGCGCTTGCGTAACGGTTCCTGGGATCTCGCTCGAGAGCGCGATAGATGATTTCCTGCAATTGAAGGGAGATGGTGGGATCTACCTCCCGAGGTGGGACCGGGTGGTTCAACAACCGGTCATTCATGATCGCGAACGGATTTGGGCCTTGAAATGGCACGGTGCCAGTCAGCATTTCATACAGTATGACTCCTAGGGCGTAAAGGTCGCTGCGTGCATCGCCACGCTTCCCCTTGATTTGCTCGGGTGAAATGTAATCAGGCGTTCCCATGGTGTCGGACAGCTTGGCGAAAGTTATCCGGCGCGCTCCGGCGGTGGCAGCGATGCCGAAGTCGATCAGCTTGATGCGATCCTGCGCGTCGAGCATGATGTTTTCCGGCTTCAGATCGCGGTGCACCACGCCGTTGCGGTGAATGTAGTCCAAGGCGTCGCAGATCGCGAGCGTTAGCTTTACAGCGCGTCCCGCCGCAAGCTTACGCTGTTCGTTAAGTACTTGGCGCAGGAGCCGTCCTTCGACCCACTCCATGACCATGTAGGTGCGGCTCCGATCCTCGTCGAGGAAGACCTTCATTACGCTGGGGTGGTCCAGTCTGACGCCAATCTCCTCCTCGCGACGAAAGCGCTCGAAGAAAAGCAGATCACTTTCCATCTCGGGATGAGGAACCTTGATCGCGACCGCTCGACCTGTTCGCAAATCTTTGGCGCGGAAAATCGAGGCCATGCCGCTACGTGCCGCCACACCCTCAATAAGGTAGTGGTCAAGTTGGTGCCCAGAATGTACTGGAGCGATCATCAATGCGCCTCGACTTTGGCAGAGCACTGGTTGTGAGTCCCGTATACCGCAGACGGCTTCTCAACTTCATCCAGTTCTGCCAAAGGCCCTCCGCGTCCGATGGCGATGGCATTCAAGCGTAGCCGGAAGGCCGGATCGTCGTCCTCGGCTGCGGCTTCAGTCTTGGTGGCTGATCGAACGGAATCCCCTTCGGTCTCCCCATGCCGTAACGTCAGTTGAACGACCTGACATTGCGACTTATGTCTCCTGTCCCTGTGCAAGGCAGTCAGGAAGTAAATCATTAACACGATGCAGGCAAGACAAAGAAGCTCAAAAATCACAGTTGCAGCCACACCGAACCTCCTGGCCGACCCCTTCCCTATCTCAGGTCTTCAGGGTTATTTGATACCCCGCCTCATAAAATATGAGTAAAAGATCCATAAAGAGTTCATAAAGAGACCGACACTACAGTTCGCATGTGTTTACGAATCTTTTAGACTCCTTTTATGCACTCTTTACACCTTTCCCTGTAGCTTCACGTTGCTATGTCGGAGGTCCTTGGCGCGCGGCCAGGAACGGGACGCTAACGTATCGCAATGATTCCCCAAATGATTGGTCACCAAGGGAGGTTGCTGGTTGGGAGACCGACGGTATGGATCGTGAGCACAACGGTCCTTACGGTCCTACTTCTGCAACCTGTACTCGCTCAGGTCCTTGAGGATGAAGTCCACATCCTTGCGCCATCGAAGCCGGCCCGGCAAATCGGTCATGGGCCGACACTGAAGGCCAACGTCGATCTGGTGCTCGTCAATGTCGCCGTTACCGACTCCAAAGACCGTTTGGTAGACAGTCTGCAGGCAAGCAACTTCCTGGTTCGAGACGGCAAGCATTTGCAGCACATTCGGTATTTTTCCTCTGAGGATGCTCCGATTTCCGTCGCTATCATCTGGGATACAAGCCGTAGCATGCGGAACAACTCTGATCAAGCTCGCGGCGCCGCAATAGACTTCTTCAGGTACTCCAACCCGCAGGATGAGTTCGCTGTAGTCAGTTTCGCCGACACTCCGCGTGTGCTCGTCGATTTCAGCGCTTCCCCGAGCGATATTGAAGCCGCTCTGCAGTCCGTTCAGGCCGAAGGGTTCACAGCGCTCTGGGATGCCATCTATCTTGGCCTCAGAGAGATGGGCACGGCTCGCTATGGCAGAAAGGCCCTGTTGGTGATATCCGATGGCGGAGACAATCGCAGCCGCTACACGGAAGGTGAAATCAAGTCGATCCTGAAGGAGACCGACGTGCAGGTCTATGCCATTGACATCTTCGAACCATACCCCAAGACACGGGAGGAGAAGTCAGGGCTGTTGGCTCTTGATGAAATAACCAGCGTCACGGGCGGACGGGTGTTCCTTGCCCATGACGCGAACGAGCTGCATCGGGCAGTGAGGCAGATCAGCGACGAGCTACGAACGCAGTACGTACTTGGCTATTCCCTCGATCAGTCTGCCCGAGATGGCAAGTGGCACAAGGTCAAAGTGGGCCTGAACGTTGCCAAGTCGAGAAAACTGCGGATTTACGCAAAGAAGGGCTATTACAGCCCGGTTGAGAAGTAACAAACACTCGCAGCTTGCAAGCTGTCAAGTAGGCAAATGTGTAGCTGCGCTTCAGATAAACCCCGATGGGCAGTTCTAGAAAGGTTATATGGAAGATATGACTACTGTGGTGCGTAAGATCATCGCGAATGCAGCCATCCGTTCGATGGTTGTTGTGAGTCTCACATGTGCTGCACCGCCCGGTCACACGCAGACTACGGCAGACTCGTCGCCCGCGGGCTCCATTCATGGCGGGACTGTTTCTGGCGAATCGTCCAGCCGGACGTCCGGTGTTGCGGACGCGGAGATACCGCCTGCGGTTGCCAGAGAACTTGAGGCGATGAAAGAACGGATCGCGCAGCTCGAAGCAGAGCTCAAGGCTCGCGCTGCCGCACCAGTTTTGATGCCAGCCGTGGCTACGGTGGCGCCGGCGCAGGCAGAGCAACAGCCGTCGGCCGCCGCGAAGGGAGAACAGGCTGTTCCGCCAGAGAAGGCCAAGCCCACCGAGCCCTTTGCCTACGCCGACTGGACTTGGCTCAACGGCACCCCGCGCAACAAGGATGTGGTGTGGGACTCGAAATTCTTCACTCCTGAAATCAGGTTCGACACCAACTTTGTGCAGAGTTTCAACCACCCTAGAGACGATACTCTTGGAGGGTCGACGGAGATCTTTCGGTCGGGTGAAGTCCAAGTCGAGCAGATCAGCTTCGGCGGCGACTTCCACTGGCAAAACGTTCGTGGCCGCGTGCTGACGCTGGGAGGCTTGTTTGGCGTCACCACGCCGCGCAATGACGCCAGCGCCGGACGCGGGCAATGGGATCTGCGTGGCGCATATCGCTACTTTTCTGAGGCCTATGGTGGATATCACTTCGATGTCAACCATGGTCTCAACATCGACGCAGGAATCTTCGTTTCCTATATCGGTTTGTTCAGTTACTACAACTTCGATAACTGGGCTTATCAGCCGTCGTATGTATCTTCCAACACTCCTTGGTTCTTCAATGGCATACGGATCCAGTGGTTTCCCACCGACAAGCTGAAGATTGAGCCCTGGATCATCAACGGATGGCAATCCTATGGCCGGTTTGGCGGCAAGCCCGGGTTGGGAGGGCAAATTCTGTATCGTCCGAAGCCATGGGTTTCCATGGTCTTCAACAACTACGGCATGGGCGAAGATACTCTTGGCTCGGGCGCTGGTCACTCCGGCCGCTCGCGCATACACACTGACGACAGCATTGAGATCAAGTACTACGACAGGCCCCAGAAGTTCCTCGACAAGATGGCCTTCTCTCTGACGGGCGATCTGGGTTGCGAATACGGTAATGGCAGCCCCGCGGACGGTGTTGGGGCAACAAACTGCTATCACAATCGTAAGAATCCGGATGGCAGCGTTAGCTACAAGCAGACCTTCGCGGGTTGGATGGGCTACAACCGCTTCTGGTTCAAGAAAGATTTGCACGCGATCACGGTCGGCTACGGCGTCATGAGCAATCCCGGGCGGTATCTGACGCTGCTTCCGCCCATCAATGGGGCAGATGCCATTACCGGCTCGCCTTACTTTACGGCGAACCCCGGCGACCCGTTCAAAGGCTGGGACACCCTCATCACCTACGATTACATGCCCAAACAGTACATAACCTTCCGCTGGGAGTATGGCTACCGCCACTCGAACGTGCCCTACTGGAGCGGCCGCGGCGGAATAACGCCACCCTTCGGGAACACCGCTCCATTGAGTGTCTTCGGGGGCGCCGGTGGTCCCGGTGGACTGGTTCCGGGAACCACCTTTGTGCCGGGACCGTTCTTGTCTGCCACGCCGGGTTTCACCTGTGTGGCAGGCGCTACCGGCTGGTGCCCGGACCTGCGGAAAGATGAGCCCAGTGTGCGGATGGCCATCATGGTGAAGTTTTAGGTGAGGTTGTAGTTCCGGTACCGGGGGTGCGCTGCTGTAAGGGACGCGCCCTTTTGCGATTCAGCGTGGAGAAGAAGCAAATGCCGCAGTGGCGGAATTCGATCGTGAAAAGGAAAAGCTTCGAAGTCGGCGCTCTTCTTGTGGTCTCTGCTGCGGTTCTTATCCTTGGCGGCTGTACGCGAGGACACGCCGATCCGGCGGCTGCAGAGGCGCCACCTCCTGCGAATGTCGTGACCGTCGCGGAGCCCAACCTCTTCACGGTGGACCATCCGGAGCAATTTCCGCTGGCGACGGCCACCGAGCGCCCTACGACCTCTGAGTTGGTGGTCACAGGCACGGTGACTCCCGACATCGCTCGCAACGTTCCCGTCATTTCTCTGGCTACCGGCAAAGTGGTAGCGATTCACGCGCGTTTGGGGGACATCGTAAAGAAGGGCCAACTATTGCTGACCGTTCGCAGCGACGATGTCGCCGGCGGCTTCTCCGATTACCGCAAGGCCATCTCCGCCGAAGCCCTGACGCGCGTGCAACTGGAGCGTGTTAAGGACCTATACCAGCACGGGGCCAACTCGCTCAACGACCTTCAGGTCGCCGAGGACGCGGAACACCGAGCCCAGATCGATGTCGAGACTACGGCCGAGCATCTCCGCTTGCAGGGCAGCGACCCCGATCACCCGAAGTTCATGGTGGACCTCTACGCGCCGGTCTCGGGAGTGATTACCGATCAGCAAGTCACCAACGCTGCAGGTGTGCAGGCGTTAGGCACGAACCCGTTCACGATTTCTGATCTGTCCACCGTATGGGTTGTATGCGACGTGTACGAAAATGACCTTCCCAATGTCAAGCTTGGCGATACCGCTGCGATCACCCTGAATGCATACCCTGATCACATATTCACGGGACGGGTCAGCAACATTGGCGCCATCCTGGATCCTAATATTCGTACCGCTAAGGTTCGAATCGAAGTTCAGAATCCCGGAATGATGCGGGTCGGCATGTTTGTGAAGGCCACCTTCCGCGGCCAGGCCACGGAGATGCACACCATCGTCCCGGCATCCGCCGTCATGCACATGCACGACCGCGACTTCGTCTTCGTGCCGGCGCCGGACAAGAAGTTTCGCCGTTTGGAAGTCGTTAGTGGAGACCTCTTGCCGAGCAACATGAGTCTGCAAGAGATCAAGTCCGGGCTCGAACCGGGGCAACAAGTGGTTACGAATGCACTGGTTCTAGACCACGTGCTTACTCAGTAGCACGGGCGAGCGAACCAGGAAACAGAAATGATTCGCGCTCTCGTAGATTTTGCGCTTAATAACAAATTTGTTGTGCTTTCCCTTGCCTTCTTGTTGATCGGCTGGGGAGCCATCTCATTCCATGTCCTGCCGGTGGAAGCCTACCCGGACATCGCCGATAACTATGTGACGGTCATTACCCAGTGGCCGGGCCGCTCCGCCGAAGAGGTGGAACAGCAGGTCACGATTCCGATCGAAGTCCAAATGGCCGGAATGCCGCACATGACCTATCTGCGATCTGAATCTATTTTCGGCCTGTCGTTCATAATCATGATCTTCGACGACAGCTCCAACAATGACTGGAACCGGCAGAAGGTCCTTGAAAGGCTCACTCAAGTCGATCTCCCTTCTGGACAAAACCTTCAGCCGCAGATCGGCACCGATTGGAGCACCACGGGTCAGATCTACTGGTACACCCTGAGAAGCTCCAATCCCCGGTATGACCTGATGGAATTACGGTCGCTCGAAGACTGGGTTCTGCTCAAGCAGTTCAAATCCGTTCCCAACGTGGTCGATGTTTCCGACTTCGGGGGCACGGTGCGCGAGTATCAGGTGAGCGTTGACCCCACCAAGCTCGTCTCCTACGGATTAAGCATCGGCCAGGTAGAGCAGCAACTCGCCAACAACAACATCAATGCCGGCGGCAGCTTTGTGGAAGTGGGCCTCCAGCAAATGAACGTTCGTACGCTGGGGCTTTTCAGCAGTGTGCATGACATCGAGCAGACCGTCCTAAAGACCCAGACCGGGACCGCACTCCGGGTCAAAGACATCGCCGACGTCGTCCAGGGTCCAAAGATCCGTTTGGGCCACATGGCGCGAGCCAATCACATGGAGGACGGCCGCATTATCGACGAGCCCGATGTCATTCAGGGTGCGGTGCTGTTGCGCAAAGGCGCGGAAGAACAACTCACGCTCGACGCCATTCACAAGAAGGTGAACGAACTCAACAACGGCATTCTGCCTCCCGGCGTGAAGGTCGTTCCCATGCTGGATCGCAGCGATCTCCTTCATTACACGCTGCACACGGTACTGCACAACCTGGGCGAAGGCATGATTCTGGTAACCATCGTCCTGCTTTTCTTTCTGGGCAATGTTCGTGCTGCCCTCATCGTGGCGCTCACCATCCCGTTCTCGTTGCTGTTCGCCTCGATCTGGCTCGATTTGAGCAAGATTCCCGCCAATCTGCTCTCCCTGGGTGCGCTGGATTTCGGAATGGTCGTGGACGGCGCCGTGGTCATGGTAGAAAACATCTTCCGGCACATGAGCCGCCGCAATAACGGCTCCTCTGAATCTCCGACCGTGAAGACCCCCGCGGAAACCATCCGCGGGGCCGCCCACGAAGTGCAGCGGCCGGTGTTCTACGCCATCGCCATCATCATCGTGGCCTACCTGCCGATCTTCACATTGCAACGGGTTGAGGGCCGGCTGTTCCGGCCCATGGCTTGGACGGTGGCTTTCGCCCTGCTCGGCGCCCTGGTTTTTTCCATCCTGGTTGCTCCCGTGCTTTCGAGCTTGCTCTTCCGTGGCCGGATCAGCGAATGGCACAACCCAGTCATGCCCTTCCTGATCAAGCGCTACCGCAGAAGATTGCGTTGGGCCATCGAGCATCGCTCGCTCACCATTGGCGTCGGTATAGCCGCTTTGGCGGTGGCGGCTTTTCTGGCCTTCAGCGGGATCATTGGCTCGGAGTTCCTGCCGCACCTGGATGAGGGCGCTATCTGGGCGCGCGGCACTCTGGCGAACAGCACCAGTCTCTCGGAGGGCGAAAGATTCACCCAGAACGAGCGATATGTCTTCGCGTCGTTCCCGGAAGTGAAAACCGTCGTATCGGAAGTTGGCCGTCCCGATGACGGGACCGACACCGGGGGCTTCGGCAATACCGAGTATTTCGTCGACCTGAAGCCGAAGGACCAGTGGAGGCCTATTTTCCATCGCAACAAGGAGGAGTTGATCGCCGCCATGAATCGCGCGGTACAGAAGTATCCAGGCGCGATCTGGAACTTCTCCCAGCCCATTGAAGACAACGTCGGGGAGACGCTGACGGGCACCAAGGGTTCGCTGGCGCTCAAGGTCTTCGGTGACGACCTGAAGACTTTGGAGGAGAAGGGCGACGAAGTCGCGGCTGTCATGGCGGGCATCCCGGGCATGCATGACATTAAGCTCTTACGCGATTTCGGCCAGCCTAATCTCAACTTGACCATTGATCGTCGGCTGGCGGCCCGTTTTGGAATCAACGTGGCAGACATACAGGACGCCATCCAGACAGCCGTGGGCGGTAATGCCGTAAGCCAAGTGCTGATCGGGGAACAGCGCTACGACGTGGTGGTGCGCTACCAGGCGCCCTACCGTAATACCCAGCAGGCCATTGAGAAAGTCCGGCTGCTGTCTCCTTCGGGTGAGCGCGTCTCTCTGGCGCAATTGACTAAAGTCGAGGTCAAGGACGGAGCCTACGACATCTACCGCGAAGGCAACAGCCGCTACGTAGCCGTGACCTTCAATGTAAGAGGCCGCGATTTGGGGACCACCGTCGGAGAGGCGATCAAGCGGATTAATGACAAAGTGAAGCTGCCGCCGGGCTATCGCATCGGCTGGTCCGGTGAATACGAGAGCGAGAAACGGGCGGAAGAGCGGCTGGCTGTCGTCGTCCCGCTGACCATCCTGGTCATCTTCATCATTCTTTACACCATGTTTCGCTCCTACAAATGGTCGCTGCTGGTGCTGGCCAATGTGGCCATGGCGCGCATCGGCGGCCTGCTGGCGCTGCTGGTCACCGGCACCAACTTCAGCGTTTCCTCCGGCGTGGGATTCCTGGCGCTGTTCGGCGTTTCCGTGCAAACCGGCGTGATCATGCTCGAGTACATCAACCAACTTCGGGCGCGCGGCCAGTCGATCCAGCAAGCCGCCGTAGAAGGTGCCATTCTGCGGCTTCGTCCCATCATCATGACCATGCTGGTGGCAACGCTGGGGCTGCTGCCGGCAGCGCTGTCGCACGACATCGGCTCCGATTCCCAGCGGCCCTTCGCCATCGTCATAGTCGGAGGTCTGATCGCAGACTTGGTCATGGCCATCGTTCTGTTGCCCACCTTATATGTCTGGGTGGCACGCCCCGGCGACGTTCTGCCGGAACCGGCGGAGGCCGCCCACGTATGAACAACAGGGTACGAATAGTGTCTCGATACAAATTCAGCGGGTTGGTGCTGTTCTTTCTCCTGCTGGCACGGCAAGCTGTCTTGGCTCAGACCCCCACGCCCATGACCTGGGAGCAGGTGCGCCAACGCTTTGAGCAGAACAATCCAGCCCTGCTCGCGGGCAAGTTGAACATTGATGAATCCAAGGCGCAGGAGATTACCGCGTTTCTCCGCCCCAACCCGCAGTTCACGGTCTCGTCGGATGGGACCCAGGTTATTCCGACTAGCGGAACCGACCCTTCCACTGGAAGATCGTACCCCTGGCAGCCCTTCGTCGGCACTTCGGAGGCGGGGAACTTCAGCTATCTGCACGAGCGTCAGCGTAAGCGGGAATTGCGCCTGGAGAGCGCCAAAAAAGGGACGCAGATCGCCGTCTCAACTCAGGCAGACCTGGAGAGGACCCTGCTCTTCGC
>Ga0335081_10002438_pt1 | contig 29279 bp, 33 predicted proteins | sample Lox_Sample_35_FD_206713 | JGI IMG/M metagenome (GOLD analysis project Ga0335081, IMG submission 206713) | Soil microbial communities from Loxahatchee National Wildlife Refuge, Florida, United States - Lox_Sample_3.5 | ecosystem: Environmental > Terrestrial > Soil > Wetlands | place: USA...
CTTGTCCCGTTCCCCTTTCGGAGTCTCAGCCGATTCATCATCGGCGCCGGTTAGTCGGCTGGGCAGAAGCTCTGCCAGCAAGCTTCGTTCTTACGAACACTCCTACTAAGCGCCACAGCGGCGCACGGCCTTCGGTCACGATCCCTCGCGCAAGAAATTCTGTGCCCCGCGCCGGGGCCAGTCGGTCCCGCGTCCCGCCAAGTGGCGGCGCTATACTGACGCTCCTGCGGCTGCCCTTTTAACCGGTCGCTGGGCCGCACTCGGCTCGCGTGCGCCCTTCGGGCTATCGCTATCACTCACGCTCGCCGGGTGCATTTTTCCGCTTCGCGATTGCCGACAGTGACAGCCTAGCGGCTGGCTTCGTTTGTGTGGTTGCGGCGTTGCCGCCATTTTCTTTGAGAGGGGCATGCTGCCCCCGGCCGTCAAGGCAACCCCCATGAAGAATGGGGGCAAAAAACGCGGGCCGTGTAGTCGCCGCAAGAAAGAGCGGCTCCGGCCCGCACCACCCCACGTTTTTTGGCCTTGACTGCCGTCCCTGGCTCATTGGCGCCCGCCTAGTTCCGGTTGCATGCGCAACCGGCAAACTAGGAAGGGAAAGATGCGTACCGATGTTTATCAGAAGATCACGGATCAGATCGTTGCGGCACTGGAGCAAGGCGTCAGGCCTTGGCACCAGCCGTGGAACGCGGAGCACAGCGCGGGACGCATCACCCGGCCCTTGCGCGGCAACGGTGTCGCCTATCAGGGCATCAATGTCGTGATGCTGTGGTCAGCGGCTATCGCGAGAGGCTTCGCGGCACCCTTTTGGATGACCTTCAAGCAAGCGAAAGAGCTTGGCGCGCATGTTCGCAAGGGCGAGGAAGGATCGCTTGTCGTTTACGCCGACAAGATCATCCGCAAGGTTGTCCCAGATGCGACCGACGCCGAGGCCGGTGAGGAAGCCGAGCGCGCCATTCCCTTCATGAAGGGCTACACCGTCTTTAACGTCGAGCAGATCGAGGGATTGCCGGAGCACTATTACGGCAAGCCACAAGCGCGGACTGACTCCGTGCAGCGCATTGCGAGCGCCGACGCGTTTTTTGCGGCGACGGGAGCGAACGTCGTTCACGGAGGCAGTCGCGCCTGTTACGTCCCCTCGACCGACAACATCCACATGCCGTGCATCGATTTCTTTCGCGATGCTGAATCGTATTACGCGACCCTTGCGCACGAGACGACCCATTGGACTCGTCACAAGTCGCGCCTCGACCGCGATTTTGGGCGCAAGCGCTTCGGCGACGAAGGCTACGCCATGGAGGAGCTTGTCGCCGAGCTTGGCGCGGCGTTCCTCGCCGCCGACCTCGAATTGACGCCCGAGGTTCGCGACGACCATGCCTCTTACATCGCGTCGTGGATCAAGGTCCTGAAGAACGACAAGCGCGCGATCTTCACCGCCTCGTCCCATGCGCAGCGCGCGGCGGATTTTCTGCATGGCTTGCAGAGACCGCAAGACGCCGCCGAGGCGGAAGCGGCGTGACGTGTCATGGCGAAGCCTGACACGATCATTATCGACGGGCGCGCCTTCCGTTGGGCGCGCATCGTCGAAATGCGCCGCCAGCAGATCGAAGCTTGGCGGGCCGATCAGGCCCGTCAACTCGCCTTGTTCGAGGTGAAGGACGATTGCCGCCCGTCCGCCGAGCGCACGGCGGCGGGACGCTACCTTGAGCCGTCCTTGTTCGCGTTTTCAGCCGAGCGCGACGATCCCTGATTGCCGCGCCGCTCAGCTTCTATGGCAAAGAGATCGTCTTTGAGCGATTGCAACACCTCGCGGCTAATCGGGATACGGAAAAGCATCGGGCCATTTTGCGGTACGGGCTGCCGCGGATAGGTATTGGCGATCAAGGGCGTGTCGGCGACGTAGGATGATGTTTCGATGACGGAAGCCGCCTTGCCATGTTCAAGAATCTCCGCACGGTAGACGGCGTATGCCAGAAAGTCCGCAGCTTGAGAGCCAACGGCATCCTTTGTCGATGTATCCAGCCTCCCGACCAGGTTCTGCCACTCCGGCAGCGCATCCGCCTTGTAGAGTTCGAAGAGCCGGCGCGCATCGCCGACATTGCGGTGCCCGCCTTCAAGAGCGAAATTGATCGTCGTCCGTTTCGCCAAGCTGGTTTGATTGGCAAGCTTCAGTTCCGACACAATAAAGGACGGGACGAAGGCCAGGCACGCGCGGAACAAGACGCCATACTTCGAGTCTTTCGGGGGATGCTTCGGATGCGGACCGGCTCCGTACACGTTCTTATAGTCATCGTCCCGGACAATGATCGAGAAACCGAGTTGAAGATGTTTAGCGATCACGCCGTCGAGCGAAACAGCGAGGGCGTTAACGTCTTCGGCTTTCCAACCCTTGAACTGTCGCGTGCGCTTGAACAGATCGACGGCGTGAATATGTTCGACCTCAGCCTTTTGCACGACCGCGCTCCAGTCGGCTTCAAGCTCGGCCCATTGCGCCGACGTGCCGACATACCCAGCCATGACGCTGATCGGCGAGTCAGCGTGAGTCCCGCTTTCATCAAGGTGGACGGTTACGATCATCGAAATTGATTTATCTCTTCGGCTGTCGATTTTCAAAGCATTCGCGAGGGTCGGCGGCGCGGGCGCGCTATCGCGTCCCCGCTTCCGCCCGCTTCCCGCATTTGAGAGTCCGTGCAGGGGTTAGGCTTTCTTGAGTCTTTGCGCTATTTCGCGTTTCGAGCGCCGCCCCTCGCGGCGCGTCCGCGAGGCAAAGCGATCTCATCGTTTCCGAGCCGGTTTGGCCCCTTCGGCCTTCGGCCCTGTCGATGCCCGGCCCTAAGCGCCCGCGATCAGCAGTAAGTAATCCAGCGTCCCCCTCACGAAGAAGCCTCGCCGTCGCTGGTTGCCGATCGGGCGCGCCTGCCTGTCCTCGGTCACGTCCTCCAAGCGCGGCGGCTGGAATCTGGAATCTTGGGTGTCTTGCCCGCGCTCGGTTGGCCTCCTTTTCGCGCCGCCACGGGCGACCTCGAAGTTGCTGCGGGCTACGTCAGCTCGCGACTAATGCGGCCCATCCCTCAAAAAAGCAGAAGCCCTTTCGCTGCGCCAAGAGGGCTTTGCTTTTTTGACCTGCGGCAGGGGGAGGGCCGCGTCGCATCGCTGCCGTGGATCACCCGCAACGAGGCCGCCATCGTGGCGGCTTCCTAACTCGAAAAGGAGACCAACCATGAGCAAGACAACCAATCTTCCCAGCCACCGCGTGTATGCCGTGACCAAGGAAGGCAAACAGAAGTTCTGGCGCGCGATCGGGGCCGCATGGCCTCACGGCGACGGCGAGGGCTTCTCCGTGAAGCTGGATTACTTCCCGCTGACGCCGGGCGCTCAGATCGTCATCCGCAAGCCGATGGCCGAAAAGGCCGAAGCGGCTGCGGAGGTCGAGACCGCCTAAGCCTCGGGGCCGCCCCGCAAGGGGCGGCCCTTTTTTCTCGCCGCGAGGCCTCGAAGGAAGGACCGAGCCCCTCCCATTTTGGGGAGCGGGCGAGGTCGGGCGCGCTTCCATTTTGTCCGGCCGTCGCCGAGGGATTCCAGCCAAGCGAAGCGCCACACATTCGTATGCACTCACCCAGTCGTGCCTCGACGGCCGCCGACTTCGCACCCGCGAAAAGCCGGTCTTCGGACGCCGGGGGACACCCCGCCCTGGACCTTTCCGCAGGTCCGAGACCGACCTGTGGACAGCCGGAGTGACCCAGTCTGACGCGAAGGCGAGGACCCAAGATCACCGAAAATTCGCGCTGGCGAAATGACCCGAGGTGAGTCGAAATTTTCCCCTGTCCCGAATGCTTTTGTGTGTCTGTCTTTAGCCGCGCCGAAACCGAAATGTGGTAGGTTGTTGGTCAAATTTGGCAGGTTAGGAGAGTGTGCAAGCCATGTGATGTATATACGTTTTGCCCCCGGCAAAACGTGCACATCACGGCTTGGCAAGGGGCCGGAGGCCCCGTTGCATCCCCAGGCGGGAAGCGACTCGTCCGCGCCACGATACATCAAAGCAGCCTCAAAGGAGGCGGGCCGTGAAGACCAGCGAGGCGACGAATCCTCGTGCCAAGACTGCCAAGACCACAGCCCCGTGGCGGGGCCGGAAGCGCGTCAAGGACGCGCGGACGAAGCTTGTTCCCGTGCGCTGCACCGCCGAAGAACGGGCGGCCATCAAGGCGGTCGCCGACAAGGCCGGCCTCAGCGTCGGCGCCTTCTTGCGAGCCGCCGCCCTTGGTGACGCCGGTCCGAGGTCGGTCCGCCGCCCGCCGGTCGAGCGCAAGGAACTGGCCCGGCTCCTGGGCCACCTCGGCAAGGTCGGATCGAACCTCAATCAGCTTGCCTATGCCTTCAACAGCCGTGGCCGCGTGCCGGCCCTGGCCGAGCTGAAGGACATGCGCACGTATGTCGGCCAGATGCGGGACGCCCTGATGGCGGCGCTGGGCCGTGATCAATAAGGGCACCTCCTGCAAGGACGCGTTCCGTCTCGCCGCACACATCACCCGTCAGGACACCAACGAGCGTGTCGAAGTGAAGGAGATACGCGGCGTGGTCGCCGAAGACATATTCGGCGCCTTGCGTGAGATGGAGGCCGTGGCGTGCGGCGCCCGGACCACGAAGCCCTTCTATCACGGCTCGATCAACACCCGCGAAGACGAGCGCCTGACCGACGAGCAGCGCATGTACGCGGTTGACAAGCTTGAGGCGGCCTTGGGGCTCACCGGCCAGCCGCGCGTGGTGGTCGTGCACGAGAAGAAGGACCGTGAGCATTGCCATATCGTCTGGTCACGCATCGACCTCGACCGCATGGCGGCGATCAGCGACAGCCACAATTACCGCAAGCATGAGGAAGTGGCCCGCGCGCTCGAAAAGGAATTTGGCTTCGAGCGCGTGCAGGGCGCGCATGTCGAGCGCGACGGCAAGCCGAGGCCCGACCGCACGCCGAGCCACCGCGAAATGCTCCAGGCCGATCGCACCGGCCTCAGCCCGCAGCAGGCCAAGGAGCTCATGACCGGAATCTGGAACACGACCAAGAACGGCAAGGAGTTCCAGACGGCCCTTGCGGACAAGGGATGGATTTTGGCGCGCGGCGACCGGCGCGACTTCGTCGCCATCGATCCGACCGGCGGCGTGCACAGCATCGCGCGGCGCATCGAAGGGGCCAAAGCGGCGGACGTGCGGCAGCGTTTCGCCGACATCGATCCGCGCAGCCTCCAGAGCGTCGCCGAGGCCAAGCAGACTCAACGCGGACGGGGCGGGAAGCAAAAAGAGACCGGGCGCGACCGTGACGGAATGGGTCCTCGCCGCCGGGAAGCGCGCGACAATGCCGCCGAGAAGCCGCGCGAGCGCGGCCGGGCCGTTCGCAGCGCGGGCTCGACCGCATCCAAGATCGCGGGCAGCGTGTTCTCGGCGCTGATGGGCGAGAAGCCGGTTCCGAAGGAAAAAGAATCCGACACGGCGAAACAGGCGAAGGCGGCCGGCACGCCGTCGCAGCGCCGGCAGGAACTGATGCGGCAATTGTCGCGCGAGATTCCGGCCGAAACCGAGCGCGACGCCGACTACGAAGCCGATAAGGGACGAGAGCGAACGCGGGGGCAATAGGCCCGGCGCAGGGGCAGCGCCGGTGCCGAAAGCAGGAACGCCCCGCAAGAAGGCGAGCTATCCCAACCTGGCCGACAGCTTCCGGCGCGCACAGCGCCACCTCACATGGCGCCGCCCGCGACGGCGCATACGAACAAAAATGGTCGGCGGCCGTCTGCGGCTCGCGTTTACAGCAGCAGGAAAGCGACTGATCCGCTCCCGCGTGAAAGTCGTGCGCGTTGTCGAAAACATACCCTCGCGGCTGTCGAGTAGTGCGGCACAGGGAGGCAGTGATCGAACTGTCGCTACAACGACCAGCGCACCCGGCGACGCAGGCGACGCAGCCGACGCGTCGGTGGAATTCCGTAGTGAGATGGCGGCCTTGCTCGCCTTCTATGCGGCGAGGATCAGCGCGGCGAGGCGCAGCTTGAGCAGAGGTACCGCTGACGCCATCGTGTTGGCAATCTTGAACGAGCAAGCGGTTGCCTTGCGTGCGCTCACCGACCGCTGGCAGGCGGCCTCGATAAAACAACGTGACGAGAGGGCAGAGCGGCCGACAGGAAATGGACCGCGCCAGGACAACGCACCGGCGCCGTCGTGATCGATTATTGAATTCGAGTTACGTTCCACGCATCGAATTCTTTGTTGATGCGCACGAGGAGCGTCGGCGCGTCGCCTCCGCTGACATCGAGGTGCGCTACACTGTAGACGTACTCGCCCTCCTCGACGCCTTTGAGCCCAACGACCCATGCGGTGGCGAAGTGCAACGGCTGAGGCAATTGCCGCGCCACCCGGTTCGGGAGCCATTGACCCGCCGCTGTCCCGGCTTCCAAGAACACGATCAGCGTCTTGCCGCGGGCATAGGCCGCCCCGCCCTTGAGGCGCTTCTGCTCGATCGCGTTCAGAATAAGCGCCTCGGCGTTGCCCGTCTCGCCTTCGCGAAGACGCGGTACCATGACGTGCTCGGTCGGCCATGTCTCGTCCGTCGCCGCATTGCGAATGATTCCGTCGCCCCCGATCGGATCACTTGAGAAGGTCAGTTCGACTCCATCCGCCGCGTTGATCGCGACGCAGAGAAGCCAGTTCGCGAGCACCTCGCGTGACCGCATGCCGTCGAATTTCTCGAACGGCTTGCCGGTCTGCAGATGCTCACCGTTGCGGATGAACGGTTCGAGTTCCTTGAGCGCGACGGCGAGGCTCTTGAACTGGGTGACGGGATATTTCATGGATGACGAGTGCCAGATTTCACGCACCTCGGCAAATTCTGCTCCAGTTGCGACCGCAGGCATTGTCCGCGATGCCGGATCATCCCTGGTAATATGGATTGCGCGCCGCGCGCTTGGCGCACTGCTCGATCTTCCAATAGGGCGGAGCGAAGAAGCGTACGCCGTTCGCCATGCCCGCGAGCCAGAAGAGGCCGGTGCCTTCGGCGAAGCCCATCAGCTCGTGCGGGAGGTAGAGCGCGCGGCTGATTTGATTCCAGCTTGTGCCCTCGCTGCGCTGCCCGGTCGCGGGCGACAGGTTCTCGCTGGTATTGGCGGCAACCAGCGTCGTCTGCCCGCCGCGGCGCGACATCCAGTCCGCCGTTGTCAGGTCGTTGGGCGCGAAGCCCTGCACGACACCGGCATTGGCAAGGAAGGATTCCCAGCGCTCCTTGTAGAGGTCCTTAAGCTGTGCAAGGTCCTGGCAGATGCCGGCGATTTGCACCTTGTAGCCGCGCACAAGGCCGAAGGCGTCCTCGAGCGGGGCGAGATGGCCGAGGGCCGGCATTTCATCGATGAGGAACAGCGTGCGCAGGCCGCCGGGACGGTAAAGCGCACGGAGCGCCGAGACCACGACGAGGCGCAACCAGGTGCTATGCGTGCGCATGCGCTCGGCGGGCAGGATCACATAGACCGTCGTCGGCCGCTCTTTCAGCTTCGCAAAATCCACGCCTTCCTTCTTTATGTCATCCCGCATCGGCTTCGAGAGAAGCCAGCGGGTTTGCGTGTCGGCCGTCGAACGAATACTGGCCAGCTCGTTGGTGTCGCGTCCGGCAAAGCGCGCCGCAAGGCTTTCCAACTCATAGCCGCCGTCGCGGATCATTTGCTTTGCGGTGTGGCGCAGACCGCCGACAAGGCGTTCGTGTGGCTTTCCGTCATCGCCGACGTAGCTTTCCAAGCGGTCGGGCTCGGTCAGGGCCTCGCGCACATTTTCGAGATTGGCGGCGCCGCCGCGCTGCATCTTCTCCCACATCAGGAAGGCGACGATCAGGCCTTGAGCCGATTCCGACCAGTGCGGGTCCTTCGACTCAAGCCGGATCAGCGCTTCGCCAAGCGCCGCTGCATCGTCATAGAAGTAGGGCGAGTCGGGATCGAGCCCGGCCAGCGGGTTGAAGCCCGCCGAGCCGAGGCCGAGCACATCGAAGGGATTGAGCATCACGACATCGCTCACGGTGCGGCGATAGTCGGCCGTGACGGCAGCGAGTTCGCCCTTCGGATCGATGACGACGATCGAACGGTCCGTGATGGTCAGCAGGTTCGGGATCAGAAAGCGGGTGCCCTTGCCGGTGCCGTTCGGGCCGAACAGCACCAGATGGCGCTCGCCCTCATACGCGATTTTCTTGCCGACGCGCTGCGTCGCATCTTCGTAATGGCGGCCGAGGGTGATGCCGTCGCTGTCGTCGGTCATTGGAATTCGTCAATCGGGAAAGGTCTGGTCATGTAGGGGAGCTGGCTTCGTTCCGCCACGGGCGGCAGTCTCGGCTTCCGATTCCGAAGCAGGCCGCGCCGCGCCATGCACGTTGGTGTTCTTGGGCGTCAGGTTCGCTTGAACGCCGAGGCCCGCCGCGAGAAAGGCGAAGCCGACCACGAGCCAGCCGGCCAATTCCCAGGGGCTGCGAAACCAGCCGAAACGCAAGGCGGCATAGCCGGCACCCAGCGCAAGGGCTGCCAGCACCGCCACGAGGATCAGGCCGAGCCTGTCGATTTTCTTCATCGCTACGAACCGCTGCCGAGCCGCACCGGAAATGTGCGGGCGTGCGTGGCAATTTAGCACGTCGGATGGTATTTTCAGGCAGGCCTGCACGCGGCACCTTCATTTCCCTGTCACAATCGCTTGCAGCCTTCGTCTACAGGTTTTGGCGGACCTAGCAGGAGGTTGGACCATGTCATCGCCAGAGTCATCGCCAGACCGGGAGGGTAAGCCCGCAGCGACGCCTCTCGACGCGGAGCGCGAGCAGCTCCGCAAGGCCGGCTACACCGACGCCGAAGTCAGCCAGATTTTAATTGCGCGGGCCTCGCAGCAACCGGCCGCTGCCGCCGGCCAGGGCGTCATGTCGAACGTTCTCAGTTCTCTTCTTGCCGTCGCCTCCCACGCGCGGATGTTGATCCCGACCTTCAGGAAAGACGTGGTGACGATCTTTGACGGCACGGCGACGGCTTCCGCGCGGGCCGGGGCGACGGCGTCGCTGACGGTCAAAGCTGTCGTTGTCGTGGTGCTCGCCTATGCCGCTTGGCAGGAGTGGCAGCAGCACATCATCTACGCGACGGAGACCGCCGCGTCGCAAGCGCGGCTTATGGAGATAGAACGGCGCGCACAAGGGCATCGCCAAAACGATCTATTGCCGCCGCCATGCCCGACCGGGCAAACGCGCGGCGTGCTTGGGTGTGAGTGAACGGCCAGCGCGGCCTGAGTTTTTTTATACCCGCATCCGCTGGCCCAGCCAATTTCTAAGGGCTGGCCTCGCATTTCCCTTCCGATAGCAATTGCGGTTCGCGATTGTTCAAGTTTGCGTAGTCCTTGAAGAAGAATTGTATTTCGCCATCCTTCAGGCCGAGAGTATATTTGTAGATGACCGTGCTCGTGTCCACGTCAACAAATCCCCATTCGGCCCTTAGGCCATTGAGTTGAAAATAATATCTCGATCCTCTCTCCACTCTGTTGTCATAAGTTTTTGTGTCGTTTCCTTCGATATGCGTGAGCCGCTCATCGTTCCATTGTATGCGGACGAAGGAATTCTCCCCGCTGCGCACGTTATGCAGCTTGCACTCCATCGCTCGATCCGCGGCATGGCTCGGCAAGCACTGTGCGATGGTCAGCAGACCGGCTGCGCCAAGTACACGCAGCGACTGAGGCATTGGCGACTTTTCGCCTGCTCGTGACCGAAATCTGAAACGGAATGGCCGATAGTAATTCAAATCGCTGAAGGACTCTTGATTTTCGCCGTGAAATTGCGTAGCAAAAATGAATCCAATTCTGCTGAACGGACGCTAATCCGCTGAACCTCGGGAGCTTTCCTATGCTGCAACAGAATCGGCCACTCTGTTTCAGCCGAGGCAGCCATGCGCGAGCAGCCTTACGGAGGCGGAAGCCTCTTCGGTCCGTCCGGTAGCCGGAAATATCTCAACGCCCCCGAGCGGCGGCGATTTCTTGAGTCCACGCAACAGCTTGCCTCGCCCGAGCGCTTGTTCTGCCAAGTGCTCGCCTGGAGCGGCGCGCGCATTTCCGAAGTGCTCGCGCTGACGCCGGCTGCGATCGACATCGAATGCGGCGTTGCCTGCATAACGACGCTCAAGCGACGCAAGCCCGGCATTGTCCGCCAAGTGCCGTTGCCGCTCGACGTGATCCGTGAGCTCGATCGCGAGTTCAACCTACGGGACGCGCAGCGTGATCCTGATCTGGCAAAGGAGCGGATTTGGCGCTTCAGCCGCACGACGGCTTGGCGCCGGGTCAAGGAGATCATGGTGGCGGCCGGGATCTCCGGGACGCCCGCGATGCCAAAGGGATTGCGGCACGGCTTCGGTGTAAGCGCCTTCCAGTCGAACGTACCGCCGCATCTCGTGCAGCGCTGGCTCGGCCACGCCTCGCTGCGCACGACAGCGATCTATGGCGACGTGATCGGTCCTGACGAACGCGCGTTTGCAGAGAGGATGTGGAAGAATAAGTTGGTCCGGCTGCCCTGATACGGACAACGGACCTATCCAAGCCTGCCTTCTTTCGGGCGCGGCCTCACGTGACCTGGTACTGTCTGCACTGTATCTCTCTTGCAATGAACGGGCGGAGCGTTCGCTCCTTGAGTAAGCGACGCGACCGTCTCGTCGAGATGCTGTAGCGTCCGTTGTCGTCTCTGCTCCAAGGCCGGCGCGCGCAAATCAAGCGTGAACACATGAGTGTCCCCTATGGTGCCATCCGCCCACGTCTCATTGCTCTTCGTGCCAATCTGAACGAACCCTTGCCTCCGCCGAATATCCAACCACCGCGTATTGTCCGCGCGGATGAATACCTTCACGAATCCGTAGCCCTGACCGACAGTCCATTTCTGCACTTCCTGATAGATGGCCTTCGTAAGCCCAGTCCGGCGATAACGCGGATCAACCCAGGCGGCTTCCCATTCTACTGTCGAGTCCGCCGGTGGGCCAAAGCGTGTAATCATAACGATTCCGCTCAGGACCCCATTCGCAAATGCTCCAATGATGCAATGCTCCGGTTTCTCGGTACACCAATCGCGCCGCTGTTGTTCGGTCACGAGTTGCGCCTCGCGTGTATAGGAGTCACTGAAATAATGGCCGTCGCCCATCTGCAGTATTCTTTGGCGTAGGGCAAAGTAAGCGGGTGCATCGTCGCCCGTTAGCGGTTTGATCTCGAACCGCTGAAGGATATGTTGCGCGTCTCTCAAGGTGATTTGCACTTTGGTCACTGTGAGGCCTCCGATGGTTTGGGAGGCTCTTTTCCAGCAGCCCAAGCGATGTCGAAGGCACGACGGTATGAATCCGCCAGCGGCGCTGAACGCACGACGAGAACGTAGGGCGGGGTCGTATGTTCAAAGGATATGAGTGCGAGGTAATCGGCAAACGTGTAGAAGGCCGTCGGCGCCATTGTCTCTTCTGGCTGCCATTTGTAGGTGTTGTAGGTGTACTTGGTCGCAAAGTTGCTCTTGTTTGCCAGGATGCGGAAGGATTTGATGACGCCGCGATCGAACAGCTCTTGCATCCGCTGATAGTGCTCAACCGTGTTCGTACGATATTTTGCAAACAATCTTTCATCGGTGACGCTGAGACATATATCTCCGCCATGCGACCGTATTTGCTCGAACACGAAGTCGGTAAACGCCTCAAAGCGCTCCGCCCCTTCATAAATCTCTACGTCAGTCGATTTGAGCCGGACGCCCTGATTTGACGTAAACTCCACATTGCGCGCTTCCAAAGCCTGACGAATGCTGTTGAGCGTCGCCTCTTTGGCAACAACGCCATCTCGCAATATTTTGTTGAGGGACGGGCGTGCGATTCCGGCCGCAGATGCCAACTCATCTTGGTTCATGTCGGCCAACGCCATGGCCGCAGATATCTGTCTCGCAGTTAATCTCACTCAAACCCACTCGAATAGATAACGGCATCGGGGAAAGCACTTGAGATCACAATTCGTATCGTCTTGGATTACAGAATGATGTTTAGACGGACGATGAAACAATTGCCAGATACCAAAAATTGGTAATTACTTGCGTCAGTTTGGTAAGTAGCACTACTTTTTGTAGTGCAACAGATTACAAATTGAATTGCTTTCAAGGTCAGATGCCGGTACATTGCTGTTATTGCAGCAATCCATATTGAGACCATTTTTTACCAACTCGTTTCACAGAGGATGCCGATGCTCGATTTCGATATCTATGTCGCTCGCCATGGCGAGTGTGGTGTTCAACGCCTCATCGAAATCATCGAGTACCGGGAAGGCATCTCCATCAACGTCGAAACCCCCTTGTCGCTGGAGGAGCGCTGGAACGCAGTCATGCAGCTCCCCAACTCGCAACGCATCGCGGCGTGAGGCGGACATCATGATGATAAGCGCAGGGCAAATCAAAGCGGCGCGCGCCATTCTCGGCTGGTCACAAGACGAGATGGCCGATAAGGCCGGCCTTTCGCCCACCACAATCTACAATCTTGAAAAGAGCCGCAACCTCGACAAATGCCAGATCGCTTTGCGCAGCGTTCATGAGGTTCGCAAGACCTTCGAGAAGCACGGACTCGAATTCATCGAGGGCGAGGGCGTGCGCCGCCGCCTGGCGGAATGGACGATCTATGCAGGCCACGATAGCTGCGACCGGTTCTTTGAAGACTTGCTCGAAACCGCCGAGGAGCACGACGAAGAAATCGTCGCCGTTGCCCGGTCGCAGGACATGCTGTGCCAATTGCTCGGCGCGGAAGGCGTCGCCGACGCCAGGCGCCTTCGCCAGCTCGGCGAAGTCGCGAAGATCAAATGCCTCTTGTCGGAAACGCAACCCATCGCGGTTATGACGGACTCGTGCCAAATCCGGTTCTCGCCGAAATACCACGTCGGCGCGGCGTCCTATTTCGTCTATGGCGAGAAATATGCCGTCGTTCTCTTCGAAGGCGGAGGCTCGTTTAGGTTCGTCATATTCAATTCCAAGCTCATGGCCCAGTCCGCCCGCCATGACTTCATGCCGCTTTGGGATGCCGCAGCTCCCCTCATGATCCACCGCCTCGCGCAGGAGCGCGGTCGTCGCGTCTGACCCCCTTAATCATCGTTCATTGCACCTGCGCTGTCGCACGCTTTAGTCCGGCCTTCGGTCATCGTGGCCATGCTCTGCTGGGTTGGCGCGTCCGCTCTTTGGAAAAAGTTGCGGCAAGATGAAGGATTCCCACAAACCGGTTCGTCATTGGGGAAAAGCCGCGCCTCTTTGAGGAAAAGCTGCAAACGGAATCGTTGTTTTGCGATCACCGAAAGCGGCAAGTTGCCCCACCGCAAGTTTCGTGGGGTATTTGATGACAAGCATAGACCCAAAGACATTTTTCACGGCGCTCGCTTTCATCGCCGTTGTACGAGGGCCACGCCCGGCGGATGATCAACAGACCGCCGCGCAAATCCGCGAGTTCGCGGGCTTGATCGAAGAGTTTTGCGTCGCGACCGCGGCTGACAATCCCGCCTGTCTCCCAGATGATGCAGATGCAACCGCCATCGATCAGACGATCGGCCGGCATATCCGGGAGCTGCGGGAGAAGGAGATCACGGTACTGCCCCGAGACCGGGAGAGCCTCATCAAGCTTTATGACCGGCTCAACTACCGCAACCAGCGGCGCATCAACCGCCAACTGTATCCCACGTTCAATACCAGCAAGCTCGCAGACATGGTGCTCGATTATCTCGACAACGAGATCGAGCAATCCAGCAACGGGGACCGCCCATGATGGCGGCGCGGCGCGTGACGAAAAATCAAGACCATTCCGGGCCTGCCCATACAGCCGAGCGCATGGCCACAGCCATCATGGAATGCCTCGACGTGACAGACCAGTGCAGCATTCAAGATTTGAGGGTCATGGGATTCTCACTTGACGAGCTGGCCCGCTATTGGCCCGAGGCCTGGAAGATCGTTGAAGCGAGGAGGCCGAGAAGACCATGACCAGAAAACCAACAACGAAGGGCGATCTCAAGCCCCGCTGCTATTACGCCCTTGCCCCTTGGAAGTGCCGCCACCATGCCGACCGTTCGGAGATCACGGCCTATGTCGAGGCCAGCGGCAAATGGGAAACGGTCGCGGTGATACCCCAAACCTCGGGAACGAGCCCTGAGGCCCTCGCCACCTTCATCATCCGCGTCGTCAACGCCACGCAACAGAATAAGGACTTGCTGCGGGATGCCATGGAAGCCCTGGAGGCGGTGATGAAGGAAGGGCTCAACTACTCGACCGAACAGGCCGCCGAGCACGTCATCAGCGACATCAAGCAGGTGATTAGGAGCCGACGCACATTTCGATTGCCCATTACAGGTAACTTATTGTCTGTAATAGGCAGCAAAGCATTGAAAGTATTGTAGCTGCTTCAGGGGTGGCCACTTTTTGGTACACTACCGACGATGATAATTTGAAGACACCGTGTTTGATGAATTTAGTTTCCTTGATGAAATCACTTTATCAATCTTTTGCGAGTGTAAATGTCTTGGTTTGGAAGAAACGATAATGGCACGAGCGCTTCATCTGCTGACGACGATACTCCATCGTTCCCGATGGCTGTGTATATCCCCTATGACCATTGGCAAGAAATGCGTAATGACATCCAATTACTCGTAAACAATATTTCCGCAAGCAGAATTGAAGCCTTCCTCCAAAAACATCAAGCGTTACGCTACCAGCCGGCCGGTGATGCCTTCTCGTTCGATACGAATTCCCAGTCACCCAAGACCTACGCCCAGGTTTGGCAGCACAAAGATAGCAGCAGCGTAGTATGCCTTCGCCGTGAAGACGGCCAGCTCATTATATCCGCCGATGATAAGACCCAGGTGCTCGTTCTATACCCCGGAGATCGCAACGGAAGATTGGGTGCCGCAAGCTTACTGTGGATTCAAGACCCTAAAGAACCAAATACAAATGCGAGAGCGTATATGCGGACGGGAGACCAAAACGTTTTCTCGGTTCCGGAGAATTTGGACGCAAGCGATAACTTTGAAGTATTGAAAATCGCAGCAGCTCACCATTACCGCGATACGACGAGGTCGGATATTTCGATAGGCAGCAGTGACACACCATGGCAAACGGCGCTGGTTTGTACTGCCTTACGTCACTACCTCGGCATAGTTAGTTCGGAAGATCACGCCGTAGCCGAGCGAATTTCAAATGATCTTCGCACCAACCCCAACACCGTATCCACCCTAAAATCTGTGGCAATTCGTTTGGTGGACGCGCTGGCTTACGAGGCTGAAGTTGCACGCAGGTCTCAAGAAGCCAAAGTGGAATTAGCAAACATCGCCTCTACCGTTCGAGGTATATACGGAAAGGAAATAACGTTTCAGCATGCCGCGTCTCAAGTTTCGACGCCGAAATATCTTGGGCCGGAAGCGCTTACTAATCGTATGTGGGCGCTGGATTGGTTGACCCGGTACTCTCAGGTCGGCAATGCCCCTGAAGCTCTGCAATATCGAGACGCAGGCGCTGACGGACTGCTTTTTACGCAGTGCCTGATCGGGCGAATGATCGGGGCGACTCCGGAGGAATTGCTTTTGTCCACGTATGATTTTGGTCCGGTTTATAATCGACAAAACGACAAGGGCTTTCCCATAACAGGAACTCGCATCGCCAAGTCAGGAGATGCTCAACCCTTCCTCGACGATACAATGCCAACGGAAGGTTATGGTCGATTACTTGGACTAACGGGAACCGCTTCCGGTGAAATTGATTTTCGTTTTGAACCGCCGCAAGACGGTATAGTCTATATCACCCAGGACGACGTAGACGTAGCCTTAGCGTTGGCATTTACCGGTCCAGAGCCCGTAACGCCGTCGTTCTCATTGGAAGAAGCAAGTAAATACGACTTTTTCCTGTTGCAGAAAGAATGGAAGCCCGAATGGATCGGGCATACACGCTTAGGCAAGACGCTTTATGCAACCGACTACTGGATGGGAAATCTCATTTTCTCATCTCATAATTTCACTTTTGACAAGGGTGCACACCCGAATTTTGAAGAGGCCGCGGCGGCGCTGTTTAAGAGATTGCGCCACGCCAGCGTCAGCGATCATACCTTGCGTCCGCTGGAAATCGAATGGTCATGGGTTACAACAGAAGACAAAGAGCATCAATGCAAAATTAATAAAGTTTCCATGCGAGACGACGGCGCGCTCATCAATATCCTGAACGACGGAACAAGGGTCAGGACTGAAAACAGAGGACCAGCCGCTGTTTTCACCGAGAGCTATGATGATATCGCAAAATTGTGGCCCATGTACGAGCGGCTTCGTCAGTTGACGGCATTGATTTACAGCCTGTCTGAATTAAAGAAGCGAGGCTTCGAGCCCAGCGACGCGCTGGCTAGGCGCATTCAGGATGTGGAGAAAGCCTACACTTCAAGACCGACTCTCCAGCCTAAAGACAGGCTGGTTTTACCACTGTGGTTTGGCTAGGGGCGGACCATGGGTGTAAACCTCAGCGGCGCGAAAATTGTAAACATACCGAACGACGGTTCCACCGCTCGGCTGTTTGCTGATGTATCAACGCCTCCTTCGCGACCGGTTGATACAGCACAATCGCAGCCGCCGAAGCAAGATGATGGCTATCTGCGCGACCTTTGGGGCATGACTGGAAAGGCTGCCAATTTGGAAAGCCATACTGAGCATCCCGATTTCCGAGGCGCTTCCGCTGGCAATGTTCATTCACATGCCAAACTAACCGGCGGCGAAGGACTAACTGGGAACGAAGCATGGAACGCCCAAAGAAACGATGCAGCCAGAAGAAATGAGGAGGCTAGGAAAGCTTTCGAGGAAAGTGGCTTACCACCGGGAGATTTTATTAAGCCATATCATGAAAATAGGCCCATTGTTAGTTATCGGACAGATATGCACACGGATGAAATCTCAAGAGTCCATGGTGAAGACAATAAAATATCTCGATGGGCGACCAGAAGACAAGACATTCAAGACGCTACTGGACAATATGTTTCTGGAGAAGAGGCTCAACAAAGACTCAATACCCCAAACACACCAACAGATGTCTCTTCTGTACACCCAGATATTGGAACTGATATAATAGCAAGTAGGCCTATTTCTGGAGATGCCCGACAATATCAACTCTTGCAATTAGCGGAATCATGGTTCGGACCGAGCACGAAACTGGGGTAGAAGAATTTAGTGTCGAGGACAACGTTCTCAAACGCAATGGGCAACATATAGCTTCGTTTCAAACACCCGTCTGCGAACTCGCTCGGCTTGATGACAAGTTATTTGTCGTTTTGCACCCTTATCCTGAAAAAGATAATCCAGAACATGCAGGTACAAATCTGTGGGCGCTCAATTTGAGTGGAGAGGTTCTTTGGAAAGCAGGTAATTTAAATCCATTTGTTAGGCAATACGGCCCTCCGATTTCATATAATGGACTTAAATTATTTGATGACGCGAACCCAAAAATACTGATTGGTACAACAGATGATTATGTGAATCCCATTCTTGACCCAGAGAGCGGAAAAGCAATAGGTGGGCTCGGGCCTCAGTGTCGTTATCAAGACGTTAAGCCACTATTTTTTGCTCGCTCAACACGCTACATGACGATCGTACCCGGATCACCACCAAAAAAAGATCAACAGGACCATCCGCAGCCGTAAGCCGCAAATGAATATGGATTACTATGCCGCCCAGCAAATACGCCGATCTTGACCAGACAACCACCGAACTGAAACAGAAAAGTCCGTCGTCGCCTGCTGCCGAGCAACGCGGGATAGCCACCCCACAGCACGCGACGGTGCCTTCGGTGGAACAAAGCAATCTGAACGCACCATCAGCGCCTCAAGCTTTCCAGACGCCACCGACCGCTACAACCTCGCAGGCTCTTCAACCCGCAGGGGGCCAGCTTATTCCCTCGAAGGAGCATACCGCTCGCATTATTGCGCTCGCGACCTACACGGTTGACACAGAGAGCGACGGACTGGTTCGCATCTATGACGGGGTTACGGTTCCGCGCGACGAGGTGTTTTTGGTTGAACGCAAGGAACTCATTGGAAAAACACCGGAAGCTATTCAGGCGCATTTCAGCCTTTCATTCGTACCACGCCTCATGTGCGATGCGTCGGTGCCGATCGGTCACCGGATAACGATAGGTAAGCTGACGAACGCCGCCGGCAAGAGGGTATCCATTTTCAAGGCGCTGACAGCGCTGGACCTCTCGTCGGAGCGTCCCCTGACACCGGAAAACATCGCTTACGTCCGGTTGAAGACTCCTCCGGCGGCGAAAAAGCCTTCCGTGCCCAATCAGCCCTTGCCGTCGACGGAAGCGCCAGCTTCCGGCATGTTCAATCTTGTTCAAGCGACGCAGTTCCTCCGACCATTCTCATCTCCCGATAAACCAGCAGCAAAAATTCCCGACAGCGCAAAAATGATGGGGCCAGACGCATTTCCTTATGTCTCAGCAAGGATGAGGAATGATAACGCCGAGAACGGTTCAGGCGGAGGCGGTCAGTCAGACGGCCTTCTCGACAACCTGCTTCAAAGCCTTTTGAACGAAGGCTACGGCCTTGTCCTATGGGGGGAAGGCGAGAAGATAAAGCCAACTTGGGTTTACAAATACCGCGATCTTCTATGTTTCAAACTTTTTAATTCCCTGCAACCGCCGCCTGAATTTGATGAAACGCTTTATGCCACCACGCTCGATAAGCCTGTACCAGCCGGTGCCCGAATTGTTACGGGCCACCCCAGCACACAGATTTTTCCTTCCTATGCGCGAAATGTGTTGAGTCAGAGAATCGGCGCTGTTTTGGACAAGACAATCAAGTTTGATCCCCGTGTCCTTGAATACCCCGATGTTGATAGGCTGAAGCGATTTAAGCTCAACCTACCCCTGCAAAATGTGTCCGACGAAGTCCGCAAGAAAATTGGAGAAGAAGCTGCTTGGTGCCTTCCTTACGTCGTATATTTTTGAAACACTCTCCTGGCGACGCAGGAAACACCAACTTACTATGTCGCAGTCGGTCGGCGACAACCCCCGCTTTTCGGAGTTTGCCTTTTCAGCATGTCGCGAGCCAGAGTTCGGCCAATCCCCCCTTGCGGAGGAGCGACCGGCCTGCGTGCTGTTGCAACTCTGCCGCAGTGGTTGGAATTTCTAGCACAAACCCAAGAATCCGCTTCAAACCGAAGGGACATCGGTTCTATGCTTCCAGCCGCGACTCGCGAGTAGTGGTCTGTTCGCAAGTAACGGGACTGTAAGGGATTTGGCGCTACGCTGGGGTCATAGACGCAAGGGATTTTTTCAGCGCGAATTTTGTCTTTTTTAGCACAGAAATTAGCACATTTCGACATCGCAACTAAAATAAATCAATAAAATCAATAAGTTATCTAACCATCGTGGGACTTAAAATCCCTTGGCCGCAAGGCTGTGAGGGTTCGAGTCCCTCCGTCCGCACCAGTAAAAACAGCAACTTATGGGCAAATCCAAAGTCTGAAGTGAAGTCTTAGGCTCGCCCTAGGCTCTGGCGCTTCGCGTGCTCGCCTGCGGCGGCGTGGGTGAACAAGACGACCATCCCTGGGCGCCGCATTGGGCACTTGAGTCGGCTTTCGAGCCGAGAGGCCGGGAATGGTTCTCGCGTCAAATTGCGAGAGCTGGTGACGATGCGTCGTCTTATGGACAAAAAATGCTACCAAGCAGACGGATCAAGTAGCAAGGAATTGATGGCCGACGAAAGCCCTGAGTTGGACATCACCTTCACTAAGTAGTTTTGGTTCGAATTGACGGTTTGGGTCCAAGTGGTCGTTCCGGTGGTCGTATTGACGGAGGCCGTGCCATTTCCTCCGCCTATCGTCATATACGTGCCAAGGCCGCGAGCGAGGGCCAGCATGGCTATCTGAGACCAGCCGCTTTGTGAGTTGCTAGTATTCGAGTTTCCGAAGGATGCTTGCCAAGCGGTGCGTGCTGGATTTAACGGCGATAAGGCTTCCATCACATTGGCGCCAGTGCGAACGGCATTACCGTCGCTTATGCTGTCGAAGATTATGGGCACGCTCGTAGGCCAATGAGCCAATACATAAGCTGACGTGCTCGCCAACGTCGCAGTGCTTCCAAAGTCGCTGATGGCCGGACCGGACGGCCAGTTACCGGCGGCGATCCAGAGGCTGTGCACCTTTTGGGCTACAAGCTGAACGCCTGTGAGGCTGCTGAACTGGTCTGCTGGAGTTTGAAGAAGAGCAACGACACTGCTTAAGTCACCCGTTGTAATGTAATCGATCGAGTGATCCGCCGCAGCTGCCAGAATTTGCCTTTGTGTAGAAGTGGCGCTGGGGAATTGCGAGGCGTCTGTTTTTCCTGCGACGCCAAAGTTTGTGGTTGTCGTCGCGTCGTAAGAACTGGCACTATTGCCAGGTGCTGACGTGTTGACGCCTATAGGGATTGAACTTCGGCCGTAATAGTTCGCGATGGCAAGCCATGTGGGAGCCGCTTTCGAATTTGCGGAAGTGATGATCGTCCCCACAATGTCAAGCTCCGCCCGATGCTCCAAGTTAAGCATCAGGACCTCATCCGCAACGTCATCGATGTCGCTATCAATATCTGCGTCGAGCATCACCTGCGGTCGTGGATTGGTGTAAGGTGTGTAGATCGAAGAGGTGGCTACGGGATTGTTAACATTCGATGCCCGGGCAGCCACGGCCAATGATCGCATCCACGCCGATGACTTTGCGGACGTGAATATGGCGACATCCTTCAAGCTCCCGTTGAAAAATTGGTTGATCGCGCCCCATTTGCCGAGTTGCGCCGGGAACCCTGCAGCCGTTGTTGTCTGACCTGCAGAAATCGACTGCGATCTAGTCCCGGTATCGTCATAGGAAGTGACCGGGTTACCATCAATATATAACTGCATACCCGCCGCGCTCCCGGAGCCATCATAGGTGACGCCTACCAAATAGGATTGCCCATTTACGAGCTGCTGGTCCGTAAGAAGCCTAATAAATTGGGTGGGATCGCTTGCGCCGAATTGCACAAACACTCCGGTCGGCCCTCCGTTGGTAAGATTGCTTTTTCGAATGCCGAATTCTAAGCCTGGGGTAGGACTGGAGTCTTTGGCCTTCGTGTATATCCAATAATTTGTAGAGGCGCCGACATTCGGCTTAACGATAGCAGTAATCGTAAATGGAGCGGTGCGTGTGAAGTTGTTGAGCGCTGAAGCGTCGCCGATTGAAGCGAAACCGGTCGATCCGTCAAACGCTGCCGCCGTCGAAGGATCGCTCGTCACATAATTGGACGAGGTGCCCAGCGTTATTCCGCCGCTGATCGTGGCATTGAGACCGCTCTTGCTATCGGCGAGCGTCGAGCCGGAGGATTCATTCATACGCCACAGTGCCAGAAGGTCTGAGTCGTTTTGAAGGAGTGCCAAATAGTTCGCGGTCGTAAAGGTTTGGTCGCTAGAAGTCGCAGTATTGCCTTGGGTATCAGCAGACACAACTGCGTAGTGATAGGTAGTGCTGGCTGTGAGGCTACTAATTGTAATCGAGTGCGATGTTACAAAGGCGGTGGAACTGCTAGCCAGACCATACGAGGATGTGGTGCCGTACACAACTTTTGAGGTGGCGTTTTCATTCGTAGTCCAGGTAATAGTTGCGGTCGCGTCCGTAGGCGTGCCCGACGAAAATAGAGCAAAAGTGGGGGCCGTATTATCGACGATGACGCTAATAGATGATGTGGCGACGTTGCCGGCTGTGTCCTGCACGACGGCGCTGATGCTGTGCGCACCATCCCCGATGGATGTGGAATCCCAAGTTGTCGCGTAAGGGGACGATGTGATGGCTGGGCCGATGTTGGTACCATCAACCTCGAACTGAACCTGCTTAATGGCAATGTTGTCCGACGCCGCAGCACTGAGGCTCACTGAGGCTCCGCTGACGGTTGAAGGACTGGATGGCGCTGTGAGAGACACCGACGGTGGCGTATTGTCCACAGTGAGTGATACAGATGAAGTTGCGTACTCTCCGGCATTATTGAGTGCGACTGCGTACAATGTATGGGCCCCGTCCGATACTACTGTGCTATTCCAATTTGTAGTGTATGGAGATGAAGTGATTGGGGGGCCGATGCTGCTCCCGTCCACTTTAAACTGCACAGAGGCGACGCCAACCACATCAGACGCTACTGCCGAAACTGAAACGCTGATGCCAGAAATTGTTGCACTGTTGGATGGGACAGTCAGAGAGACCGATGGAGCATTCGCCGATACCGTGACGGTGAATGACGTATGGGCGGCATTGCCAGCCTTGTCGGTAGCAGTGCAGCTGACCGTAGTAACCCCAATCGCGAATACGCTGCCTGAGCCGGGAGCACACGTGACTGGATCGGTTTTGTCGACGTCGTCAGTCGCGGTCGGCGTGGAATATGTCACCGAGGCACCCGCGAGAGATGTTGCCGCGAGGCTGAAATTCGCAGGCACTCCGGTGATGACCGGGGCAATCGAGTTGCCACCTCCACCACCAAATCCCGGCGTGTAACCGGTGCCGGGCGAGGCGGGTTGCACAATTGATGTGCCAGGCAGGCAGCTAAATCCTGCCGGTGCTGCACAATTCTCGGGGTGTGGACCATGCGTTGCTGGTGGCGCAGCCGGCGCGCTTGTGCCGATTGTGGACCCTGTAAGAATCGAAGTAGTGGAGGCGATGACACTGCGAGTAAGTGGTCCAAGAAAACCGGTCGCAGGCACGCCGTGCGCTTTTTGAAACGATATTAGCGCTCGATATGTAAGGGGCCCAAAAATGTCTGTCTCCTTACCTCGCGAGCCGGGACCACTCAAAGCTACAGGGTATCCGCTTCCGTTAAGCGTTTGTTGGAGAGACAGAACATCAGAACTGCGGTCCCAAAGTTGAAGGTTGCTATTGAGCGTAAGAGCAGAGGCTTCAAGGGGAACAGCGGAAAAGACCAGCAGCGTTATCGCAAACAACTGAACAGCATTTCGCCGGTGCATAAATTGAGAGTGTCTCCATAATAGCATATACATTGTTGGGTGGAGGATGACTGAGTACGAGCGAGTCGAAGGGGCCATCGACTTAAGGTCAACGACACATTCGAGGGCTCCGATCGAAGGCACGACCTATGTTGAGCCGCTCTACGGTGCCGGGATCGGTCTGATAGCGCCGCGTTCCGCTTGTCATGCCGACACCCGGCTTGTTTACTGCATTTCTCGGCTCGCCGAGAGCTCAGGCCAATAGGAAGTCTCTAGTCGCGGGCAAAGGTGGGGCCGCCAATTTACGCCGAGGCTCCGGCATTGAAGAGGCAAACGCCAAGCCGAACGCGCTGATTGAGAATTGGCGCGATCAAAGGGAACGGAACGGCTAGGCTGCTCTCTAAAGCGGACACGGGGTGCCGACGTGAACGCGTTTGCAGTCGCTGTGACCATAGCGATTGCTGTGGCATTCGCGAGCGTTCTGACTCACCTTGCAGACGCAACAATCGGGAGCGTGTGGCAAACCTTTCCGTGGAATAAAGCGATCATCGCGTGGTCGGTGGCGCTTATAGTCGCTGGCGGTGCCGCGGGTCAGCCCGAGCTGATAGCGCCCCCAAAATCCTTAACTTGTCCAAGCGGCCTTTCCGTTGCTAAGTCAGCGTACATGATGCGGCACTAGTGGAGAAGTTTGAGTGTTGTACCGTGGCTTATCGCAGCTGCGCCACTTGCAGGCCTTTGACCGGGGGTGCGTGAGTTCTGATGCCCGTCTAGCCGTTACGTTTCAAAGGGCGCGATTTGTATTGCAGCTCCTCCTCGAGCCGCATTTTTTCCAGGAGGAGATCTGCCACCAGTTTCCGCAGCCGCGCATTCTCCGTCTCGAGGGCGGCGGCGCGATTTTGCCGTCCGCCTGCTGGCAGGGGATAGGAGGGGGAGGGTGGAGCAGAGCGTTGTGGGTGAGACTTGCGCCAACGGTGAAACGTCATGACGCTGATACCCAATGCCTTCGCAATCTCCCTCTGTGTCTTGCCCTGAGTGGCGAGAGTATCTGCCTGCTGCAGCTTCGCTGCGATTTCTGTTTCGGAATGTCTCTTTTTCTTTGTCATTAATTCAAACCCGCATTCTGTCCCCGGCACACGCTTGTTGTGCCGAGCCGGTACAACCAACGGATTCGGAATATGATTTTGGCTATCCGCCGATAGCCGCGCCCCCGATCCTATGATTGGCAGTATGACACCAATCTCGTGCCGTTGAAAGCGCCACTTGCCGATAAACAATGCAATAGCAGGTAAATTCCGCCTGCCCCTATGTGCGCGCCGCGCGCGCATGGGTCGGATATCCAATCCCTAACAGGCCAACTCGCCTCAGCAAGATAAAGATCATTCCTTTCCGTTGTTGCGCACCTCGCCAGTGGTGCGGCGTGAAGGTGTACTCGCATTAATAGTAATACCGAAATCCTGCAAGGAAGCGCACGCGCCGCCTGGGTAAGGAGAGACAGCGCCACGCGGGTATTGCAATCGACGGCTCAAGCCTGCCGCATCTAACGGGCGATTCGCCATAACAACCTGCAGGCCTGGAGAGGCAGTTTGGAGTTGCACGGTTAGAGGAGGACGGGCCATGCCAATGCCAATCAGTTCAGCGCCTGCGTGTTTGCGCCATGGGGAAGGCCTCGCATAACTTCAGACGTAACATTGTTTGCATAATATAAATTGATGACTCATAAGAATTGCTCATAATAAAGATCGACTTGTGTTAGCGCGCCACTTCATCTAAGAAGTGTACTGCGGAGCTGTTTTATATTTGTTTTGAGGGGCCAATGAGGGAATTGCCGTCAACGCGCGTGAACCGCGCCGTGAGACCGATCGCGCTAGCTGATTTCCCAAGGCAAAACGGACGCGAGCCGACGTCGGGCGTGGTGGTTGCTTTGGCCATTGCAGGCCGAAAGACCAGCAGTCCTGACAGCAGTCTGCGCCAGCTCGAAGCAGAAAACGCTGAGCTGCGCAGACAAGTCGTCGAGCTCGCACTTGCGATTCAGGCCCTCAAAGGCTGATGATCCCGGCGCTGTTATAGGTCGGCCCGACTAAGGACCTGCATGCCGCGCTCGCCGGTGCATCCTGTCCTTAATGATTAAGCCGCATCTGTCGCGCCAGGACCGGCACCATAGGGCCCACGCAAGCCGCTAAAGCGTCAACGACAAAGTCACTCACCCGTGCGTGCCTGCCGGGCGCTATCAGCTGCAAGGTCTCGACGCCTCCGGCGAAGATTACGAGGAGAGGCAGCAGGAGCAGATATCTCGCATAGTAGGCCAAGCCGAATGCCAGGCCGGTGGCGCAGAAAATACCAAAATGTTCCACACTATGGGGCAGGGCGGTTTCCGGCCGAAGCGTTGGAGGAACGAGCGAGAGCACGACGATGGCCACTGCCAAGCTCCAGGCAAAGACCCGAATGAGCAGGACAAAGCCGCGGTTCACGTCTTCTTCGGGGTGCATGGAAGGCTATTGGGCTTCGCGGCGGTGCGGTGACACTGAAGCTGAAACTTTAATCAATAAGCATTTCGTCTGTCAGCTTACCAGAGGCCGGTTCAGGGCCCTGACTGTTGGCCATTGCGGCCAGTTTCTGCTTTAGCTGTCTAGCCTCGCGAGCCATTGATTCCGCCTTGCGGTACTCTTTCTGGCGGAGCCGATCGCGCGTTAACACCAATAGATCAGCGATTCTGGCTTGGAGCTGAGCACGCTCAATTTCGTCCATGTGTAACTCGTTATGCTCGACGTAAGAGGCTCACTCGTACAATGTTATATCCGATCTCATAGGGCATCTTTCGCCATCTAGGCAAGGCTGTATAAGCGTCCGATCTTTAATAAATGAGGCTTGGCTAACACAGCTATTTGTTGTCGGTCGGGTGAAGATTGACGGCCTACTAGAGCTCCGGGCAGTCGCTAAATTGGCTGCTTGGATCGCATTCCAAGCGCAGGTAACAATTCCAACTGATCGGCTGTTTGCGGATATTCAATCGGGTAATTGAGCTGGCTGCGCGGCGGAGCGAAGCCACTGCAGGGTAGGTGGGCTCATCTCGGCTAAGGTTTGCTCAATGAACTTCTTTCCCTCTGCAGAGGCTGCATTATACGCCGCGGCTATCGTCGAATTTTGCTTCTCACCGACAAGCCAACGCAAATCGCGGGAGACGAACTGGCGCATTTCAATGTCTGGGACAAAATCGGACTTGGCCACGACGGTAATGCGCAGCGCAATGAGATATCGTTCACTCGGACCGGTGTAATAAGACATCTTCAGCGCTTGGACGGGATCTATCCCCTCGAATCGGTAGCGCTGCGCCAAAGCTGCCATTAACAGCCAAACGTCGCATCTATGTGGTGCCTCATTGAGAGCACGCTCCAGGCTGGCGCGCGCCCGTTCGAGTACTTGTGCGCTATCCGGTCCACTCGGACTGGACCAAAGTAACTCGGAATAGGTGAAAGCGGATTGAGTCCCCAGATCGCCGCGAACGCCGCCAACCGAAGCGGCGAAAGCGGCGATATCGCGTTTGTCCGCGGCTGCTGCGGCAGAAGCTTTGTCGAGGGGGAAGCGCTCAATTCCAGCTCCGAACAGCTCAGGCGCCAGCAGCCAAATAGATTCGCCGGCGAGCAAGAATGCGACTAGCAGTACGGCAATGCGGAATGGAGATGAGAATTGAACCCTGGTACTCGGTCCAGACAGAGGAAGTGAAGTCTTGCGCCTCCGAGGGATCATCACAAGAACCGCATTTGATCGGCTTCCAGCACCAGACAGGTCAGCCGCCCCGTTGCGTAAGCACCGGTATCGATATTGATGCGGTTGGTGCGGACCTCGGGGTCCGTTGCCGGCGTGTGGCCGTGCACGATGATCTTGCCGAAATCCTCCTCGTGCAAAAGGAAGTCGTCACGGATCCACAACAGGTCTCGTGCAGACTGCTGATCTAATGCCACGCCCGGGCGCACGCCGGCGTGCGCAAAAAAGAAGTCGCCGCAGGTGTAGGACAGCTCAAGCCCGTCAACAAAACGCCGATGCGCTGCTGGCAAGGCACGGTCGAACGCGCGCGCCACATCGCGGGTGTCTTCCGCGTTGAGGTGAGCTGGCGGTTTGACCCCGTAGGACAACAGTGTCGTCGTGCCGCCCATCTGCTGCCATTCTGAAATTATCGATGGATCGCTCGCCACTTGTGAGATGTACGTTTCATGATTGCCTTTAAGACATACCATTTGATGTTTGTGTCCACGCGCAACCAGGAGGTCAAGCACGCGCCGGGAGTGCGGCCCCCGATCGATATAGTCGCCGAGAAATATTTCCACCGGCTCTAAGCTCGGTTGTTGAGCCAAATCGGCATCAATAAGCCCGAACATAGCGATGAGAAGATCGGCGCGCCCATGCACATCGCCAATCGCATAGACGCGGGTACCCCAGGGTACTCGCGGCTTTCTCCTCGCGCTGGATCGATGCCACGCCACGACCAGTTCCTCACTACCGTAACGCATAACATACGGCGGCAAGCGCTTGGTTAACAAGGCGCTTCCGGTAAAGGTCAAGTTTAGCTCGAAATGACCGCCTCAGCCGAACGAGATAGCAGACTCTCCGCTGTATCGGTTCCCCCAAAATGTTGCGGGGAACAGGGTAATGCGCGCGTCAAGAGTGGTGGGGGCAATAACCGCTGCAGCGATGATCGCCGGCACCTCAATGTCGGAGGCGGCGTCCTTCAGCTATCCTCGCATGCTCGGGGTACAACCCGACCAGATCAGTTTTGCCGATCCCGTGCTTGCGCCGATGCAGCACGTCCGCTTCTGCTTGAACTATCCGGCTGATTGCGCGGTTCATGGCGTCGATTTTCGTCGGCAGCATATCGCTTTGACGCTGGAGCGCTGGGATGAGCTCAACGCGGTCAATCGGGCAGTTAATCATTATATAAGCCCGCAGCCCGACTTTTCCGCTCCCGCGTTGACGGAATGGCATATTTTGCCCGCCGCTGGCGATTGTGCTGATTACGCTATCACCAAGCGCCACATGCTGCTGGCGCTCGGTTGGCCGTCCCGGTCGCTCCTGCTGTCGGAAGTTGTCGTCCCTTCGGGCGAGCATCACCTCGTTCTTGTCGTGCGGATGAAAGACCTGGACCTTGTCTTGGATAATCTCAATGAGAATATCCGCCCGCTTCGAATGACACTGCATCAGTATCAGTGGCTGCGCATCGAGTCGCCGTTTAACCCCAAATTCTGGACCGCGATAAACGTGCCGCGGCCGGTGCGTACCGCTATGCTCGTTGATTAGGACGTAAAGCTTCGATGCGAAGCCAGAGCCGTATTTGACGCGCGCTGGACAATCACGAGGCCTCAGTTTGGCTGCATGAGGCAGCTGCCACCAGCGTGCCGCAGGTGTGAGCACAATAGATTGGCCCCGCGCCGGCCGGCGGCCCCGATCCGCCCCCAAACCAGAATGCATTTCGGCTGGCTGCGGCTCTTACAACACGAGGCCAATACTCGTGAATAGACTGCCTGTATCTCGGTGTGATGCAGCGAGCGCCAATTCGACTCGTCGCCGATATCAGCCTCTAAAAGGTACAGGTTCCCCTCGCGCGCTCTACTTCGCGCTCGCGCGCTCCCGGACCCCTATCACGCGATGGAGGACCTTGCGTTCACCCTTCTTCTGTTCAGTCTTCGTTGCCTGAGCTGCATTGGTCTTGGGTCGCGAGCGCTTCGGACCCCGCTTCTGATTGGCCGGTTTGAGGCGCAGCGCTGGCGGCATTGGGTGCAGCCGAAAATCGCCTGGATAGAAGCCGCCGCCTCGGTCGAACGAAATGATTTCGGCCTTGAGTGAAGGGGGCGTTGGGTAACGGAGCCATTTGTTGCCGAAGCGCAAATAGGTGCAACCCAAGTGGACGCGGCTCTCATCGCATCCGTGATGCGTCTTAGCGCCAGTGCCACCGCGCAGTTTTCCGGGTCCTTCTTCGACCCTTTGGCACAATCCTCCGTTGTTATGTGAACGGTCACAGGCTTATCGGCATCGACTACTGGCTTGCCGTCCATCGTCCTCATCCTGTTACCGCCTCTTTAGTCTTGGCATCAGGACCTCGGTTAGCTCAATGTCGCCACGCGGCGGTTATATCGTGATTGGCGCCCCCGTCTCCTTCGCTTCCTCCTGACGAAGGGCGTCCTGGGTAACGTCAATTGTTCTGTGTCAGCAGGAAGGGGGTACTGACGCCCTGTGACTTATTCTCGTGAGTGAACACGGCGAACAGGATGCGATCCATTGATGTTCTGTCCTGGAAGGTGCCCATGGGCC
>Ga0335081_10002439_pt1 | contig 29278 bp, 24 predicted proteins | sample Lox_Sample_35_FD_206713 | JGI IMG/M metagenome (GOLD analysis project Ga0335081, IMG submission 206713) | Soil microbial communities from Loxahatchee National Wildlife Refuge, Florida, United States - Lox_Sample_3.5 | ecosystem: Environmental > Terrestrial > Soil > Wetlands | place: USA...
CGCGAAGTCGTCATAGAAGGCTTAAAGATGGAGATCGATTCTTTTGGGTTTGCCTCTATCGGATTTGGCCGGAGTGCGTAAGATTTCTTTCAATTATAAAACCGCGAACTTTAGTTGATTGGCATAACCAAGGCTTCAAAATTTATTGGTCTTGGCGTTGCCGGCGTAGAGGGACCACTAAGTTAGCCGGCGAAATTCGCGCACTCATAGTTCGAATGCACCAGGACAATCCGCTTTGGGGGGCGGGCAGAATCCATGGCGAACTCCTCAAGCTTGGATTCGAAGTCAGTGAATACGCAGTTCAAAAGTATTTACCGAAACAGCCGCCCGGCCCACCATCGCCAACTTGGAAAGCTTTTTTTCGTAATCATCTTGACGCCATTGCCGCTGCGGATTCTTTCGTGGTTGTCACGGCCACGTATCGTCTGATTTACGGTTTTGTAGTTCTTGGTTTGGGTCGGAGAAGAATTTTGCATTTCGGCGTCACTGCCCACCCGACGCAGGAGTGGGTGTCGGATCAAATACGCGAGGCTTTTCGCGGTAGATCAAATCTTCGTTTTTTATTGCGGGACCGCGATGCGATCTATGGAAGAGTGCTTTCGGAACAACTTAAACACTTAGGAGTAAAGCAAGTATTCACCTCCGCTAGATCCCCGCAGCACAACAATCATATAGAGTCACTGATTAGTGCGCTTCGTCGCGAATGTCTCAATCATGTTATCGTGTACAATGAACGTCATTTGCACAGAATTTTGTCATCCTACGCTCGCTACTTCAACGAAACACGAACACATGCATCACTTGGCAAAGATAGCCCGAATTCTCGCCTCGTTCAGTTACCTTCGGCGGGCAAGAAGGTTGTCGCGATCCCCGAAGTCGGCGGCCTTCATCATCATTATGAGCGCCGGGCTGCCTGACTACGACGGCGCGCTTTCAAATTTTCGGCACATGTTCTAATGCCATCCGGCTTGCGCCTACTCTTGCAACCACCTTTTTCGACCGCGGGCTGACCTACTACTACAACGGTGACGACGATCACGCGCTCGCCGACTCCGATCAGGTCATCAAGCTCAATCCGAACTGCAGCCTCGCGCTCAAGGGCGACGTCATCGCCAAGCAAGCCAAAGGCGGCCAGGGCGGGCCGAAACCGATTTTAAAGCCGCTGCCGCCATGGAAGCTGGACAGAATAAAGCCAGCACGCCAAAGTGATTCATTCCACGCCCGCAAGCCGAGCGCATAGGCGAGCCGCCGCCGCCGGGCATGCGCAATAACGCCAGTTCCTGCGCATGCTGGGCCGGCGAAGATCCTCAAAAACCCGGTCAAATCGAAGCCAACGTCGTTAACCAAAGCTTACTCGCACGGTTGTACAAGCGGCTGCTCTAACGTAAAAATTAAGCGTTGGGCTGGGTGGACTTTCGCAGCCATATTTGCGCGCCGCCAAAGCGGTGCGTGTGCGTGTTTCTAACCAGCGCGAGTACATGCGATGGCGCGCTTAGAAGACACGGCAATACCTGTTCCGCCAGATGCTGCAATGCAATCGGTGGTTAGAATCGGCCTTGGGTCTCTGCCGCAACAGCGCTTTGCTATACGGGTAGCGGCCATTGCGACTGCGGTCGTAAGCGACTTATTGCTCATCGTTGCAGCGACCCTCACCGCGGCATTCATTCGCTTTCAAAGCATCTCGCACGCAACCACAAATGATTTGCTGGTTGTTATCTTGCCGACTTTCTTGCTGGCAGCGGTTGCGCTGGATTGTTATCGGCTCGATACGCTGAGGCAACTATTTCGCTCGGTCGGCAGAGTGATGATTGCGCTTGCGATCGCCGCAGGCTTGGCAGCTGCAATTGCATTCGCTCTGCAAGTGGGCGCAATCTATTCCCGCTTGGAAATCGGTCTTCTGCTTCTCACAGCATCCGCATATCTGATTTTGGGGCACCTTGTTTACAAGACGATCCTTGATCGTCTGTCCGGCCTGGTCGATCCGCATATCGTGATTCTCGGACCGGGCGCCAACGGAACAAATGTCGACGCCAACGTTGAACGAATTATTTCATTGGAGCGGCCAAATCCGAGTGACCCAGCATCGCTCGAACGCGCCTATGCGCAGCTGCGGCATGCGGACCGCATCATTCTTGCATTTGCTGACGTGGCTGAGCGAATTGCTTGGGCAAGATTCGTTCGGCTGATAGGCGTTGATGCCGAATTGTTCGAACCAGACTTGGAAAATATAGCGGTTCTGGGAGTAAATCATTGGCAAAATAATCCAACACTTGTTGTGTCCCGCGGTGCTTTGAATTTTGGTGAAAGAGCCCTCAAGCGAATTTTTGACCTTGCCTTGAGCATCCCCCCTTTTAGTTGTCACGGCGCCGTTGCTTGTCTTGCTCATGCTCCTCATAAAGTTTGGCTCTCCCGCACCCGCGTTGTTTACTCAAATTCGTATTGGCCGAAATAATCGTCGTTACCGCTGCTATAAGCTCCGGACGATGCACGACCATTTGAGTGATCGCGATGGCGCCCGTTCGGCGAGTCGTGACGACGACAGGATCACTCGAATTGGAAGATTTCTACGTCGCGCGAGCCTTGATGAGCTACCGCAGCTTTGGAATGTCGTTCGCGGAGATATGAGCCTGGTTGGGCCGCGTCCGCATGCTATTGGTTCGCTCGCCGAAGGAGCGCTGTTTTGGGAGGCGCTGCCTGACTACTGGACGCGTCACGCGATGCGCCCAGGCATGACGGGATTGGCTCAGGTGCGTGGATTGCGGGGCGCAACGGACACTCGACGCGATATTGAAAAACGCGTCGGAGCCGACCTTGAATACATCAACAGCTGGTCAATTTGGCTCGATATGAAAATCTTGCTGCAAACTGTTCGTGTTGTTCTGCATCGCAATGCATTCTAATAACTAGTAGCCTGGCGGCTTTTTGTACCAGCGGATGAGAGATTACTGTAATCGGTTCCATAGTGGGTGTTATACGCGATTGGAAAACCGGTCGAGCGCGGAGATTTCGCGGCAAAGAATGTCGACGTCGCGCTGGTAAATTTCTTCCTTTAAATATCTAAGTTCGCTATCGCGCTTGCTCTCGTCCACATCGATGTACCAGGACTTCAGGCGGCCATCCGATCCGTCGCTCCAGCGGTAACCTCTCCGCTTGAGCACATCTTTAAGTTCGAATGGCGTGCCCTGCGCCCAAATGCGAATCGACTTTTTTCGTGCATGCGCTAGCAATGTTGCGAACGCGGTTGTTGATTGTCCGGGAAGCGGACGAGCCAGCAGTTCAAGGACGGCCATGCAGTCATCGGTCGCGCGGTGTGCGCCATGAAAGAATCCGGCGCTGGTGAGGAGGTAGTCGAGCTTGACGCCGGCAAAGCCATGCTTCTTCCAGTCGACGCCTGACATTGAGGCAGGCCCAAAGCATATGTTCAAAGACCGGCCACGTCAATTCAGCGACTCTCCTGTCAAAGGATGCGTTATGTGAGATGAATAGGTTTACGTCGTCTAAGACGAATTGTTCGAATGCGGGCCCAATCGTGTGTCCGGCCACCATTGCGTCGGTGATGCCGGTGAGCTCGGTGATCTCCGTCGGTATGGGCATCGACGGCTCATTAAACGATTGGAATATGCCGGCGACGCCGGTGATTTCATCACGGCGAGAATAACGAAACTTCACAGCGGCAACTTCGATGACCTCGTCCCTGGGGTCGAGGCCGGTCGTCTCGAAATCGATGATGACGCCGAACCTGCCGTCGTAGCCGGCTGGCGTCGGCGTCGGCACACGCGGGACGAGGCGGCGACGCGAGCCTACAGCTATCTGTTGAGTGATGAAGGCGTGATTGGGGTCATGGCAGTAATTACCTTGATGCTGGGTTGTGTCGTGATGCTTACATGCATGTTCGCCTACCCTGAGGTTACTGAGGCATTCGGATTTGCCGGTTGAAGCTCATCGTCATGCCAATGAGCCAAGCACGATGGCTGGACCTATCGTGGCCGGGAAGCAAGAAATAGTAGGGGTCAGAGAGACCGCCTCTGTTGGCGGCCTCTTTCATCTTAAATAAAGCTCCAAATGGCGCGATTGGCACCTAACGGACAAACCAGTTTTGTCGACTTTTGTCCGCTTTCGGACCATTGGCCCGGCTGCGACTTGTCCACTTATGATCAAAGCGGATATCATCGGCGACGGCACCTATTCTGGAAAAATCCCCCCGGCGTCATAGTAGGATTTTAGCAAGGCTTCACTCCAGACCTTCATCGCCATTGCCTTTAACGGAATTCTTTGCGCGTGATTGTAGAAGCGGTCGGTGGTTCGGCTGATTTGCGCAATTCTTGGGTCGGCATCGCCCGGGAGAGTGTGGCCGAGGAGGGCGGATGCCGCATCCGGCGGCAGCTTCACGTCATTCATCAGGAATGACGCGACAGTTCCTCGAAACGTGTGCACGCTGAAACGAGGCAGGTCCGCGAGCAGATCTCTGTGGCCACCCTGTCTTTTGCCTCGCATATTCGCCAAGTGGTTCCCGAGAGAATCCCCGGTGGTCACGACGTCAAGGTTGTCCGGGTTCCTGCCGCAGCGCCGGGTGGATGGGAACGCCCATTTCGAAACGTGTCCGATCCCATGCTCCCTGTTGATGGCAGTGCGCCAGTCGCGAGCCGCGCTGCGCAGGATATGCAGTCCGAGAGGGGGAGTGGGAAGCCAGAACTCGCGCCGGGCCTTGACCACGTCCGCGATCCACCACGCCAAGCCCCATCCGTCCTCGACGTGCGGATCGCTCCAGAGGATGTTGCGACTCTCAAGCAGCATCGCCGCGCCGGACCGGGAGACGGTCAACGCATTCCACCATAGCCCCCATCGAACCCCGGGTGATATTTTGTTTCGTCCGGTGCGACCTCGGCAAAAATCCTCGTGCCGTGCGAGCACTTGCCCCAGATGCTCCACGGTAAATTCCGGGTTGGCGGTGGGGCGTCGCCGTGCCGTGATGACCGAGATTTCGTCTCCATCGGGATCGGGCAACACGTATTCTGCAAAGCCCGGCGGCAGCACCTTCAATCCGCACTCGCGACGGCGGTTCTGCAGACCCCATCCGAATGCCGCCTTGACGTAGGCGACAAGTTTTGCCGCTTGCGCGTAGCTCACCTTTTTCCGAAGGGAGGCGGCTGCCTCGTCGAGATCGTCGACGGTAAGCTCGCTGATCGGCCTTGATGACCAGGACGCTAGTTGCGGTCTTGCGAACGCGAGCGCCACATCATCCACCGTGTTTCGCGATGGAGCTCTCACGACGCCTCTCTTCAGTTTCGGGCCGGCGATGTACTTTCGGTATTCGGAGCTCAGCTCGGCCCACCTCCAGCCGCTTGGGGCTTGCGGCCGAGCGGGCTCGTTGAGGAAGCTGGCGAGGATGCGCGGCACGATCCTGCGCGCTTCCCGAATGCCCATTTTGGGAGGCGAGCCGAATTTTTTGGTGCGCTGCTTTGTCTTTGCGAGCCAGGACGCGCTGCCGCCGCGCACGCGAAGAACGAGCCCGCGCGACTTGGTGTCGACGTAGTCCTTCAGTTGCACATTGCCGCGCTTTGCTTGCGCGACGGCGCCGGCGACGATCGCCGGAACGATTAGAACGCGGACAGCCGAAGTGCCGATCTGGGGCGTCTCACGCAGAACGTGTAACATGTTCGTACCACCGTTTCGTACCACCCTCGTACCACCTTCGTACCACCGTTCGGGGAATTTTTTGGCGGTTTTCGGGGCGCAGGCGGCCTTCCGGGGGTCATTTCCACAGGCTAAGTGCTTGAATCGGCACGTACGAGCCCCGTAATCCCCCGACAAACAGAATCATAATCCGGAGGTCGGGGGTTCGAGTCCCTCCCCCGCTACCAAGTTTCGCAAAATCATTTGGATCCGACGCGGCAGTAATTGCGGCCGACAAAACTCTGATCGTAATGCTGCCACGAAGTCGGATGGTCGAGCGCCGCCACGCCGGCGAGCGTGACGGCATAGACCGCGCATTTCATGTCGCGCTCGGCGCCGTTGAGATTTTCCGGCAGCGCGCCGCAATTATAGCCGGGATGATGGATATAGCGCGCATCCGATAAATTGTCCGCGGCTTCGAGCGCGAGCTTCGCCGTCATGACATGGTCGGGATGGTCGTTGGGATTGATGGCGGGATCGAGCTCGGGAACGTGGAGATCGATCGAGGCCTGCGCGCGCTCGAAGTCGATGAGCGCGCGCAGCGTCGCAACCAGGTCCCCCCAGCCCCGATAGCCGGTCGTGCCGTCGATGGTGGTGAGCGCCGCGATCTCGCTCGCCGCCAGCCGCTTGAGCGACTGCTGTCCGGTCTCGGCATAGCCTAAGCCTTCCGGGCTGCCGTCCGGCAGGCGCAGGAAATAGGCGACCGTGTTGCGATAGCCGACGCGGCGGATTGCGTGGCCGTTGATGGCCGCTGGCGCGGCGCTCGCGCGCGCCGGTGGGCGGTTGTCGGCGTCCGCCATGAAGCGGATCGCGCTTTCGGCGCCGTTTTCGCGCGCGAGATAATAAGGATGTTTTCTCCCGCCGGTCTTGGTGCCGAGGCCGGCGTCGCCCGCGGTCACGTGCACGAACACGGTCTTGCCGCCGCCGAGCACGTCGTGAAACGCCGACGGGTTCATGAACAGCTGCCAGTCGTCCTCGTGCGCCGAAAAATAAAACGACACGCGTTGCACGGGCGCCACCTTCACAGGCAGGGTCGGATGTAGGGTTTATTTATCTCCCACAATTCGTCGAGCAGCTTGACGGCGGCGGTGGCGGAATTCACCACCGGGTCGATCAGCAGCGCCTGCAACGCGATCTCCTTCGAGGCGCGCACGGCGGCTTCGATGGCGAGCTGCTGCACTTGCACCTGCACCGTCAGCAGCTTGGCGATGGCGTCGGGCAGGGGGCCGAGCGAGATCGGGTGAACGCCGGCGGCATCCGCCACCACCGGCACCTCGACCGCTGCATCGCCCGGCAGGTTGGGAATGACACCCCGGTTATAAACGATGCCGGATTCGAGCACGCGCTTCTTGTCGTACATGATGCCGCCGATGGCGGCGCCGCCGCGCTCGCCCGAGGGGGTGAGCCACCAGTCGGGCATGGCCCCGCCGGCGAGCACGCGGTCGACTTCGGCGGCGAATTCGGCGCGGCCGCGCTCGTCAGCGGCAAAATCGTAGCCGTGCTCGCCGCCTTCCCAGCCGTAGGCGAGATACTCGCCGAGATGATCGTCGCTGCAGGTCATCCAATAGCCGAAGGCGCGGAACACCTGTCGCGTCAGCGGCAGGAATTTTGCGTCGTAGCTCTTCTCCTTCCGGCGCAGCAGCGGATAGAGATCCTCGCCGGTCTTGCGGTCGCGGATCTGCAGCAGGCATTGCGAATGGTTGAGGCCGGCACCCCACACTTCGACCTGCTCGTAGGGCAGCCCCATGATATCGGCGACGGCGCCTTGCCCCATGAATATGCCGTGGCAAAGGCCGAGCGCGCGGATTTGGCTGTATTTGCCGAGCGCGTGGATGATGCGGTTTTCCGGATTGGAGAAGTTGAGGAACAGCGCCTGCGGGCACAACTCCTGCACGTCGCGCACGATGTCGAACACCAGCGGCAGCGTGCGCAGCGTGAACATCAGTCCGCCGGGGCCGCCGTTTTCGCCGAGCGTATGGCGGATGCCGTATTTGCGCGGCACCTCCCAGTCGAGCTTCCACAGCCGGTTGCGGTCGATCGCGGTCGAATTGACCACGAAGCCGGCGCCGTCGAGGGCGGCGCGGCGCTCGGTGGTTTGCTCGATGGTCAGGCCGGCGCCGGTTTTTGCGTTCAGCAATTTGGCGAGCGCGGTCATTTTCGCAAGCGCCGCCGCGTCGAGGCCGACCAGCGTGAGCGTGCAGCCGCGCAATTCGTCGTTGCTGAAAATGTCCCGCAGCATGCTCAAACCGAACGACATGCTGGTGGCGCCGATGAAGACGATCTTGCCGGGGTTGGCCATGGTGGTCTCCTTAGCTCGCGGCGCCGGCGGCGGCGTGGACGGCGTCGGCTTCTGCGTTCGCCGCCGTCATTGTGCCGGTCAGCTCTTCGTAGACGCGGTCGTCGATCGTCACGGTGCCGAAATTCGAGTTCTCGCCGTCGAAGCGGCCTTCGGCCGGCTGATCGGCGTGCTCGAACCAGTGGTAGCCGACGAGCGTAGGATGGCGCAGCGCCGCGGTGACGTAATGCCGGAAGCTGGCGGCCCGCTGATGCTGCGTCGCCACCTGGGGGCCGGCGCCGTTGGTGTTGGGCAGGCCTGAGTCGATGGCGCGGAAGGAAAATTCGCCAATTAGGCAAGGCTTATCCGCGGCGGCATAGGCTTCGATCGACTTGCTTGCATCGACCTCGTAGCAGTTGAACGAGATGACATCGGCATGCCGGCCGGCGGCTGCGATCACGGCCGGCTGCGGCACCAGTGCAAAACGGCAGCCAAGCACGAGATGGTTCGGATCGGCCGCCTTGATAGCGGCGACGGTCAATGTGAAGTAGCGCTCGGCGACCTGCGCGGTGAATGTTGCAGGATCGGCGGCGCTCGCCGCGCGCTGGCCGGGGCTCGTCTTCGGATACTTGAGAAACAGCGCGTGCAGATTCTCCGGTCCGCGCCAATCCGGCCCCCAGCGCAATTCGTTGTCGATGAACCAGCCGAGAATGCTTTGATCCTCGCGCCGCGCCGCGCACAATTCGCGCGCACGTCGGCGGATATGTGCCTCGAATTTCGCATCGAACACGTCGGGGAAAGCTTGCTTGCGCTCCCACGCAAACGACATGCCGAGATCGAGATTGGGCGTCAGCGCAAGCGGCGCCGGGCCGGCGGTCGCGACTGCTTCGTCCGACCAGGAGCCGAGCGTGTTGAAGCCCCAGCTCGCCAGCCGCGCATTGACGGCGCTGCGCCACGCGTCTTGGCCGCCGTATTTGCGCTGGCAGGCTTCGGCGTAGGGAACCCGCTCGCTGTTTTGAATCTTGTCTTGGTCGAAGCGCACCGTGTTGACGCCCTTCGACAGCAAGCGGCCGCCGTCTGGGTCGATCAGCCAGAACACGCCGTCGCGCCGGCCGACGCGAAAATATCCGCCCGGCCGGAAATGGCTATCGGCAATGCCGCCCCATCGGCTGCTTGGCGCTTGAGCTTGCATCAGCATAGGCTAAACAATTGCCGCATGCGCGACGCAATATATTGATATGTCTCAATTAAGCGCCGTGCGCCGGGGCTAATTTAACCGCAGCCAAAAGCGGGGAGAATGCCGTGGTTTCAGGCGATGCCGCCGCCGATTTCCCCCCGATAGCGGCCCTGCGCCCGGGCTTCATCTGGGGCGTCTCGACCTCGAGCTTCCAGATCGAGGGCGCGGCGCATGAGGACGGCCGCGGCCAGAGCGTCTGGGACACCTATGGCCAGCGCGGCGAGATCGCCAACCACGACACCGGCGAGATCGCCTGCGACCATTACCACCGTTATCGCGAAGACGTGGCGCTGATGCAGCGGCTCGGCCTGCAGGCCTACCGCTTCTCGGTGGCCTGGCCGCGCGTGCTGCCGCAAGGGCGGGGGGCGCGAAACGAGAAGGGCCTGTCGTTCTACGACCGGCTAATCGACGCGCTGCTCGAAGCGCGCATCGAGCCGTGGCTCTGCCTCTATCACTGGGACCTGCCGCAGGCGCTCGACGATCTGGGCGGCTGGACCACGCGCGACATTGTCGCGCGGTTTGCCGACTACGCCGCGCTGGTGGCGGAGCGCTACGGCGACCGCGTCAAGCGCTTCGCCACCTTCAACGAGCCGTCGATCTTCACGCTGTTCGGCTCCGGCATGGGCGGCGGCAAGCGCGACCGTTCCGGTGTCGATACCTTCCACCGCGCCATCCACCATGTGAATCTCGCGCATGGCGCGGCGGTCGACATTCTGCGCGCGCGCGTGGTCGGCAGCCTGATCGGCTGCATCCACAATGTGCAGCCGGCGCTGCCCTCGTCGTCCGCCGACGCAGAGGCGGCGGCCAAGTGCGACGCCTACTGGAACAAGGCCTACCCCGACCCGCAATGTCTCGGCGTCTATCCGCCGGTGATGCAAGCCGCGATCGCGCCGCACATGCAAGCGGGCGACCTCGCGCGCATCAAGCGGCCGCTGGATTGGTTCGGCCTCAATCATTACAGCCCGGTGTTCATCAAAGCCGACGCCGATGCGCGGCTGGGCTTCACTTTCGGCGACAGGCCCAAGGGTACGCCGGTGACGGCGATCGATTGGCCGATCATGCCGGACGCCTTCCGCGAAACGCTGCTCATCGTCGCCCGACGCTACGCGCTGCCGGTCTACGTGCTGGAAAACGGCCTCGGCAATCACGACAAGCCGGACGACAGCGGCGCGGTGATCGACAACGATCGCATCGCCTATCTGCGCGCCTATATCGGCGCGGTGAACGAGGCGGCCGACGCCGGCGCCGACATCCGCGGTTATTTCGTCTGGTCGCTGCTCGACAATTTCGAATGGGACCAGGGCTACAGCGTGCGCTTCGGCCTCACTTATATCGACTATCCGACGCAAAAGCGCATTCCGAAGGCGTCGTTCGCGTGGTATCGCGCGCTGATCGAATCCGCGGGTGGCCGGCCATGAGCGAACGCATTTTGTTGGCCGATGTCGGCGGCACCAATGTGCGCTTTGCCGTGCTGGCGGACGGCGCGATCGGCCCGATCGAGCATCTGGCGGTTGCCCAATACGCACGCTTCGACGAGGCGCTGGCCGCGTATCTCGCGCGCCAAGTCGACCGCGCCACCATCGCAAGCGCGGTGTTCGCTGTGGCGGGCGTGGTGGAAAGCGAGCGTTGCCCGCTCACCAATAATCCCTGGGTCGTCGATGCACCGGAGCTGCGCGCCCGTTTCGGCCTCTCCGCCATCCGGCTGATCAACGATTTCGAGGCGGTCGCCTGGTCGTTGCCGCACCTTGCGCGCCAAGATCTGCGCCAGGTCGGCGGCGGCGAGCCAAAACCGGAATTGCTGATGCTGGCGATCGGCCCGGGCACCGGTCTGGGCGTTGCGGCCTATGTGCCGCAGGCGAGCGGCGGGCTGGTGTTGCACAGCGAAGGCGGCCATACGACGCTGCCCGGAGGCACGCCGCGCGAGGATGCCATTATCGGGCTGCTGCGCGGGCGTTTCGGCCACGTCTCCGCCGAACGCGTCCTGTCGGGGCCCGGCCTGCAAAATCTCTACCGCACCATCGCCGCGCTCGACGGCGTGACGGTGCCGGAACGCCGCGCCTCCGAAATCTCCCGCGCCGCGATTGCCGGGAGCTGCGCCGTGAGCCGCGCGGCGCTCGATATTTTCTGCGCCGTGCTCGGCGAGGTCGCCGGCAATTTTGCGCTTGGCTTCGGCGCGCAAGGCGGCGTGTTCCTCGGCGGCGGTATCGTTCCCCATATGCGCGATTATCTGCCCGGCTCGCAGTTTCGCGCACGTTTCGACGCGAAGGGGCGCATGAGCGGCTATGTCCGGGCGATTCCGGTCTATTTGATTTTGCATGACGACCCGGCCTTCATCGGCCTCAAGTCGCTCGCCATGCGGCGCTAGCGCTGTTGCGCGCCGCCGGTCGTTTCCTTGGCCTCGATCTCGTCGAGCGCCAGCAGCAAGGTGGCGACGCGGTGCGCCGAGGAGCGCCAATCGGCCACGCGCTGAAAATTATCGACCAGCCAGTTGAAGGCGCCTTGCACCACCACGAAGGCGGCCGCTGACTGCGTCAGCTCGCCGAGCGACATCGAGCCGGCGAGATATTTCGGCGCGCATAGAAACCAGGCCACCACCGGCGAAAACAGAAAGTTGGCATGCGAGACGAATGTGGTGCGCACGAGCTGCCAGCAGAACTCGCGCCACCACAGCAACACGGCGCGCAGCTTGAGCTGCACGTTTTGCCGCTTGTCGGCATCGCTGACCTTGGCGTCCGTGTTTCCATTGCCGTCGCGGAAGGCGTCGGCGGCGGCGCGGAATTCCGCCTCGCTTTGGTTCATGCGCTCGATGATGCTGGTCAGGTGGTGGCCGAAGAAGATCATCAGCGCCGACACCGCGCCCGAATAGATGATGACGCCGAACACCAGATAGCCCGGGATTCTTACGGCCATTCCAAACAAGGGAAATTCGATGGCGCCGCCGATGCTCCACAGCACGCCGAAGAATGTGATCGAGGTTATCACCGACGAAAAGAACGCCAGCGCCAGATCGATCGGCGCATCGGTGGCAATGCGCACGTCGACGACGATGCGGTATTCCGGATTCTCCGAGCCCTTGACCAAATGGTGATTGAGGTGGCGGAAGCGGTCGTTGGCCAGCCATTTTTCCAGCACGTGGCGGGTGAGCGCCTCGCGCCAGCTGCGCTGCGCGGTCATGCGGCCCCAGACCGAGGTCGCCGCCAGCAATATGCTGGCGGCCGCCAGCGGCAGGAACAGCTGCGCCTGGATCCACAGCGCGTGGCCGTCCTTGCGCTCGAGCGCGTCGAAGAAATTGCGGTTCCAGAGATTGAGCAGCACCTGCACCAGCAACTGCAGGACCACCACCGCGATCAGAAACACCGCGAGCGTCGCCACCCACGCCTTTTCCGCCCGCCAGAACTGCGAGGCCGAACGCCAAAACCGCGCGAAAAGCAGGTGCTGGTCGCGAATCAAAGCGAATTGGTGAAACAGGCGGGTGTTCGGCGTTGCGGCCATGGCGACGCGAATACTATGCGCGCCTTGGCCCGACAAGGGCGGATCGCGACTACGGAACTACCATAACGACGCACGGCGCCAGGCTCGCCAATTTCTGCGAGACGCTGCCGAGCAGAAGGCCCGACAGGCGGCCGTGCCCGCGCCGGCCGACCACCAGGATGTCGCCGCGGCGGGCGGCCTCGATGATCGTTTCGGCGGGATCTCCCCAGCCGGTTTGCAGCGTAACGGTGGCGACGCCGATACGCCGCGCGCGCGTGCGCGCCTTGCTGAGGACCTCGTCCGTCTCCTCTGCCAGCATCTTGCTGAGATCGCCGTAGCTGCTGGCGAGCTGCCGCAATTCGGCGCCGGTAATGCTTCCGCCGATCGTCAGAATCACGAGCTCGCAACGCTTCTCCTTCGCCAGGCGCGCGGCGGCATCGACCGCGCGATTGGCGCCGGATGAGCCGTCGGTGGCGACGATGACGCGCATTGCACGAGATCGGGCGCGAGCAGGGCGCAAGGCGCTAGAGCACCGCGCCGCTGGCCGGATCGATAATGTGCATATGATCCATATCGGCCTGCAGCCGCATGCTGGCGCCGGCGGCGACCGCGCTCTTGGGCTCGACCCGGCCGCATATCTCGGTGCCGCCGATGCTGAAGAACACCATGGTCTCCATGCCCATCGGCTCGACCACGTCGAGCGTGGCCGAGAATTGGCTCGGCACGCCGGCGCCGTTGTGGCGCGGCTCGGTGATGTGTTCGGGCCTTAAGCCCAGGATCATCGGCTTGCCGGCCACGGCCTTGTAGCGCGGCGACGGCGAGGGCACCGGCAAGGCGATGGTGTCGGACACGCGCACGCGCATGTCGGCGCCGCTCTGCTCGAGCCGGCAGGGGATGAAATTCATCGCCGGCGAGCCGATGAAGCCGGCGACGAAATGCGTGCTCGGCTTGTGGTAAAGCTCCTGCGGCGTGCCGATCTGCTCGATGCGGCCGTTGTTCATGACCACCACGCGGTCGGCAAGCGTCATCGCCTCCACTTTCTGATGCACGCGCTTGATCTCGGTGCGCATCTGCACGCGCAGCTTGGCGTCGAGGTTCGATAGCGGCTCGTCGAACAGAAAGACCTTGGGGTTGCGCACGATGGCGCGCCCCATGGCGACGCGCTGGCGCTGGCCGCCGGACAGCGCCTTCGGCCGGCGTTGGAGTAGCTCGGTGATGTCGAGGATGCGCGCAGCATGCTCGACCCGCCTGCGGATTTCGTCCTTGGGGAATTTACGCAGCTTCAGACCGAACGACATGTTCTCGAACGCCGTCATGTGCGGATAAAGCGCGTAGTTCTGGAACACCATGGCGATGTCGCGGTCCTTCGGCGGCAGATCGTTGACCACTGCGCCGCCGATGCAGATGTCGCCCGAAGTGACTTCTTCCAGCCCCGCGATCATGCGCAGTGTGGTGCTCTTGCCGCAGCCGGAGGGGCCGACCAGCACGACGAATTCGTTGTTCGGAATGTCAAGGTCGATCGAGCGCACCGCCTCGACCTCGCCGTACTTCTTGACGACTTGATGCAGGGAGACGTCGGCCATGTGCTCAGCCCTTGGTGGCGCCGGCGGTCAAGCCGGCGATGTAATAGTCCATGAGGAAGGCATAGATGACGAGCGGCGGCGCCGCGGCAAGCAATGCGCCCGCCATCAGCATGCCCCACTTGTAGACGTCGCCGCGGATCAGGCTGGTCACCGTGCCGACGGTCAAGACCTGCTGGTCCGACGAATAGAGGAAGGCCATCGGATAGACGAAGGCCGCCCACGACACCGTGAAGGCGAAGATCATGGCGGCGATGATGCCGGGCAGCGCCACGGGGATGAAGATCTTGAACAGCATCTGCATGTGGCCGGCACCGTCGATCAGCGCGGCCTCATCGAGTTCTTTGGGGATCGACTGGAAGTAGCCGATCATGATCCAGGTGCAGAACGGCACCGTCAGCGTCGGATAGACCAGCACCATGCCCCAATATGAATTGAGTAGGCCGATCGATTTGACGATCTGGAACATAGGAATGAACAGCAGCGTATCCGGCACCAGATAAGTGAGGAAAATGCCGGTGGCGAGGACGCTGGATCCCCAAAATCGCATGCGGCCGAGCGAGAACGCCGCCAGCACGCTCACCGCCATGGTGATCGCCACCACGCAGACCGTCACGATCACGGTATTCTTGAAGAAAATCAGGAAGTCGGTTTGCGTCAGCAGAATCTTGAACTGATCGAGCGTGGCCCCGTCGACGATGAGCCATGGATTGGTCGCCAGGCGCGCCATCTCGGCGTCGCTCTTGAACGCTGTCACCACCATGTAATAGGGCGGCATCAGGAAGAAGATCGCGAACATCACCAGGAACACGTACGAGGTGATCAGCGCCCAGCGGCGATTGCGCCGCAGACTGGTGCCGAGGCGGACGGCGCGCGAGGTGGGCGTTGAAAGGACGGCGGTGCTCATCCGATCTCCCTGCCGCGCTTGCGCACGCCGCGCAGGATAAAGACCGCGGCGACAGCCAGGATCGGGAACATGAACAGCGAGGTCGCCGATCCGAGCGGAAGATCGCCGGAGCGGATGCCGAGCAGGAACGAGTAGGTCGCGAACACATGCGTCATGTTGCGCGGGCCGCCCGCGGTCATGATCTGCACGATGTCGAAATTCGCGAAGGTGACGATCAGCGAGAACAGCACGGTGATGGCGATAATGTTACGCATCATCGGCAGCGTGATGTGGACGAATTTCTGCCAGGCGCTGGCGCCGTCGATCGAGGCCGCCTCATAGAGCTGCTCGGGCACCGACTTGAGCGCGGCCAGGTACATGATGAGAAAGAACGGCGCGCCATACCAAACATTGACCAAGATCACCGAGAAGCGCGCCCAATAGGGATCGCTCAGCCAGGGAATCCAGTCAAAGCCCAGGCTCTTGAGCGTGTAATTGAACGCCGAATTGGTGGGATCGAACAGCCACCACCAGCCCAACGATGACAGCGCGAGCGGGATCACCCACGGCACCAGCAGCATGCCGCGCCACTTGCGCTGGCCCTTGCTCGGCAGGTTGTTGACGAGATGCGCGGTGATCAGGCCGATCAAGGCCTTAAAGAAGACCGCGGACAGCGCAAAGATCGCCGATTGCTGGACCACCATCCAGAACGTGTCGCGCGACATCAGGAAGGTGAAATTCGACAGGCCGATGAAGCGCGTTTGCGCCTTGTTCAGCATCGAGAGATAGATCGAGTAGAACGCCGGATAGACGATGAGCCCGGCGACGATGAGGATCAGCGGCGCGCACATCGCGAGCGCGACGGTCGAGCGCCGCCGCATGAAGCGATGCAGGCCGGCGCGCGCGACCGGCGCGTCGGCCGTCGTATCGATGGCGGCACCCCAGGAATGGACGGTGTCTGCCATGCCGCGATGCCGACCTCTGGCCGGCCCCTGTTATGGTTCCGAGGACTGCGCATGCCGGCCGAAGCGGGCCGGCATGCCGTTGCTGTCGCGAAGCCGAGACGAGCTCAGGCGCGCAAGGTGCCTTCCAGCTCCTTCTCGGCCCATTTGATGACCTCGTCGAGCTTCTCTTTGCCCTGCGTGAACTTCGAGATCATCACAGTGTTGATCGCCTGGTTGTACATCTGCGCGCCGACTTCGGAGCGCGCCGGTGCGCCGAACATCGAGGTCTGTTCGTCGCCGCGCGGCGGATAGCCGTACACGGTGCCGACCGGCGGTTCGACCTTCTTCCAGACATCGAGGTCGTACATGGTTCTGAACGAAGGCAGATCGTAGCCGACCGAGGCCTCGACCAGCTGGGCGACCGAATCCTTCTGCGAGATGTAGAGCAGCAGGTCTTTCGCCGCGGCCTTGTTCTTGGAGAACTTCCACAGCCCGTAGAACTGCGGCAGCTGTCCGACGAAGCGGCCCTTCGGTCCCTTCGGCACCGGATGCGTCCAGCACTGTTCGGCGACCTTCGGATTGTCCCGCTTGGCGACCGCCCAGGCGCTCGGCGGATTCATGATGCCGGAGCCCTTGCCGGAAATCAGCCAGCGATTGTTGCCGGCGTCGTCCCAGGCGTACACTTCGGGCGGGCTCGCTTCCATGATCTTGCGGGCGATTTCCATCGCCTGCCGCGTCTGGTCGGAATTGATCTTGATGTTGTCCTTGCCGTCGATGAACACGACGCCATAGGCGTTGAACAGACCGCCGACCCAGTCGACCGCATCCGAGGTCTGCCCCATCGGCAGGCCGACCGGGAAGCCGGCCTTGTGCAGCTTCTGCGCCGATGTGACGTAAGTATCCCAGGTCCAGGTATCGGTCTTGGCCTTGTCCCATTTTGCCTCGTCGGCCGGGAACAGGTCGCGCACGTCGATGCCGGCATGCTCCTTGTAGAGATCGAAGCGCGAGCAGCACGGTTTGACTTGGCTGCCGACCGCAGTCGGAACGCCGAGCCACACGCCTTTGCTCTTGGCGAGATATTCGGCGACCGGGCTGATCGGGCCGTATTTCTTGATCAACGCGGCGATCACGTCGTCGAGCGGCTCGAGCTGCGCCTGGTGAATGCGGATGTTCCAGTCGCGGTGGGACATGATGTCGTGGCCGGTGCCGGCTTGCGCCTCGGCGGCCGCGGTCAGTTTGTCCTTCTCGCCCTGCGAGGTGATGTAATCGATGTGAACGTCGACCTTGTTCTTCTCGCCCCACTCGTTGCACAGCTTGGTGAGCGCTTTGTTGGCGCCGGGCACCCAGTGGTCCCAGCAGCCGAGGCTTAAAGTGCCGGCGGCGTAGACGCCGCGGACATAGGGTGCGGTGATGACCGCTGCGGAACCGAGGGCAGCAGTCTTCAAGACTTCACGACGTGACGGACGTGCGTATGCCATTGGTCTCCTCCCGATAGCGCCATTGTTTCTGGCGTTTAAGAAACGATACTCTGGTCGGGAGAAACCGGCTAGCCACTAAGCGGCCGACCGGCATTAAATTGCGGTTATATTCCGCGCTGCAGCAGGCCGGCCGTCAGAAAAAGGTCTGCAATAGGGAGCCTCCGTTGCCCACACCGCGCTTCATCCGTCTGTCGCCCGACGACAATGTCGTCGTCGTCGTCGACCAGGTGCCGGCGGGAAGCAGCCTTGCCGGACTGACGGCCGGGGAGCGCATTCCGCGCGGCCACAAGATGGCGATCGTTCCGATCGAAACGAATGAACCGATCCGCAAATACGGTCAGATCATCGCCTTTGCCTCGAAACCCATCGCGCCCGGCGATTGGGTGCACGAGCACAATGTGGCGCTGCACGATTTCGCGCGCGTCTATCGTTTCGCCGAAGGCGCCAAGAACGATGAGCTGCTGCCGCTGGAACTGCGCGCCACCTTCCGGGGCTATGTGCGGCCGAACGGCAAGACCGGCACGCGCAACTATATCGGCGTGCTCACCTCGGTGAACTGCTCGGCCAGCGTCGCCAAGTTCATCGCCGAAGAGGTATGCCGGTCCGGTTTGCTCGATGACTATCCGGAGATCGACGGCGTCGTGCCCTTCGTGCATGGCACCGGCTGCGGCATGGCGGCCCGCGGCGAGGGCTGGGATGTGCTGGAGCGCACGCAATGGGGCTACGCCACCCATCCCAACTTGGGCGCCGCGCTGATGGTGGGCCTCGGCTGCGAGGTGTTCCAGATCGACCGCATGAAGGACGAATACAGCCTGGTCGAGGGCGACCACTTCCAGACCATGACTATCCAGGCAACCGGCGGCACCAAGAAGACGGTGGCCGCAGGCGTCGAGCGCATCAAGGCGATGCTGCCGGTTGCCGCGCGCGCCAGGCGCGAGACCAGGCCGGCGAGCGAGATCGTGCTGGCGCTGCAATGCGGCGGGTCGGATGGCTATTCCGGCATCACCGCCAATCCGGCGCTCGGCGCCGCGGTCGACCTGTTGGTCAAGCACGGCGGCACCGGCGTGCTGGCCGAAACGCCGGAGATCTACGGCGCCGAGCATCTGCTCACCCGCCGCGCAGTGAACAGAAGCGTCGGTGAGAAACTGGTGGAGCGCATCCGCTGGTGGGAAGACTACACCACGCGCAATCGCGGCGAGATGAACAACAATCCTTCGCCGGGCAACAAGGCCGGCGGGCTCACCACCATCCTGGAGAAATCGCTCGGCGCGGCGGCGAAGGGCGGCTCGACCACCATGCGCGCGGTCTATGAATATGCCGAGCCCATCAACGAGAAAGGCTTCGTGTTCATGGACACGCCCGGCTACGATCCGGTCGGCGCCACCGGCCAGGTCGCCGGCGGCTGCAACGTGATGTGTTTCACCACCGGCCGCGGCTCCGCCTTCGGCTGCAAACCGACGCCCTCGATCAAGCTCGCCACCAACAGATATGTCTACGAGAGCATGATCGGCGACATGGACATCAATTGCGGCGACATCCTCGACGGCGTCGGCGTGGCGCAGAAGGGCGAGGAGATTTTCAACAAGGTCGTGGCGGTCGCCTCCGGCGAGCACACCAAGTCGGAAGACTTGGGCTACGGCGATCTTGAGTTCGTGCCCTGGCAAATCGGCGCGACGATGTAGGGAGTTGAGTATGAGCCGGGATAAAAATGCGCGGGCGCGCCTGCGCTCTCAATTGTGGTTCGACAATCCCGACAATCCGGGCATGACCGCGCTCTATCTCGAGCGCTATCTCAATTACGGGTTAACCCGCGAAGAGCTCACCTCCGGCAAGCCGATTATCGGCATCGCGCAGACCGGCTCCGATCTGTCGCCCTGCAACCGGCATCACTTGCAGCTGGCCGGGCGCGTGCGCGCCGGCATCGAAGCCGCCGGCGGCGTCGCCTTCGAATTTCCCTGCCACCCGATCCAGGAAACCGGCAAGCGCCCGACCGCCGCGCTCGACCGCAACCTCGCTTACCTCAGCCTGGTGGAAGTTCTGTTCGGCTATCCGCTCGACGGCGTTGTGCTGACCACCGGCTGCGACAAGACCACGCCGGCCTGCCTGATGGCGGCGGCGAGCGTCAACATTCCGGCGATCGTGCTGTCGGGCGGGCCGATGTTGAACGGCTGGTGGAAGGGCGAGCGCGCCGGCTCCGGCACGGTCATCTGGAAGGCGCGCGAAGAGCACGCCGCCGGCCTGATCGATGTCCAGGAATTCATGGAGATCGTCACCTCATCGGCGCCCTCGGTCGGCCACTGCAACACCATGGGCACGGCCTCGACCATGAACGCGCTGGCCGAGGCGCTCGGCATGTCGCTGCCCGGCTGCGCGGCGATCCCGGCGCCCTATCGCGAGCGCGCGCAGATCGCCTATGACACGGGGTTACGCGCCGTCGAGATCGTGCGCGAGGACTTGAAGCCCTCCGACATTCTCACCCGCAAGGCGTTCGAGAACGCCATCGTCGCCTGCTCGGCGATCGGCGGCTCGACCAACGCGCCGATCCACATCAACGCCATCGCTCGCCATGTCGGCGTCAAGCTGTCGATCGAGGATTGGGAGACGATCGGCTACGACGTTCCGCTGCTGGTCGACATGCAACCGGCTGGGAAATACCTCGGCGAGGAGTATTACCGCGCCGGCGGGCTGCCGGCGGTGATGCGGCAACTGTTCAAGGCCGGCAAAGGCCACGCCGACGCGCTCACCATCAACGGCAAGAGCTTCGGCGACAATGTGCGCAAGGCGGACGTGCAAAACGCCGACGTCATCCGCCCGTATAAGCAGCCGATGAAGCAGCAGGCCGGTTTCAAGGTGCTCAGCGGCAATCTGTTCGATTCGGCGATCATGAAAACAAGCGTGATCTCGGAGGATTTCCGCAAGCGCTATCTGTCAAACCGACAAGATCCCGAAGCCTTCGAGGGCCGCGCCGTGGTGTTCGAAGGGCCGGAGGACTATCACAAGCGCATCGACGATCCGAAGCTGAAGATCGACGAGCAGACCATTCTGTTCATCCGCGGCGTCGGCGCCATCGGCTATCCCGGCTCGGCCGAGGTGGTGAACATGCAGCCGCCGGCGGCACTTCTGAAAAAGGGCATCGCCTCGCTGCCTTGCGTCGGCGACGGCCGCCAGTCCGGCACCTCGGGCTCGCCGTCGATCCTCAATGCCTCGCCGGAAGCGGCCGCCGGCGGCGGGCTCGCATTATTGCAAACCGGCGACCGCGTGCGCATCGATCTGCGCAAGGGCACGGCCAATATCCTCATATCCAAGGCCGAGCTCGCCAGGCGCCGCGCCAAGCTCGAGCGGCAGGGCGGCTTTCCCTATCCCGCCAGCCAGACGCCGTGGCAGGAAATCCAGCGCGGCATGGTCGATCAGCTTGCCGACGGCATGGTGCTCAAGCCGGCGGTGAAATATCAGAAGATCGCGCAGAAAAGCGTCCCGCGCGACAACCATTAGAGAGGCGGCCGTGAATCGATTGAAGGGCAAAGTCGCGTTCGTAACGGCGGCGGGGCAGGGCATCGGGCGCGCCATCGCGGAAGCCTTCATCGCCGAAGGCGCCACCGTGATCGCGACCGATCTCGACGCCTCGAAGCTCAAAGACTTGAAGGCCGCGAAAACCTATGCGCTCGACGTGCGCGCCACCAAGAAAGTCGACGCGCTGGCGAAAACCGCGATCAAGCAATTCGGCGCGCCTGACATTCTCGCCAACTGCGCCGGCTACGTGCACCAGGGCAGCGTGCTCGACTGCGCCGAGAAGGATTGGGACTTCTCCTTCGACCTCAACGTCAAGTCGATGCACCGCGTGCTGCGCGCCTTCCTGCCGGCGATGCTTGCGCACGGCGGCGGCGCGATCGTCAATATCTCTTCGGCGGTGTCGTCGATCCGCGGCGTGCCCAACCGCTACGCCTATGGCGCCACCAAAGCGGCGATCATCGGCCTGACCAAGGCGGTGGCCGCCGATTTCATCCGCGACGGCATCCGCGTCAACGCCATATGCCCCGGCACCATCCAGTCACCCTCGCTCAACGAGCGTATCGGCGCGGTCGCGAAAAAAACCGGCAAATCGCTGCAAGCGGTGCGCACCGATTTTATCGAGCGCCAGCCGATCGGCCGCCTTGGCACCACGCGGGAGGTTGCCAACCTCGCCGTGTTTTTGGCCTCGGACGAGGCGAGCTACATCACCGGCCAGGCGCAGTTGGTCGACGGCGGCATGGCGCTTTAGGCGCTGAGGGAAACGGGCGCGCTCGCTCTCGCGTCCTCCAGGATCACGTCGGCGCCTTTTTCCGCGATCATCACGACCGCCGCATTGGTGTTGCCGGAGACGACCGTCGGCATGATCGAGGCGTCGACGACGCGCAAGCTGTCGATGCCGCGCACGCGCAGCCGCTCGTCTACGACGGCTAACGGATCGGAGCCCATGCGGCAGGTGCTGGTCGGGTGATAGACGGTGGTGCCGGTGGCGCGCGCAAAGGCCAGCAGATCGCCGTCGCTTTCGCATTGCGGGCCGGGCGCGCGCTCCTCGGCGATGTAGCGGCGCATCGCCGGCTTCTCCATGACGCCGCGCATGAGCTTCAGTCCGGCGACGACGGTGTCGCAATCGAAGCGGCTCGACAAATAGCGCGGCTGGATCGCCGGCGCGGCCACCGGATCGCTGGACTTGATGCGCACGAAGCCGCGGCTCTCGGGGCGCAACTGGCAGATCGAGGTCATGAAGCCGGGGAAGGGATGCAAGCCAGCGCCGGCGGTGTCGGCGCTGAAGATCAGAAAATGAATTTGCACGTCGGGCGTTGCGAGCTCCGGCCGCGCGCGCAAAAAAGCCCCGGCGTAGCCCGCGCCGATCGTCAGCAGGCCTTTGCGCGACAGGATGTAACGCAGGCCGGCGCCCATGCGGTGGCGCCAATTGTTGATCACGTCGTTCATGGTGATCGGCTCGGTGCACCTATAGAGCATGCGGATCTGTAGATGGTCCTGCAGATCGGCGCCGACGCCGGGCATGTCGGCGACGACGGAAATGCCGTGCGCGCGGAGCAAATCCGCCGGTCCGAGACCGGAGAGCTGCAAGAGCTGCGGCGAGTTGAATGCGCCACCGGCGACAATCACCTCGGCACTGGCATTTGCGATTTTGGTCGTGCCGCCTTGACGATACTCGACGCCCGCGGCGCGCTTTCCGGAAAACAGCACGCGCGTCGCCAGCGTCTCGGCGGCGATCTTGAGATTGGGCCGCCGCTTCGCTGGCCGCAGATAACCGACCGCGGTCGACCAGCGCCGTCCATTTTTGGTGGTGAGCTGGAAATAGCCGGCGCCTTCTTGGGCGGCCCCGTTGAAATCGTCGTTGCGCGGGTGGCCCGCCTGCTGCGCGGCTGCGATGAAAGCTTCGCACAACGGATGCGGCTCGCTCACATTCGACACCGCCAGCGGCCCGCCGGTGCCGTGCCATTCATCGCTGCCGCGCTCCTGGTCCTCGGCGCGCCGGAAATAGGGCAGCACGTCGGCAAAGCCCCAGCCGGCATTGCCCAGTTGCCTCCAGTGGTCGTAGTCCTCGTGCTGGCCGCGCACATAAAGCAGGCCGTTAATCGAACTCGAGCCGCCCAGCACCTTGCCGCGCGGCTGGATGATCTGGCGGTTGTTGAGCTCGGGCTCCGGCTCGGTCGAGTAGAGCCAGTTGACCTTGGGATCGTGGAACAGCTTGCCGTAGCCGAGCGGAATGTGGATCCAGATGTTGCTGTCGCGCCTGCCCGCTTCCAGCAGCAGCACGCGGTGACGGCCGGACGCGCTGAGGCGGTTGGCGAGCACGCAGCCGGCTGAGCCGGCGCCGACGATAATGTAGTCGAAGGTCTCCGGCGTGAGCGTCATCGTGCGTGTCGGCGTGTGCGTGCGGGGAAAACAGCCTTGGCGAACGCACATTTAGCCCCAGGTCACCGGACAATCACAAGCGTGTCACCTGCAACGAACCGGGCGAATTTGGGTTGCCCCGAACGGGTGGCGATGGAACAATTGCATCCATAATTCGTATCTGTACGTAAATTGACTGCACATGACCTTCGCATAGTAGCAGGAGCCCTCTATGGCGTGCACCGCAGCTTCGACTCTTCCGCGGGAAGGCGCCGCCGGCCAGGCTGCCAAGCCGTCTTTGGATGAGGCGCGCGGGCACTGGCGCGAGGCTTATCGGCGCGTGCGCGGCGAAACCGAGGCGCGCGCGGCGCATCTGTCGGCGGAAGACCAGATCGTGCAGTCGATGGCCGATGCCTCGCCGACCAAATGGCATCGCGCCCACGTCACCTGGTTCTTCGAGCAGTTCCTGCTGGTGCCGCGCGATCCCGCTTACAAGATTTTCGACGTACGCTTTCCCTTTCTGTTCAACTCTTATTACGTCGCCGCCGGTCCGCGCCACGCGCGTCCGCAACGCGGCCTGATCACGCGCCCGAACGGCGAGGAGGTCGCCGGCTATCGCGCCCATGTCGATAAAGCCGTCGAGCGCCTGATCGAGAGCGTGCCGGCGCCGGATGCTGCGCGCGTGTTCGAGATTCTCGAAATCGGCCTGCATCACGAGCAGCAGCACCAGGAACTGCTGATCACCGACATTTTGCACGCTTTCGCGCAGAACCCGACCGATCCGGCCTATGACGCCTCCTGGCAGCCGCCGCGCGCGGCGGCGGGACCGCGCGGAGCTTATGTCGACGTGCCGTCCGGCATCCACGCGGTCGGGCATCAGGACGACGACTTTTGTTTCGACAACGAGACGCCGCGCCACGACGAACTGATCGCGGAAGTGCGCATCGCGCGCCATCTCGTCACCAATGCCGAATGGCTGGAATTCATAAAAGCCGGCGGTTACACGACGCCCTCGCTTTGGCTGTCGGACGGCTGGACCGCCGTCCAGGCGGAAGGCTGGCAGGCGCCCGGCTATTGGCGGCAGCAAGACGGCGCAAAGGACGGTAATTGGCACGCCATGACGCTGGCCGGCCTGAAAGCCGTCGATCCTTCGGCGCCTGTTCTTCACATCAGCTATTACGAGGCCGATGCCTTCGCCCGCTTTGCCGGCAAGCATCTGCCGAGCGAATTCGAATGGGAAGTGGCGGCGCGCGAAAACGTGATCGCCGACGCCTTCGGCATCGCTTGGCAATGGACGCGCAGTGCCTATCTGCCCTATCCGGGATACCGGGCGGCGGAAGGCGCGCTCGGCGAATACAACGGCAAGTTCATGGTCAATCAGATGGTGTTGCGCGGCTCGTCGCTGGCGACACCGGAGGGCCATGCACGGCTGAGCTACCGCAATTTCTTTTATCCGCCTGCGCGCTGGCAATTCACCGGCCTGCGGCTCGCCGAATTCAGATAGGGATCAGGTAATGGTCGCGCTTGCACGTTCCCGCCGTCTGCCGCAAAGCGCGGAAGATCAGTTCGCCACCGACGTGCTCGCCGGTCTCGCGGCGACACCCAAGCGCCTGCCGCCGAAATATTTCTACGACGCCGAAGGCTCGGCTCTGTTCGAGCGCATCACCGAGCTGCCGGAATATTACCCGACGCGCTGCGAAATGCAGATCTTGCGCGACCGTGCGCGCGACATCGCCCAGTTGATCCCGCAAGGCGCAGCGCTCATCGAATTCGGCAGCGGCTCGAGCAAGAAGGCGCGCATCGTGCTGGGCGCGGCGGCGGCCAAGCTCGCCGCCTATGTGCCGGTCGATATCTGCCGCGAGATGATCGAGCAGGAAGCGGCCGAGCTGCGGCCCGATTTTCCGCAAGTCAAAGTGCTGCCGGTGACCGCCGACATCACGCAGGCGGTTCCGTTGCCGGCGGAGGCGAAAGCCGCTCCGTTGCGCGTCGGCTTCTTCCCCGGCTCGACCATCGGCAATTTCGAGCCGCACGAAGCCGCGGCTTTTCTTCGCCATGCCGGAAAGATCCTCGGCGCCAACGCGCGGCTGATCGTCGGCGCCGATCTCATCAAGCCGGCGGAAGTGCTCAACGCCGCCTATAACGACGCGCAAGGCGTCACCGCCCGGTTCAATCTCAATCTGCTCGCCCGCATCAATCGCGAGCTCGGCGGCACCTTCAAGCTCGCCTCATTCGAGCACCATGCCTTCTACAACCGCGAACGCAACCGCGTCGAGATGCATCTCGCCAGCCTCAAACGGCAGAAGGTGAAGGTGGCCGGCGAAATCGTCGACTTCCGCGCCGGCGAGACCATCCACACCGAGAACAGCTACAAATACAGCGTGGAGTCGCTCGGCGCGCTGGCGCGCGGCGCCGGCTGGTGGCCGCTCGAAGCGTGGACCGACGCCCGCAACTATTTCTGCATGCAGGTTTTAGAGCTCACCGACGAGCGCCCTCTGCGCGCGGCGGAGTAGCTTCCCGAACGCGCGCGGCTGCGCTAAACGATGCCGCCCGGCCGCACCGGCCGGGCGTTTTGTGTCTTGCGGGGGTTAAGTGCGATGAAGATCGTCAGTTTCGAAGCGGGCAATGGATTGCGGCTGGGCGTGGTCGAGGGCGACAGTGTCATCGATCTGCAAGCGGCTGACGGGAGCCTGCCCACCGATCTCGGCGAAGTTCTGCGCCGGAGCAACGGCGATCTCAAGCCGCTCGCCGAGCTCGTCAAGAAAGCGCCCGCGTCGGCGCGCCGCCCGCTCGCCGGCTTGAAATTCACGTTGCCGGTGACGCGTCCCGGCAAGATCATCTGCCTCGGCCTCAACTATCTCGATCACGTCAAAGAAGGTCCGATGCGCGACAACGTTCCGAAATTTCAATCGATCTTCTTCCGCATGCTGACGTCGTTGACGCCGCACCTGCAGCCGCTGCTGCGGCCGAAGACATCGATCCAGCTCGACTATGAAGGCGAATTGGTCGTGATCATCGGCAAGCGCGCCAAGCATCTCACGCTCGAGAACGCGACCGACTGCGTCGCGGGCTATACCTGCGGCAACGAAGGCTCGGTCCGCGAGTATCAGCGCCACACCACACAGTGGGGCATGGGCAAGAACTTCGACCGTACCGGCAGTGTCGGCCCGTGGATGGTGACCGCCGATGAATTGCCGCGCGGCGGCAATGGCCTCAAGATCGAAACCCGGCTCAACGGCAAAACCATGCAGTCGTCCAACACCGATCTCTTCATGTTCCCGGTGGCGGAGTCGCTGGTCTATCTGACCGAGGGCATGACGCTGGAGGCGGGTGATATCTTGTTCACCGGCACACCGTCGGGCGTCGGCCATGCGCGCAAGCCCGATCCGGTCTGGATGAGGGCCGGCGATACCGTCGAAGTCGAGATCCAAGGCATCGGCGTGCTGCGCAATCCGATCGAGGACGAGAAGTAGCTTGAACTAACGCAGACCGCGCGCGTTGGTGAAGGAATATTGGGGAGTAATAATATGGCCGATCAATTGAACGTTCTCGTAATTTGCGGCTCGTTGCGCAAGGGCTCCTACAACGCCGCGCTGACGCGCGCGCTGCCGGCGCTGGCGCCGCCGGACATGAAGCTCATCACGGCGCCGCCGATCGGCGACTTTCCGCTCTACAACGCCGACGTCCAGGAAGCCTCCGGCTTTCCGCCGGCGGCCGAGAAACTCTTCGCCGCCATCCGCGCGGCCGACGGCGTGCTGTTCGTGACGCCGGAATACAACTGGTCGATGCCCGGCGTGCTCAAGAACGCCATCGACTGGGTGTCGCGCATGAAGGATCAGCCGTTCAACGGCAAGCCGGTCGCCATCCAGTCCTGCTCGCAGGGACCGCTTGGCGGCGCGCGCATGCAGTATCACTGGCGCATGTCGATGACGTTTCTTGCCGCCTTCATCTTCGGCACGCCGGAAATTTTCGTCGGCCTGGCGCAGACCAAGTTCGACAAGGACACGCTCGAGCTGAAGGATCAGCCGACCAAGGACATCGTCAAGACGCAGCTTGCGGCTTTCGCCAAGTTCATCAAGCGGATCAAGGCGAGCGCTCAATCCGCTTGACCTCCCCCGGCCTCATGGTGAGGAGGCGCGAAGCGCCGCCTCGAACCATGGGGCGCCCCATCCTTCGAGACGCGGCCTTCGGCCGCTCCTCAGGATGAGGCGGATCGAGGTTACCCCGCCGCTTGCGCCCGCTTCGGGAATAGCTGCGGCCGCAGCTTGGGATGGCTGGCCATCATCTTCGGCGCATAGGGCGTCTCGGCGCCGAGCTCTTCCGCGGCATGCCAGGCCCAGCGCGGGTCCCAAAGCGCCGCGCGCGCCAGGCAGATCAAGTCGGCCTTGCCGGAGGCGACGATGTCTTCCGCCTGCTGATAGCCGGCGATCAAGCCGACGGTCATAGTGACGATACCGCTTTCCTTCTTCACCTTCTCGGCGAACGGCACCTGATAGCCGGGCGACAGCGGGATTTTCTGTGCCGGCGCCAGCCCGCCGCTGGAGACGTCCATATAGTCCATGCCGCGCTTTTTGAGCTCCTTGGCGAGCACGACGGTTTCTTCCGGCGTCCAGCCGCCATCGACCCAGTCGGTCGCGGAGACGCGCATGCCGAGCGGCTTCTGCTCCGGCCACACCTTGCGCACTGCCTCGTACATCTCGATGGCGAAGCGCATGCGGTTTTCCAGCGAACCGCCATATTCGTCGGTGCGCTTGTTGGAGAGCGGCGACAGAAATTGATGCGCCAAGTAGCCGTGCGCAGCGTGCAGCTCGACCACGTCGTAGCCGATGCGATCGACGCGCTTGGCGGCTGAAGCGAACTCGCCGAGCACGCGCTTGATGTCGTCCTTGGTCATGGCGTGCGGCACCGGCCAGCCGGTGTCGTAGGGGATCGCCGAGGGAGCCTCCGGCGTCCACGCGTCGGGGCCTTCGAGGATCGGCTTGCCGCCCGCGGCCGGCGGCGTGGTCGGGCCTTTGCGGCCGGCATGGGCGAGCTGCACGCCGAGCTTGGCGACGCCGTATTGCCGGCAGAAATCGTAGACGCGCTTGAGCGACTTTTCGTTGTCGTCGGAATACATGCCGGCGCAGCGCGGCGAGATTCTCCCTTGCGGATTGACGTCGGTCATCTCGGTCATCACCAGGCCGGCGGCGCCGAGCGACATATTGCCGAGATGCATCAGATGCCAATCGTTGGCCGAGCCGTTGTCGGAATTGTACTGGCACATCGGCGACACCACGACGCGGTTCGGCAGCGTGAGACCGCGCATGGTGAGGGGAGAGAACAGGACGCTAGCCATTTTGATTTTTTCCTTTCGAGATCGAAAACCGGCGACGTTACATTCCGGCGTGATTGGCGTGCATGGCGACCGCCAGGCAGCAGATCGCCCAGAACACGCAATATTCGACGCCGCCGATCACCCAGATCCAGCTCTTGGTGACCTTGTAGGTGGCGGCGGCCGCGACCAGCAGATGAATGAAAGCGATGAAGCCTGCATATGCGGTATAGATGCCAAAAATCAAGCAGGTCGCCAGCACGGTCTCGATCGCGCCGGCGATATACATCCAGGTGGCCGCCGGCTTGAAGCCGGCCTTGACGAAGAATTCCAGCGTCGCCGGCACCGTCATCTTGCCGACGATATGCGGAACGAAGAAGGCGCCGCAGATGATGCGCAGGATGTTGAATTCATTCAGCAGGTTGAATTTGTCGGCCCACGACATCGCGCGTCCCCCGGTTTTTATTGGCCGGGAAATTCGCACTAATTGAGCGGCCCGCCAAGCCCGAAACTTGCCCCGAAACTTGCCGCGGAACGGCGCGGGCGCTACTGGCTTAA